>Ga0302200_10001225_pt1 | contig 24330 bp, 23 predicted proteins | sample II_Bog_N3_1_FD_194585 | JGI IMG/M metagenome (GOLD analysis project Ga0302200, IMG submission 194585) | Peat permafrost microbial communities from Stordalen Mire near Abisko, Sweden - II_Bog_N3_1 | ecosystem: Environmental > Terrestrial > Soil > Wetlands > Peat | place: Sweden: Abisko... | reverse complement strand
ACATGGAATTGGGTATGATTGGACTCGGACGAATGGGAACCAACATGGTGCGGCGTCTTTTGCAGGCTGGCCACCATTGCGTCGTTTACGATCTTCACTCGGAATCCGTAAAGGCACTCGTCAAAGAAGGCGCAGTCGGGGCAAATTCGCTTGAAAATTTTGCGAGCAAACTGAAAGCGCCACGCACCGTCTGGATGATGGTACCGGCTGCTGTGGTTGATTTATCGCTGAAGACGCTCATTCCGTTCCTTGAAACCGACGACGTGATCATCGATGGCGGCAATTCGTTCTACCACGATGACATTCGCCGCGCTGCCGAGTTGAAGCCGAAAGGCATTCACTATGTGGACGTCGGCACCAGTGGCGGGGTCTGGGGATCGGAGCGAGGATACTGCCTGATGATTGGCGGCGATGATACTGTCGTCCATCGCATTGATCCCGTCTTTTCTGCTCTCGCCCCCAGCATCGATTCCGCGCCCCGCACACCTGGCCGAGAGAAGAGCGGCGGCACAGCCGAACACGGCTATCTGCACTGTGGCCCCAGTGGTGCGGGCCACTTTGTCAAGATGGTCCACAATGGTATTGAGTACGGCATGATGGCCGCTTATGCGGAGGGGTTGAATATCCTGCGCCATGCCAACGTCGGCAAGCAGCAACGCGCTGCGGATGCTGAGACAACGCCGCTTCGCAACCCTGGACACTATCAGTATGACCTGAACATTGCAGACATTGCCGAGGTCTGGCGTCGCGGCAGTGTCATCTCTTCGTGGCTGCTGGATCTGGCTGCCATTTCTCTACTCGATAGCCCGGATCTGGCGAAGTTCGCTGGCCGCGTCTCGGACTCCGGAGAAGGGCGCTGGACAATCGCCGCCGCCATCGACGAGTCAGTTCCTGCTCCAGTTTTGAGCGCTGCACTTTACGAACGTTTCAGTTCGCGCGGTGAAGACGACTTCGCAGAAAGGCTCTTGTCAGCCCTTCGCTATCAATTCGGTGGTCATGAAGAAAAAGTAGCTGGCTACAAGGCGGAAGCGTGATGGCCAAATCTCAGTCAGATGCGTTAGTGATTTTTGGTGTAACGGGTGATCTTGCCCATAAGAAGATATTTCCCGCGCTCTATGCGATGGTCAAGCGCGGCACGCTTAAGGTTCCGGTCATCGGCGTCGCATTTCCAAAATGGAGTCTGGTTCGACTGCACCAGCGTGTGACGGACAGCATCAGGCGTGCGGGTGGAATCAACAATAAACGCGCGCTTGAACAGCTTCTCTCTCTGCTCAAGTATGTGAGCGGAGATTACAAAGACCCAAGCACATTCACAGCGATCAAAGATGCGCTGGGCAAGGCACGGCGGCCTGCGCACTATCTCGCTATTCCGCCCTCGCTTTTTGAGACGGTGATTCGAGGGCTTGGCATCGCGAAGTTGGCTGAGCATGCGCGTGTCATTGTCGAAAAGCCCTTCGGACGCGACCTGGCCTCCGCACGAGAACTCAACCTGGTAGCGCATACAGTCTTTTCTGAAGACTCCATCTTCCGCATCGATCACTTCCTCGGAAAAGAAGCGATCATGAATATCCTCTACTTCCGTTTTGCAAATTCTTTTCTGGAGCCGATCTGGAACCGCAACTATGTGGCCAGTGTCCAGATCACCTTGTCCGAGGATTTCGGTGTTGGAATGCGCGGAGCGTTCTACGAATCTGCTGGCTGCCTGCGCGACGTGATACAAAATCACCTCTTCCAAATTGTTGCACTTCTCGCCATGGAGCCACCTGCGGGCAGGGACTTCGGAGCTGTGCACAACGAGAAGGCCAAGGTCTTCAAAGCCATGCGCCCGCTCAAGCCCGATGACTTGGTTCGCGGTCAGTATGCTGGCTACCGCTTGGAGTCTGATGTGGCGAAGCGCTCCGATGTCGAAACCTTCTGCGCTCTGCGCTTGTTCATCGATTCGTGGCGCTGGGATGGTGTGCCGTGGTATCTGCGATCTGGCAAATATCTGCCCGATACCGCGACCGAAATTTTGGTGGAGTTGAAACCGCCGCCGCAGAAACTCTTCGCTGACGCGGAGTCGGTAACTGGCCGCTCCAACTACATTCGCTTCCGGCTCTCGCCTAATTCGGCCGTAGCTCTCGCAACTCGTGTCAAACTCGCGGGAAAAGATTTCGTTGGCGAGCAGCGGGAACTCTACTTGTCAGAAGAACGGCCAGATGAGGAAACTCCTTACGAGAGGCTTTTGGGCGACGCCATGTCCGGCAACGGCGCGCTCTTCACTCGGGAAGATGCCGTGGAAGCAGCTTGGGCTGTGGTCGATTCGGTTCTTAAAATCCACCATCGGGTTCGCCCTTATAAGCGACATACCTGGGGTCCGAAAGAAGCCGATGCGATCATCGCTGCGCAAGGCGGATGGCATAACCCCAGCAGCAAAGTCTGATCAGGATAACAATTTGGAGATTAGGAATAGAAGGACGCGATGGATGCTGCCCACAGCATCGAGGCCTGCCGGTAGAGTGAGGGGCGTCGGTTTGAACGGTACGGTTGCAGCCTCGCCACAATCGAATGAAGTGCTATGAAGTTCTGCCTGGAAGGAGTCGTGAGTATTTTACAATAGGCTCAATGGAGCAAAGCCTCAACCCGCCAGTGCGTCTTGAAACACTGGATCGTGCACTCGATGCTCCGAGCCTCTTGCGTCTTTGGCACCTGTCGAGCCTCGATGCACCCACTGTAGCAGCAGTATGGTCACTTGGCTTTGCGAAAGCGGCAGGAGTGCGACTGCCGGAATGGGGTCCAGTGCTTCTGATCCTTGTGACGTGGTGCGTCTATATAAGCGACCGCCTCCTGGACGCCCGCTCTGCGCAGAGCGCAAGACAAATTCATCGACTCCGCCAACGCCACCACTTTCACTGGCGTCACCGTCGCGTCTTTTTCCCTCTAGCCCTCGTAGCCGCGTGCATGAGCGCATGGATCGTTATTTCCTTTATGCCGAGCGAAGCACGAGAACGCAACGCCCTTCTTGCCATGGCCGGCGTTGCTTATTTATCGAGCGTCCACACCCGAACGAAGTTTCGAGCATTGCTTCCCAAGGAGTTGCTTGTAGGCGTCATATTCACCGCGGGCTGTGTGCTGCCCACCATCGGACGAACAGAAAACATTTTCGCTGCATTTCTAGTTGTGATGGTCTTCTTCGCAGCTCTGGCCTGGCTCAACTGCCATGCGATCGAGCGATGGGAGGCGGTGGGCGAGTCCTGCTCTGACCCACAAATCCTTCCAGCCGCGGGCCTGCTTGCAATGGCAGGTTTCCTCGGTGCAATCATCCTTTTCGCAGCCCATTCGAGTGAAGCGGCTCTCTTAGGAACTGGCGCTGCCAGTGCGGTACTGCTCGTCTTGCTCGACGGAATCCGCGGTCGTCTAACCCCTTTGGCTCTGCGAACGGCCGCAGATTTGGTTCTACTTACCCCGCTTGTACTGCTGCTTCGATGAATCCACCGCCCAATTTCAACCGGCTCGCCCGGGTCTACCTCTGGATGGAATTGGTCAGCTTTGGTCCCTGGCTCATGCTTTGCCGTTGTGCCTTCCTGAATGAATGCTGCGCAGCGCGCTGCGGACTCGCGCTAGGGGACGGCGATGGACGCTTCACTACTCGCTTGCTCCGCCAAAACTCCGCCATCCAGATCGACGCCGTTGACGCAAGCCCGTCCATGCTTGAGGCGCTTATTGACCGCGCTGGCCCGGACTCAGCCCGCGTTCACGCCTTTCACGTTGATGCACGCCACTGGCAACCTGAAAACCCGCCTTACGACTTGATCGTTTCGCACTTTGTTCTGGATTGCCTCACCACCGAAGAGGTCCAGACGCTTGCAGTCACCTTGGCTCGCGCAGTCTCGCCTGACTCTCTATGGATCATTTCGGAGTTTGCCGTTCCCACAAACTGGTTTGGCTGGTTGGTGGCGCGACCAGTAGTATGGGCGCTTTACCGTGCCTTCGGATGGCTCACCGGGCTTGAGGTACGCAGCCTGCCTGACCATTCCATTGCCCTTCGGCAGGCCGGTTTCATCCTTCAAGAGCGTAAACGCTGGCTGGGAGGATTGCTGATAAGTGAACTTTGGACCTCAGTTCCAGCCGGTCATGGACTACGGGACTCTGCTTCTCATTGAGAGCGTGATCTGAATTGCGTATCACCAGCAAAGTGCCCACCCGTTTTATTGCTTGCGATGAAGAGCTACTTGGAACGTAGAAGGACGGATTGGAACCTTGGTAAGATCGTTAGCAGTTGGGTCGATTCCACACGATCAGCCCGATGGCCACTTGGGTTGTAGTTTTGCCCGCATTTTGCCCGCAAATAGCGCCCAGAGGGCCGTTTTTGCCGGTTATGCCGGTTCGTAAGCGCTGTGCCGTCTATAATTTGCGGTTTGCGTTACATTAACTGGTTCAGGCCTTCCCGTCCTGCAATATTCAGCCCGCCTCGCCCGAAATCCGAATACTCACGAACGACTTCCATTTGGTGGGCGGCAGCGTATTTGCGAATCACATCCAGTTGGTTTTCAGGGGAGTACTGTTGGTGTTCGGTGGACATGCGCACGTATTGCGCGGCTCGCTGGGGAAGAGGCGTGTTCGAGACGGAAGCGGACGGCTTCTCCATTCGTTTGCCACCAACTTTTTGCAGAATCGAAAATCCACCATGATGTGTAGCATCTGGTGAGAACTTAATTGACTCCATTGAACTAGTGGCGAAACAGAATCAGTTTTCGCGACAACAGGGGCAAAATATTTTTCCGTTGGGGGACCCGGAATCAGTCAAAGTCGCCTCCAGGCCAACATATACGGATTTTTCCACGTCAGCGGAAGCAGATATCCGCTCATCATGTTGACTTGCTGATCGGCCGAAGAGGAGAAAATCCCCTCGGAAAATGCTGAAGCAGAATTCACCAAACTGAACAAGGAGTTCGATGATGCCGCCTTGACGGTCCAAAAGGGTACCGGCACCGAACCGGTTCGGATAGAATAGAAATGGAATCCATGGCAGGGTTTACAGGCCATAAGTCATTCATTTTCTTACGTCTGGATGTTTTATGGTTCAGATGTCTCTCTCAGAACCCCAAAGGCTGGTCGCAAATTCAACCAAGATGGCAACGACTCTCAATCCCGAGAAAGCTCTGATCTTCCGGATCATCCATCGTGACAATCTGCCATGGATTCTGGATCACGGACTGCACGCCAGCAATGGAGAGATCGCCGACCCTAATTATCGCAACATAGGAAATGTCGATCTCATCGGAAGGCGAAATCAGCGGAAAGTTCGGGTTGGTCCCGGAGGGGCGTTGAGCGACTACGTGCCGTTCTATTTCACGCCCTTCTCGATCATGATGTACAACATCCACACGGGATACAACGTACGGCAGGTTCCGAATGAAGAGATTCTGATCGTAGTCTCCTCGCTGGCCAGGATAGCGGAGTTTCAAATTCCGTTCGTGTTTACGGATCAACACGCGTATCCGGCAATGGCAAACTACTACACCGATGTGGGCGATCTGAGCAAAATCGATTGGACCTTATTGAATCGAAAGGATTTCCAGCATGACCCAGACGACCCAGGGAAGAAAGAGCGGTATCAGGCGGAAGCGCTGATTTGGAAGCACGTTCCTCTCTCAGCCCTTCTTGGAATCTGCAGTTGCAACGCGGATGTTGATGCGAACGTGAAAGCTGAACTCCAAAACCGGAAACTCGTCCTACAATCAATTGTGCAGAGGGGTTGGTACTTCTGATGATGAAATTCACCCAAGGCAACTTGCTCGAAGCCCCCGCCGAAGCGTTCGTGAATACCGTAAATACGGTCGGCGTGATGGGCAAAGGAATCGCTTTGATGTTCAAAGAGGCATTCCCTGCAAATTTCCGTGCCTACGAGGATGCCTGCAAACAGAAGGAAGTTACGGTCGGAAAAATGTTTGTTACGGAGAACCACGCACTTTCCGGGCCGCGCTGGATTATCAACTTCCCTACCAAGAAACACTGGCGGAATCCCTCGAAACTGGAATGGATTATTGAGGGGCTTGGGGATCTTCGCAGGATTGTCGAGGAGCACCAGATTCGTTCCATCGCCGTGCCACCACTCGGAGCCGGCAACGGCGGTCTTGATTGGAGCGAGGTGCGGCCTGAGGTGGAACGTATTTTGGGCGATCTCAAGGGCGTCGAGGTCCTCGTCTTCGAACCAGCCATTAAGTACCAAAATGTCGCCAAGCGGACTGGTGTTGAACAACTGACTCCTGCCAGAGCGCTCATCGCAGAGATGATCCGGCGCTATTGGGTGCTCGGAATCGAGTGCACCTACCTTGAGGTACAGAAGCTCGGATGGTTTCTAGAGCGGAGTATCCATTCGCTGGGAATCAACGATCCGCTTGACCTCCAGTTCAAAGCTGACAAATACGGACCCTTTTCGGACCGACTGCGCCACTTGCTTAATGCCCTTGACGGAACCTACCTCCATTGCGACAAACGTCTCAGCGATGCTGGTCCATCAGACACGATCTGGTTCGACGAAGGGCGTCGCCAGCGCTTGGATCTGTATCTTCAACAAGAGACTTCTGAGCCTTTAAGAAATGTCCTGGAACTGACCTCCAGGCGTATTGATGGCTTCGAATCGCCTCTGGGCATGGAACTGTTGGCAACGGTCGATTGGTTGATCGAAAAAGAGCATTGCGAAGCCACCGTTGCTGGGATACGAGAGGGGTTGCGACAGTGGTCGGCAGGACAAGTTGCTGCCGAACGCAAGCTACGCCTGTTTAATGACCGATTTATCGGACTGGCAATCGACCAACTTGCGTTGCCTGTTGCCCATTCCTAATCTGGCACTGAAGCGACAAATGACAGGAAGCTACTGGAAGAGGTGCGGACCGAACGGCACCGCACATGCGAACTCGCGCGTAGAGGTTCGCCTGCTTATTGAATCTGCCAAATTGTTGGGCTGATTCCACACGATCAGCCCGCTGGCCACTTGGGTTGTAGTTTTGCCCGCATTTTGCCCGCAAATAGCGCCCAGAGGGCCGTTTTTGCCGGTTATGCCGGTTCGTAAGTACTGTGCCGTCTGTAATTTGCGGTTTGCATTACATCATGGCATGGAAGAGGTCATCGGTTCGATCCCGATCAGGTCCACCAATTAAATCAATCATTTAGCAGCACCTCGCTCTTCTCCCTTGGCAGCAAATTGGCAGCAAATTTCAAAACCTTCCCGCACGAAGGTTTTGAATTCTTGTCTTCCTCCCTTTCTGAAGCGGAATTCCGCTCCGTTGTTGTCGCTCTCATTTTCAGGACATCGCCCTGATTGAGACCCCGGTTCGTCGGCCTCGACGAATCTGGACCGTTCCCTACCGATGCCGTCCCAGTTGATGCCACCTTGCGCGTTCCCCCGCCCGACTTCAGCTCCTGGTGAATCGAGTTGACGGTTTCCCGCACGCCTTCAGGCAATTGCTGCATGTAGACATCGGTAGTCGTCGCCGTTCGCGAGTGCCGCATCACCCCCTGCACATCTTTCACGTCGCCCTTCTTCCGGGCCAGCGTGGCGATCGTGCGACGGATGACCTGGAATGTCAACTTCGGCAGTTCCAGTTCCTCGGCCAGTTTGTGCAACACCCGCTTGCGATAATTGCTCGAATCCATGAACCGTCCCGTTCGGCCTGGAAAAATAAAGGCATCAGGGGATCGGTCCAGGCACTGTTCTTGCCACTGCACAAGCTCCTCTGCCAATGCCGTAGCAATCGGAACCGTCGTAAGGCTTCCGCGCGTCTTTCCCCAAGAGCGAATCTTGCCCTTGTAAGTGGTCTCCTCGATGGTGATCGCTGGGGCCGACGGATCGAAGCACTTCCACCTCAATCCGAACAACTCGCCTGGTCGAAGAGCATTCGCCATATCGAGTTCGAGCAGAATCCGATCTCGAATGCCAAGCTTCGCAAGCGCACTTCTCAACTGATCCCAGGTCAAGGTTGTCTTGTCGGTTTCCTTCAAGTGCGCGGGGACTTTAACCGTACGCGCAGGATCCTTGGAGAGGAAGTCCTGATCGACCGCCTCGGCAAAAATTGCCTGCAGGTATGCTCGAATCTGCAATACCCTGTCCCTCGACCGAGTCTTCGCCAGCATGTTGAGGTGGGTCTGCAGGGCGAACTTGTCGATGTTTTCAAGACGTGCCTCCCCGAACGCATCGACGAGATCTGCCTGGATGAGATATTTCTTCACCTTGGCAGTCTCTTCCCTCCAGTCCGCCTCCTTCAGTGGCAGGTAGCGGTGATGAACAAACCATCCAAAGGTGACAGCTCCATTGTTCATGGATTGGTCTCCAGTGGACTGTCCGCCCAGCCTGACAATCTCGCGCTCAAGCTTTTCCCTGGCCTGAAACTTCGACATTTCTGCCTTCAGTCCAAGAATGACTTGTGCGACGACGGGTTTCGGTTGATTGGTCTCCGGGTCAAGCACCGTTCTGCGGAAATATCCGTACCATTTCTTTCCGCGTTGCCGGACCCACCCTTTCTGATATGAACTTCCCATTTATTCCTCAATTCCTGTGTGGGGGAATAAGCGGGCCATCTCCATTTTACCGGCGTTTCCGGTGGAAATTGGAGGCCCTCTCTCGTTCGCTCAAGAACTCGTCGATTTGGCTCTCGCGGTAGCGGAGCGCCCCATCGCTCATCCGGATGACCGGCAAATAAGGCAGCCTGCGGGAGGAGTGATCCCAAACCCAATCCCTGCTGACCTTTAGTCGTTCGGCAACATCTTCCGCGGTCAGGAGTTGGTCCGCCTGTTGAGCCTGAAAAATTGGTTGTACCGACGCCATAATCCTTCCCTCCGATAATTCGTTGTTCTGCCCACGTCACTGTGGACAAGTTCCGGCATCATGGAGCCGATCCCTTCTTCGGTCAAATTCAGGCGTTTTTCTTGCGTCTACCCCTCAAATCGCTGCGAGGAAAAGACCAATTTGACCGAGTTTTGAAGCTGCTCCATCCTTGCGGTGCATTGGGAATGTATGCGCGAGGTGCCTCCCAGGCATCAAGCTCTGGGGATTGCCTCCAAACTCGATCACCTAAGGGGACAGGATGTTTGAATCGTTCGACGATTTGATGGAACGGCTTAAGGCGACCGGGTATTTCATCGATCCGGTCATGGTACAGGTTGTCTATCTGGCCGCGAAGTTGCAGAAGCCGCTGTTGCTCGAAGGGCCGGCGGGAAGCGGCAAGACGCAATTGGCCGTATCGGTTGCGCAGGCGGCCGGGACGCATATCGAGCGGCTGCAATGCTACCGCGGCGTCACTGAGGATAAGGCCATCGGGCGCTTCGATGAGAGCCTTCAGCGGCTTTACATGGAGTTCGCGAAGGGGAACGGCGAGAGAGGGAGCTGGCGCGAGTTGCAGGCCAACCTCAAGGGACGCGATTTTTTTCGGCCTGGGCCGCTGATGAGGGCGCTCGAATGTGAGAAACCTTGTGTGCTGTTGATCGATGAACTCGACAAGGTGGACGAGGGTTTCGAGGCTCTGCTGCTGGAGATTCTGTCCGCGTGGCAGCTCTCGATCCCTGAGTTCGGGACGGTTGAGGCCAAGAGCATTCCGTTTGTGGTGCTCACCAGCAATGAAGAGCGGCGGCTGGGCGATCCGATCCGCCGACGCAGTTTGTATGTGCGGGTCGAGCATCCAACGCCGGAGCGCGAGGCGGAGATCATTGCCAGTCGCACGCCGGGAGCCGGTGTGGAGTTTCATCGCGAGATCGCAGGGATTGCGCGTTCGTTTAGAAACTATTCGTTGGAGAAGCCGCCATCGGTCTCGGAGATGATCGACTTCGCCAATGCGTTGCGGTTGATGGGCGCTGATCATGTGACCGAAGAGCAACGGGATGTACTGCTTCCCTTTCTGGCAAAGACCGAAAAAGATCGTCGCCATCTGCTGCTGCGCGAAGGATTTCAAAGCCTGCTGGTCGATGGGGCGCGGTATGCACAGGATCTCGATCCTTCAGGAGGCGATGCGCTATGAAATGGCTGTTTGCACTTCTTCTGTTTGCGCCAACTGTTGGCTGGGGACAGACGAACACTCCTCTTGCCGAGAACTGTGTGCGGCACTACGCCAGTCATTACGGCGTGCCTGCCGAGTTGGTTGCGGCATTCATTGATGTCGAGTCGCGCTGGAATCCGCGCGCCGTCTCCAGCAAGGGCGCTATCGGCTTGATGCAACTGATGCCGGCGACTGCGCGGCGCTTTGGCGCATACCAACCTTTCGATCCAGAGCAGAACATTGCGGCAGGAACGCGCTATGTGACCACGCTGATGTGGGAGTTCCACGGTGATCTACGGCTTGTGGCTGCGGCCTATTACGCCGGCGACCGATGGGTCGGCAAGCGGCAACTCAACTACAAAAACCCGGATGTCATTGCTTACGTCGAATCGGTTCGGCGTCATTATGTGGCGCGCAAGCTCGCTGCAAATCCATTGCACAGGAGGTAACTCGAAATGAGATTTCGCTGGTTTTACCCTTTCGCAGTGCTGCTTCCACTGCATCTGTTCGCCGCTGATAGCGCCGTCAAGCCGCACGTTGCGACGATCACCATTAACCCGTCGGAGGTTATCACGTTGCACCTGCGACCAGAGTTCGAGACGACGATCCATATGCCGGAGGAGATCACGTCGGTGATCCTTGGTAGTCCCGGCAACTTCAAAGCGGAACACAACGAGGGCCAGCCGGAGTATGTGTACGTGAAGCCCATTACGAAAGAGGCCGCTGAATCAAACCTTTTGATCGCTACGAAATCTGGCCTGCATGTGACGCTGGAGTTGATCAGCGATGGGGTTGGCGTGAGCGGGTCTGCACTGCCGGTTGACTTTTTGATTGAGTACCGCACATCCAGGAGTTTTCTGATCTCTGGCAGTGCAGGCGTGGAGCGCGCGCGAGTCGAACCCACAGGAATTGCGTCGCCCTCTAATCAATCACGGATTCCCGCCGCAGCGAAGCCTCTCTCTGCTATTGACGAAGAGTATGAGTTGCAGATGTGCATCAATGCGCCGGGGTGGACGAAATGGGAGGGCAAGCAGATTAAAACTTCGCTTGGCGACATACGGCAAAGGAGCAATCAGACGGTCATCTCATTCTCGATTCTCAATGCCTCCGATCAGCCAGTGGAGATTGTGCCGCCGCAGATTCAGATCAGCGGTCGCGCGGTGAAGAAGAAAAAGAAGGAAGGCAAGAGCCTGACTGCCGACCAGCTATTGATACGCGAGTACCGGCTGAGTACGACAAGGATTGAGGCCGGGGCGCGCGCGGATGGAGTTGTCGTCTTTGATCGCCCAAACTTCAAGCAATCGACGGAGAAGCTTTTCCTTCAGATTGCGCAGGCCGACCAGGTGGACCGGCCGATACTTATCCGTCTGCCCTTTACGCCGCCTATCGCAGGCGGAGCACGGTAGGACCCGACCCAGGAAAAAGGAGATGCCATGAACAGCAACGAAAACAATGGATCCGGAATCGGATTAGGGATTGCCCAGGCAAACAGCGAGGATTCAGCGGAAGTACCGCTTTCGCAGCCTCCGCCTCTGACAGAGCCTGCACTTGTTGAAGACCGCGCGGATGTGCAACAACCCGCGCGCCATGCGACAAGGGAAGGCAGCGAAGGCAAGTCCGGCATCGAGAAAAGCAAGCTGATTGTGCTTGGTGGTGGCTTGCTGGCTGCCGTGCTTTTCTTTGCCTTGACGAGCCTGGTCCATCACTCGCCAGCGACGAAGAAGACGGCCGAGAAGCAGCCAGGCAACCCCACACAGCAGCAAACAGCAAGCCAGCCTAAGGGGAGCGTCACGCCCTTGATGGAGACCGTTCTGACCAACGCTCCGGAGAATACCTCCGGGCAGGTGCATCCGGGCGACATCAAGCGCACCAGCACTCCGGCACCGGGCGCGAACGTTTATGCTGGCTCTGCGTTGCCTGCAAAGCAACACACGGGGAGCGCGGCGGGCGCAAACACATTGGGCGGCATCCCATCGTTCTCCGATACGCAACAGAAGTGGGAGGAGCCGCAACCGTATGGCGATGGCGGCCACGCATCACCTGTCCAGGCGCAGCAATCGCAGAATGCTTTGAAGGAAGCATCGCTGGTCTTTGTGCGCGCGCCTTCGCAGTCGCAGCCTGTGGGCACTGTGACTCACGCGTCGGTGAATACGGGGCCGGTGCTGGAGATGACCCCTGGTTCGCGGATTGAGGCGAAGTTGGAGACACAGATTTCAAGCGCGGTGCTGGCCCCGGTTGTGGCCGTGATCGAGTATACCTATGCGATAGGCGACCGCATCGTTGTGCCAGCGGGCGCGCGTGTCTACGGGCAGTTGCAACAGGCGGACCGGTCTGGATTTGTCGGTGTGAAGTTCGATGAGATCGAGTTGCTGGATGGGCAACGAGAGAAGATCGAAGCCGTCGGCGCAGGGCTTGATCTTGGTCCGATCAAAGGAATCGTGTACGGGAAGAACACCGGCAAGAACTTCTTGATCAAGGCCGCGTCTGGCGTTGGTTCACTGGCCGCGATGCTGGTTGGGAACAACTCCGGCGCGGCGTTCTCTGAGGGCGACCTTCTGCGCCAAAGAGTGGCGGAGAACGTTGGCAACGCAGGCGATTCGCAACTGATGAGTCTGAACGCGACCACCCCATCCAATCTCGCGCTGATGTACTTGCCTACCAAGCGGCCAGAACAGCCACCATTCAGGAACGAATTGCTGCCTGATGCTGCTGGCACACCACAACTCCAGTGAGGAAGAGAACCATGTCAACGATTGCTGATACGAATTCGCTTTTTGAAATCGATGCAGAACTGGACGGCCTTCTCGATGAGATCGAGGAGCAAACTGCACAGGGCGGCGAATCTGCCCAAGAGATCGTCACTCGTTTCCAGCAATTCTGCTCGGCCCACGGCGAGAAGGTGGACCGCATCGGACGTTTCCTGCGCCGGATGGAGGCGCGTGAGCAGTTCTGCCGAGCGGAGGCTGCCCGGCTAAGCGACCGGGCCCGCGCTGCCTCTGGCAAGGTGGAGCGAACGAAAAACATGGTGCTCTGCTACCTCATGAGCCGCGAACTCAAAGTGATCGAGGGACGCGAGTTTACCCTGCGCGCCCAGAAGAACAGCCAGGACTCCGTGCGAATCACCGACGAGGCGGCGCTGCCAATCGCCTTTCGCAAGATCGATGTCCGTATTGGCGGCGTCCTCTGGGAAACCATTCTGGCAAATATCCCTGACGAACTCGGCAGAATGCTTGATGATGCTGTAGATGAGTCAAGGCCAGACACCGACACAATCAAAGCGGCCATCCTGCACGAGGAACAGGTTCCAGGCGCCGAGTTGAGACGGGGCTGGCACCTGAGAATCAAGTAGCAGTGACCCAGCGTATGAGAACATGAATTTCTCAGATGCTGGTAAGCCCAATATTTACCGGGGAATTTGGGAACACATGGCGACTTTACGGGAGTGATCCCGTTCGCCGAGCGCATTGGGGATTTGGCAACATTCCTGCATTCATGAGGCCAGTTGCGAGCCCGGTTCGCGGTGTTTATTTATTAAAAAGTAACTGCCGAGTAGCCGACGATACATGCAAGACCACACCCTTCATACGTTTGGATGGACGAAGTCTCTGGGGCGCATCAGATTTTCCAGGTAGTGGGATTTCATTTGCTTGCTGGCCATGATTTGCTTGACGGGCGGGAGCTTGAGAATCACGCCCAGAATGGCGGCCATGGCGCGATGATTCCAGTGAGCTTGATTGTCGAAGATCAGATTCTGCAGCTTGCCCCGCTCGATAGCCATCAGCACGGCGCGGTGAGCGGTGGTGACGGGGGTAAGCACGCGCTGGGGGCGCGCGTGGAGCTTGATGGATGCGCTGGGGCAGGCACGGACGCAGACGCCGCAGCCGAGGCAGAGGGATTCGTTGAGACGGGCCTTCTTGCGCTTGGACTTGTGCGGGTCGCCGGCTGAGACGAGCGCCATGGCCTCGACCGGACAGACCTCCGCGCATTTGCCGCAGCCGTTGCAGGAGTCGGCGCTGAGCGCGGGGAGAAAGTTGGTGGTGGCGATGGGGTTGAGGACGGCGAATCGCTTGGCGGCGAGCATGGCCTCGCAACAGCAGCCACAGCAATTGCAGATGAAGGCAACCTGGTTTTGGACGTTTTCGCCACACTGGACTAAATTGTGCGCGATGGCTTGATCGAGCAGGTCAAGGCATTCGCTGGCATCAACGGAGCGGGCAATGCCGTGCTTGATGAGCGACTGGGCAGTACCGCTGAAGGTCATGCAGATGTCCATGGGAGCGGCGCAGGCTTTGCCGAGATGCTGCATCTTATGGCGGCAGTAGCAGGTGCCGATGCCGCGATGTGAGGCAGTACGGATGACTTCGCTGGCGCGTTCGTAGTCGAGGACGGAGAGCGTGCTGTCGCCGGCCAGGGCGTTCTCGTTGACAAAGACGCGGCCGAGTTGAGTTTCGCCACCTGTGAAGAGGTTGCGGACGAAATCCTCTTCGACGTTGAGGTATTGGTAAAAAAGTTCGGCCAGCAGCTTCTGATCGTATCCGTTGCCAATGCGCATCATGGAGAACTCGAAGAAGCCGGCCATGGGCGGAGGCAGGACAAATATCTGCTCGCCGTGAATTTCCATGTCGAGCAGCATCCCTCTGGAGGCCAGGGCTTCGAGGATATTTTGGGATTCCGCTGCGGGTTTTTTCCAGATTTTGGCGGCGGCGGCGATGTTGAAGGGCTTGATGGGAAGCAGAGCCACGAGGGCTGCTTCGTCACGAGTAAAGAGCACCTCCAGGATGCGGAAGAGCAGCTCGGAGGGCGGCGCGCCCTGCGGAAACAGGTTGAGCCGGTCGGTGAGCGATTGGTAGCTATTTCTCAGGGTCGCGTGAGACATGAAAGGCCTCTGGAGCGGAGGATGATTTCGCCATTATAGGCGTATACAGGCGGGATGCTCTGATCGGATTTGCACACGCGCAGGATTTCTATCTCTGCTCAGGATGGCGGCGGAAAGCGATAGTAAGTATCCTCTGTCAGAGCCGGAGACTTTATGGCTGATGGCCCCTCAAAGGGATCTGAATAGAAGTGCCCCATGCCGGCATCAGCCCGTCACTCACGCCATAGGCGCAAGTGCGCTCCTACGTGGAGAAGGCAAAGCGCAGCCTGTGGATCAATTCGGCAGTCATCGAAGTTCTCCCGTTGCAGCCTGTTGCACTTCAAGAGTTGTGTTCCGGGTATCACTCGGAGCCGCAGCCGTGATTTTATCTTGCGCCAGCTATTCCAGATGTGTTCAATATTGCTCACATCCAGGAAGGCCACTAGTTTACAAATTAATGTAACTGCCTTCAAATCTGCGATCAGGCTTCTATTCTCATCGCCAAATGGAGAGGGAAAAATGAAGAGTGCTGTTGAAAGTGCATCTCCGTACGTTTTACCGCCGCTGCCCTACGCAGAGGGCGCATTGGCTCCTGTAATCTCAGCACACACCATTGGCTTCCACTACGGCAAGCATCACAAGGGATATGTCGATAACCTGAACAAACTGGTAGCTGGAACGGAGTTTGCGGACCTGCCGTTGGAGAGTATTATCACCGCGACATCCGGCAAAGCCGATAAGACCGCGATCTTCAATAATGCAGCGCAAACATGGAACCACACGTTTTACTGGCACAGTCTGAAGCCGAAGGGCGGTGGTGAACCACCCGCAGCATTGAAGCAAAAGATCGAGGCTTCCTACGGCACTTTGGATGCACTCAAGAAGGAGTTGGCGAGTGCCGCAACGACCCAGTTTGGCAGCGGCTGGGCTTGGCTGGTTCTGAATGGCGGCAAACTCAAGGTGGTCAAGACCGGCAACGCAGATGCGCCGATAAACACTGGCATGAAACCGCTATTGACCATCGACGTGTGGGAACACGCCTACTACCTCGATTACCAGAACCGGCGCGCGGACCACATCGACGCAGTGCTGGAAAAACTGATTAATTGGGATTTCGCGGCAGAGAATCTTGACCGATAAAAGTCTGAACGGTTGCATACTCTATCCGAAGCCATGCTTGACAAGGCGCTCACACGGTGCGCAGTTCGCGCCGGGTGATCTTTGTCGTCAGGCAGAAGCACAAAAAGCGAGAAAGGGCTTCCGCAGCCAGTTGTAGAAGCATCTTGATTTCCTTCCTTCTGAGTTGACAGAAGAATCTGAACGAATGGCGAAGAAACCGGTGTGGAGCGCATTTATGGCGTGGCGAGCGATTCTCTCAATGGCATCACGGATTCAGTGCGTGCTCGAAAGGGGATCGAGTGGGTTGGAGTGCGGCATGAAGAGACAGCCGCCTTTGCTGCCGGAGCTAAAGCAGCTCTGACGGGCAAGCTCGCAGTCTGTGCGGGCAGTTGCGGACCAGGCAATCTGCACTTTATCAATGGCCTCTATCGGTGGAAAGTAAAGCTCGGTTAAGGAGACTGTGCAATGGCGAAAAATATTATTCCGCGTCACATCGGTTTCATTCCCGATGGGAATCGACGCTGGGCTGTGGATCGTGGCCTGCCAAAAGAAGCCGGATATGCTCAAGGCATCAACCCGGGGTTGCTGCTGTTTGAGAAATGTAAAGAATGCGGGATCAAGGAAACTTCCATCTATTGCTTTACTCAAGACAACACCAAGCGGCCTTCCATTCAGAAACAGGCATTCAGCGAGGCCTGCGTTGCATTCGCTTTCGAGATTGCACGCCGTGGAGCGGCTCTGCTTGTCGTCGGGGATGAAACCTCGAAGCAATTCCCCAAGGCGTTAAACGAATTCCGGCAACGCCAGGGTGTCGGAATGAAAGTGAATCTACTAGTCAACTATGGCTGGGAATGGGATCTGGCCGGTCTTAAAAACGGCGGCCTGCGTTCAGGTGAGGTTTCACGTCTGGATTTGATCGTACGCTGGGGAGGAAGGCGCCGATTAAGTGGTTTTCTTCCGGTGCAATCGATTTATGCGGATTTCTATGTACGCGATGAATATTGGCCAGATTTCGAGTTACAGCATTTTGAGCACGCACTCGCCTGGTTTAAAAGCCAGGATCCGACACTCGGCGGGTGATAGAGTGGATGCTAGTCACGGCAATATACACCTAGTTCTCAATCGTACGGGCTGACACCTCGAAATGGCGAGTGAAGAGGAACCAATGCTTCGCCCCTCTTCACTCCCATTGTCTGTCTCTGGCTAGCATTGCCTTCGCTTCATCATCCAGCGGATCGCCGATCCAGCCATAATGCCTGCTGCAAATACTGCCGCAACTGTTTCAATAGGATGCCGCTGTACTCGCTTTTTTGTTTCAGCAAGAAGCTCCGCTGCTGCATGGCTTCCCTGTTTTGTAACACGCCGTGCTGCTCCGCCGCCATCCTCAAGGGCATCCGCAAGTACGGACGCCACTCGCGAAGCCTTGTGCGCTGTCTCGTCAATCTGTACGCCCACCTGCTCCAACACTGATTGCGCCATGCTCTCTTGACCTTTCTCGTTTCTGAGTTTGATGGTGATGCGCTTACTCTCCAACAGCCTTTTCAATCTTGCCGACGGCGTGTTGAACTTTTCCTGCGTTCTTTTCAGCAATGCCATCAGCTTCCAGGTTGGGGTGCTTCGTGATCTCGCCGGCCTTCTGCTTGATTGCGCCTTTGACTTCGTGAAGGTTGCCTGCTGTCTTATCTTCTGTGCTCGGTTTCATCGTGATTCTCTCCTCTGTTCAGTGATTGTTGTCGGTTCGTTAAAGTCCATGGGCGGTTGTTCGCATCTTGAATGTCTGCGACCAGGTAAGACCCTCTTGGTGAAGTATCCTTGCCCGATTCAGAACCTTGCATTGACCAGTATCGGACTATCGGATCGCTGATAGCTGGTCATAATTGCTCGCAGGGGAGTGCACAGCAGGGTGGACAGACCCAGGCTGCGCTTGGGAAACGCCTGCCTGAAACGCACCAGCCTATGGCATTGAGGCACGCCTGACTTGGTAGATGTGCGGATCACTGCTCACGGCGGTCCTGCGCTAGCGTAAGTCAATTTGATTCAATATAGGTTAACGAATTGGAAGTAAACGGCTGGCTACACAATGAACATGGCCACACCTGCGGCAAACATGGCAATTGCGGCGATTGCCACAACGGCCAACCCCAAGTGGGAACTCGGTTGGCCTTGCATCAGTTTCTTGTCGGAAGCAACAACCAGGATGCCGACAAGAAGGAATGGAGCAAGTAAACCATTGACTACGGCGGTCCAGTAAAGAGCCTTGACAGGGTTAACGCCAACGAAGTCCAACGCGACGCCCACTCCTGTTGAAGTCAGAATCAGAGCATAAAACCAGCGGGCTTGCTTCAATTTCTTGTTCAGGCCTTGTCGCCACCCAAGTGTCTCAGCGAGTCGAGGCGCAATCCTTGGCACACCACGAGGTGGTGACACCACACGAACTGAATCCTGCCGAGCAGCGATTGACGAAGTTGAACATTGACTTGCTCAATGCCGACGAATCGACAGCCAGAGCGCACATCCTCGATTCCATCTATGAGACAGAACTACAGCTTGACACAGATTCAACTGCGGGAGAAAAAGCGCCGGAGCCGGTTGATCTTCGCCAACTCCAGCGCGAACTCCGTCCTTCGGAGCTTTTGCTCGAATATGTTCTCGACAATCCTCACTCCTTCGCGCTCGCGTTGACGCATAACACCGTTCACCGATACACGTTGCCGTCTAAGGATGAATTGGAACAAGCGGCGACACAGTACCGTTCTGAGATTGTGAAGCAGAAGACGGACCTGGATCTCGCGCAACAGCTTTTCAATGGACTCCTGGGAAGTATTCCAGAAGTCAAAGAGAAAGCGGCGCTGATCGTGGTGCCGGATGGGAAGCTTCACCTGCTTCCATTCGCTGCTCTGGCCGACAACGGCCAATACATCCTGTCCTCGCATCAGGTACCCTTTTCGCCGCGCTTCACAAACCGGCCCAATTCCTTCCATGCGTGGAACCCGGCAACGCGGGTCGCCGTTGGGCGCTGTCTCGCAATGCTCAGAATGTTCCCGAAAGAATACGCATGAAAACGGGCCATCGCCGCGAGATACGCGGTCAAAGTTTCGCTCTTGCCCGCTTCAAGCTGCTCAAGCAGGTAATCCACGGCTTGCTTGATAAGTTGCTGTGTGGGGTTGTCGCGCTGCGTGGTGCGCTGCTGGTAGGGGGATTCGCTGCGGTGCGCCGCATTTTTGCTGTGCGGCGCGGTGGTGGCGGTGTTGTTGGTGCTGGTAGCTGCGTAGGTCATGATTTTCGTCTCCTTCGGAGTGGGATTTGCCGTTTTTCAGCCCTGGGAGGGCTAAAAAAAGACATTCATTTCATGACTGGCGAATTGGGCGCAGAGAGGCGCTGTCAACTCCCGAAGCCCGAAGGGGCGCGGAAGCGAGCACGGCGGCTTTTATGCCGCGCGGAGCTGCACAAGCGGAGTTGACAGAAGGAGCCGAACGGAGCCTAGAGTTCGCCGGGAAATGAATGTCGAACCGGTGGTCCAGCCGAAGGCTGCACCGCATTGCTTTTCAGGGTGGGGCGTTACGGGGCGGGAACGGCCCCGTATGGATGGGAAGCGGAGAACGCCAGTTTCAGCGGCGGTCGCAGCGGGGGAAGGGGCGGAGCCGTCTTCCCGCAAAGATTGAAAACGGAATTGAATCTTGCGCTTATGCGTTGTTTTTCGATGAAGTGAGGTATGGATGCCGGCATCGTGATGTGCCCGGAGAAGCTGCGAACTCGGAAGATTCTATTTATGGAGTACTTCCGAGTAAAATACCGAGCATGGACCTGATTAGCCTGCTTAGCCGCCCCGAAGGCAAAACGCTTGAGTTCAAGCGCGATCTGACTTCACCGGAAAACGTGCTGAAAACGGTTGTAGCGTTTGCCAATACCGCTGGCGGAGTTCTCGTGCTTGGCGTGAGCGACGGCACGAAAGAGGTAAAGGGGCTTGCCAACGTCTTGGCCGAGGAAGAACGGCTTGCCAACTTGATCGCGGACAGTATTTCTCCCAAGCTGGTTCCATCGATAGAAATCATGTCCTGGAGAAAGGCTCAGGTATTGGCGGTCGAGGTGTATCCAAGCGCAATCCGTCCGCATTCTCTGAATCGTCTGGGACCGGAAAGCGGTACGTTTATTCGCGTGGGTTCGACCAATCGACGCGCAGACCCGGCGCTTATCGAGGAGATGCGGCGTTACGGCCAGGTCGGCTCGTTCGACGAACAGCCAGAGCCAGAAATGAACTCGGAAGCGATCGACTTCCGAGCTGCTTCCGAGTTCTTCCGGCCTGTTCGCAAACTTGCGCGTCAGGACCTCCTCACGCTGAAAATCGTAACTCGTTATCAGGGACGGACAGTGCCCACGGTCGGCGGAATACTGCTTTTTGGAAGCAACCGGATGGAACGCTATCCAGACGCATGGATACAGGCAGGCCGGTTTGCGGGCAGCGACAGACGCCGTCTTATCGATTCTCTGGAGGTGCGTTCTTATCTTCCCGGTATCGCTGGTGAAGTGGTTGCATTTTTACAGAAGCACATGACCCGCGAAGCCGTAATTGGAGCCGTGAAACGAACGGATCAATGGACACTGCCGGTTGTAGCAGTTCGCGAGGCGCTGATAAATGCGATTGTCCATGCTGACTATGCCCAGCGGGGAGCGCCTATCCGCGTCGCTCTCTTCGATGACCGCCTGGAGATCGACAATCCCGGCTTGCTGCCATTTGGACTCACCATCGAAGACATCCAGAAGGGCGTTTCAAAACTTCGCAATCGCGTTCTTGGCCGCGTTTTTCAGGAGTTGGGTCTCATCGAACAATGGGGCAGCGGAATTCAGCGTATGACAGTTGCTTGCCGAGAGCGCGGATTGGACGCGCCGCGCTTCGAGGAGATTGGGACCCATTTTCGCGTAACGCTTTCCACGATTGCACGCCGTGCGTCAACGAAGGACCAACGGGACGAAGCGATATTGAACGCGCTCGCGGCAAACCAGGAAACAGGGCTTTCCACATCGGAGATTGCCAAACAGATCGCGCTTTCGACGCGCGCCGCTCGCACCAGGCTTGCGTCGCTAGTGGAGCGTGGACTGATTGCCGAAATAGGCAGTGGTCCCCAGGACCCACACCGCAGATACTATTTCGTTGGCGAATGACAATGGCGTGACCAGCAAGTTCAGGCATTGCGCTGAGTCCTTCGTACGCACCTGTTTTTCAGCGCAGTATCAGACATCACAAGTCCAACGTAAGGCCGGCGCTCAGTGTATTTTTCATTATTGCGGTTTTCTCCAATCCGAGATTTGCAACGAGATTATTGGCTTTGCCAAGATCGAGCGCCGATGCCTTGCTGACATCACGGCTGAGGCTTTCGGCAAGCGAAGCCACATCATTGGTGAAGATTTGCGCGTCCTGCGATGCGCGCGAAACAGAAACGTAGGCAAAGCGGGTATTGATGAGTTCGGGATGGACGTTGGTGTCCATGTTGACCAGAACGCGCTCAGAGGTGAGACCCTGCGAACTGTGCGAGGTAACGGCGTAGCCGTGATCGAAGTGCCGCATTTCTGCCGGATCAAAGGTGACCGTCCGGTCCTTGCCGCCGTCCATGCTGACAGTCATCGTGCCGGTCTCGTCAATCTTCTGCACGGTAGCAAGGTCGCGGTTGGCGACTCCCAATTCACGATTGGGCGCGGTGAATTGCAACCGGTCGCCTACGGAAAATTCCCGTTCGATCTCGCGGTAAGCAGAGATGCCATGCAGTCTGGCCGGATCGTAGGTGACTTGCTGGCCGTCCGGCTTCTCGACGGTTAGCAGATTCGATTTTGGATCGATCAAAACCACTCGCGCGTAGCTGCGCTGCTCGATGCCGAGAGTCTTGCTGCCACGCTGGTAGTGGAGGATGTCGCCAACCTCATAGCGCGCGGCCCAGGCGCGGTCGGCTCCGGTCATGTCTGAGCGCGACGCAAGCACACGCAGGGAGTGGTTTTCGGATTCGACGATACCGCGTTCCTGCAACTCAGAACGGACCGCTTGGTTGATCGCGCGGCGTGAGGCGTTGTCGGGAGAAACGATGATGGTATTGGCCGGATTGTCAGCAAAGTTCCGGGCAATCGAGGCGATGCGCTTTTCAGGGTCGGCAATCTCCGTGACGCGGCCCTGTTGTTCAAGAAGCGCAACACCTTCGGCAACTTCGCCGCGCGATAGATGCTCGACGGCGCGCAGCAACTCCGGGTCTTTCTGGCGGACAATCTGATCAAGTCGCGCCGTATTCATTCCGGCATCGACCAACTGCTCGAAGGGTTTCCCGGCTTCGACGCCTTGATGCTGGCGCGTGTCGCCAATGAAGAGAACTCGGTCGCCGGGGTCGAGTTTGGCGAGGAAATCGCGCACCTGTTTGGTGCTGGCGAGACTGGACTCATCCACCATATATAGGTGACGTTCCGGTGTGGGCTGCTTATGCCGGACGAGGAATCCTTGCAGCGTATCGGCATTGATGCCGGCGTCGCGGAGCTGATGCGCGGCGCGGGAGGTCGGGGCGAAGCCCTCGACAATCATCCCGCGCTGCTCGGCGGCCTCGCGCACGGTTTTGAGCGCCGTTGTTTTGCCTACGCCGGCGCTTCCTTGCAAGCCCTGGATTCTGTCGCGCGAGGTCAGAATCTCTTCCGCTACAGCGCGTTGCGAGGAATTAAGAATCGGGTATTGGGCGGTATGCGCCACGGCCTGCTGAACGGGCATGATTTGCTCAACGCGGCCTTTCCCCTGGCGCATCTGCCGCAGGATTTCTTTCTCAGCATGGATGGTTTCCGCCGTGGTGAACTGCCGCGCGGAACTGTGTTTCCCCGCTGTGACAAGCTGTAACTCGCCGGAAGCCAACCTCGCTTCTACACTCGCGCGAACCTGGGCGTAGGTGGTTTCACCCATGCCGCGCCGCAAGGCATCGCGGAAGAGGGTACGCTCATCGGTGACAGCCTCGCGCTCGAAGCTGCGTTCGCGGGCAAAGGTCACGGCTTCCTGGGCAGACTTCTGCACTTTCTCGGGAGCGCGTTCGACGGATTTCTTTTCGGCCCGCTCACGCGCCGCGGCCACAACCTGATTCGGCTGATTGCCGAACTCGGCTGCCAGCTTACGGTGCGCCGAGAGTACTTCGGCGGGCGACTGAATCTGCTTCTTGTCGCGCGTGGCATGGGCGGCGATTTCCGCCGCCTCGTAGCCAGAGAGACCATTCTGCTGCATGTGCGCGAGGATCTGATTCTGGCGCTGGCTTGATGCATCCAGATACTCCTGCGAGTAACCCTTGATCTCCGGCGCGCCGCTCCTGCCCGGCGTGATCTCGTAGCCAAGTTCGCGCAACCGAAAGGTCAACTCCGACTGATAGACGGCAGTGGCGAACTGCTGCGACTCGAAGAGGCTCTGCGGCTGTAGTGCTCGCGTGGTTCCATCAGCACGCTCAGTGACATTGAAGATAACCGCATGGGTGTGAAGCTGTGGCGCGGCGTAGCCATCGACGGGCCGCGATGTGTCGTGCTCGAATTTTGCGACGATGAACTGGCCGGTGGATTCGGCGGGACGATTGCCGCCGAGTCGCGCTTGCGTGTACCGCTCCAATTCGCCAAGCGCGGTCGTGACCGCCATGCTGTGAGCTTCGCGGACCCGGCTGTCGCCGCCAACAAGGGCGGTCAACGAAACCGACTTCGGCGCGCTGAAGGTCGCATCCCACCCGGCGCGATGCTCGACGGATTTGACTGTTTTGCCGTCGGCTCCTTGATACTCGAAGGATTGTCGATGCTGGACAAGTTGCTCGCCGGTTTGCGGGTGCTGACCGTCCGAGAGCCGGTGAAACTCATCGGCACTAACTGCTCCAGCGAGGCCGTATTTTTCGGCAAGCTGCCCTTGCCATTCGCCCTGCACGGTATGGCCCTGACTCCAGTAACTCTGGTCCGGCGAAGTAAATTCCTGCTTGTGGTAATTTTCGAGCTTGCCTGCGGAGAGTGCTTTCGAGATTTTTAGCATGGTCAGTCTCCCAATGAAAAGCCGCTTTGGATTGCCTCGGCGCTTTCTTCGATGGCCTCTGGTTCTGTTGCTTTCTTCGCCAGCGTCTTTGGATCGAAGCCGAGTTCATCATCGTCGAGCGGGCGAGGAACGAAGGCCGGCTGTGTTGCTGGAATATCGTGGTAAGCGAAAGAGAAGCAGGCTACGTAATTGCCGAGTTTGAGATATGCGTGCCGGTCGGGCAAGCCGGAGATTTCCGAGTCCATCACCAGTGGCTCGACCTGGCGCTCCAGCGTGAAGTTTTTCCCCGTGCGGCTGCCATCGAAATGCGTCTGCCGCATCCGCTCAATTACCAC
>Ga0302200_10001216_pt1 | contig 24387 bp, 21 predicted proteins | sample II_Bog_N3_1_FD_194585 | JGI IMG/M metagenome (GOLD analysis project Ga0302200, IMG submission 194585) | Peat permafrost microbial communities from Stordalen Mire near Abisko, Sweden - II_Bog_N3_1 | ecosystem: Environmental > Terrestrial > Soil > Wetlands > Peat | place: Sweden: Abisko... | reverse complement strand
TCGTCAAAGGAGCAGCAGCGTAGTAGGCATTATTACCCGGCTGATCGGCCTCCACGGTCACGGTTCCAGCTCCGGTAAAGGTTAGGATATTGTTGGAGAGCGTGGCCGCTCCCGAGAGCACAGTGTAGGTGATCGGCAGACCAAAGGAGTTGGTCAGTGGGAGCGTGGTTGAAGGGTTGGGAACGGCAAAATTTGTCGAAGGTATCGTGTAGGTGGTGATGCTCTGATTCCCCCGCTGAATGGTAAATCCATGGCTAAGCCCGTCAGGATCGTTGTAACCCCCATAAATCATGCTCCCGAGGACTCCGTAAATCGTCGTCGCTTGCGGAAGTGCTTCCGGGAAGTCGATCACACTGTAGTTGGTTCCGTTGTAGAGAAAGCCATGCAAGATATTGTTGGAGTCTGTATAAGTCCCCACGACATTGTTTCCTGAAATCCCGATGATTGAGCCCACACCGCTTCCATTGGTTCCTTCCGGGCCATAGATCCGGGTATAGGTAGATCCGCTCAGAATAAACCCGTAAGTGTTTGGTGAATTAGCATCCGGGTAGGTTCCTACGACGCTAGCACCGGACATGCCGTCTATAGTTAGGATACCAGTACCGTTTGTGCCATCAGGCCCGTAAATGGGCGTTGTGGAGTAACCGCTGCCGATCACATAGCGATAGCCGTAGAGATTTTCGGAGTTCGTCTCCGTATAGGTGCCATACACCGTACTTCCCGAAATGCCATCAACACTTGCTAATCCCCCACTGTTATTAAATGCATTTGTTCCCTGAGGACCAAAGATAGAGCCGTAGCCACTTCCACCAGTCGTGCAGTAAAATCCATAAGTATTGGCTGAATTGGAATCAATGTAGGTCCCCGCAACATTGGCTCCGGAAATCCCTGCGAGGGTGTTGATCCCAGCTCCTCCCGCAGCAGCAGGACCAACGAGTGCTGTGTATTTCTTACCGTTATAAACAAATCCATAGAAATTCCCGGTAGTAGTATCAGTATCGGTGTAGGTGCCCGCCACATTGGTGCCCGAAATGCCAACCACCGAGAGTGTGCCTGGAGAGGCATTCGTGTAATTGAGCGTCGTGTAGGTGGAGTTGGTGCCGTTATAGAAGTAAGAGTTCGTATTCCCCGTCACATCGATGTAGCTTCCCACGAAATTTGTCGCTGACCCATTACTGGAAGCCGCAAGCACGGTGGTACCGCTGGGAGGTCCATCAATCGTTGTATAATTGATCCCATTCTTGACAAAGTTGCGCGTCACCAGATTGGTGTCCTGATAGGTGCCATAGATAGTTCCTCCGCCAATTCCCAAAACAACACTGCCGTTAGTAGCAGTGGGATAGAGAACGCTTGAATAACTCACACCACCATCAGAGGTCTGGAACCCATTCGTGATTCCGTTTACATCAACGGTATTGCCCACCACAGTGCCACCCGAGATGCCGGCAATCCAGGTGGGAAGCGCACCAGTGGGATCCACATCGATTGGTGTGAAAGAGCCATTTGTAGTATTCCAGAGAAATCCATGTAAAACGATGAGGCTATCCAGAGCACTTCCAACAACCGTGCCGCCTGAAATGCCTGTCAGTGTTGTCATTCCGGCAGAAATAGAAAAAGGAAGGCTATTCGTAGCGGTGCTGTAATCAATGGTGGTATAATTCGTACCGTCAAAATAAAATCCAAAACTACTATTGGTGTCGGCATCCTGATAGTTACCAACGACGCCTCCCCCGGAGATGGCGACGGCAATTGTGCTATTGGAAACGCCGTTCGTATCGTTCAGCGTGAAGAAATTCGTCCCATTGTAGAAATAACTGTTCGTTAAGGAACTGGTTGCGAAATCACCAATAATGTTACCCCCAGAAACTCCGGTAACGAATGTGTAACTAACTCCTAAGGGATCATCGATGGTGATGTAGTTCGTGCTGTTCAAGGAGTTCAGGAATCCATCCTGAAAATTATTATCATCCTGATAATATCCAAATATCGTACTTCCTGTAATGCCATTCACCACGGTCGATCCGCTGACAGCAAGGGGGTTGTCATTCAGGATAAAATAGTTCGTACCGTCGGTCTCGAAACTATAGGTGCCGTTATCGTTACCAACATAGGTTCCCACATAATTGGTCCCCCAGACGCCGTTCAGGGTCGCGCCTGGTACAGCCGATAAAGGGTCATCCACAACGATGTTATTGGTGTCTCCACGCCCCATAGGAAGCCAAGACATGGAAAACATCAGGAGAAGCCACAAGATTTTTGAGTGTTTTTCCATGGGGCAAAAGCTACACATTTAATGAAGCATACTACCATCACTTCAGCAAACCCATCTTTTTTGGCATCATCAACTCTTGCCAAGGGGGCTGGTTCTGCGATCCTTTGAACGCAGTTGGTATCTCCCATTAACCAATCCACCCATCACCACTATGAACGACGATAAATCATCCACTTTGGCATCTGAGAAACTTGAGAGCAGTCAGGCTCATGCAAAGAAGGCTCTTGAGGCGACGACAGCAGCTGCCCGTGAAGTAGCGGAAGCGGCGAAGAGCAGCGCCCGTGGTGCTTATTCCACAAGTCGCGAGGAATTGGGAGCTGCCGCGCAGGATCTGAAGGAAGCAGCTCGTTCCACCTACGATGACCTTTCCCAGACCGCCAAGGAAAAATATGGTGATCTCTCCCAGAAGGCGCGTGCGCGCTATGCCGATGTCGCAGACCTCACGAGCGGTGCCGCCCAGGAATACAAGACCCAGTTTGAAGACCTCGTCGTGCAGGCAGAGGATTATGTCCGGGACAATCCCTTCAGGGCTGTCGGCATCGTCTTCACGGCAGGCATTGTTCTCGGACTTCTCCTCCGTCGTCGCTAAGACACCAGATTTGAAACAACGGTTGCAGGCAACATTTCTCCAACACAGAGAACCATGGATCTGAACGAACTCCCGGGCGGAATTCCGTCGCGGATTTCAGGTCTCGTCTTCTCCCTGTTGCGTCATTTTCTAGCCCTGAGTGAGTTGGCTGCAGAAGAGACACGCCTACTCATCCGTCAAAGCGTCGCGGCGATTCTTTTGTTCATCGCCCTGATCCTCACGCTCGTCATCAGCTATCTCGCCCTGATCGCCACCGTGATTGCATTACTGACCCTCAGAGAGGGATGGGGATGGGCCGAGTCTTTCTCCATCGTTGGCCTTATCCATCTACTACTTGCCGGCTTGCTTGTTTTCCTCCTCCGCAGTCGTACTGCTCCACGCCCCTACGAGGCAACCAGTGCTGAAATACGCCGTGATCTGGACGCCTTAGGCAACTATTCTGGAAAATCGTCCCGTTCAGTATCATGAGCCCCTCACCACTACTCTTGAAAGCTGTCAGAGAAAGCCGAAATGACATTGCTGAAGAATATGCAGCCCTGTGTGGGGAACTTGATTTTCAAAAGAAATTCAAACTTTCCGTGAAGCAGCATCCTTTTCTCTGGCTTTCCGGAGCGGCAGGTGCGGGACTCCTGACCACCCTCTTCGGGATAAAACGTTCGGCAAGTTCCAAGACGCCCCCCCTTCCATCTTCTGCGGTTGACTCAGGCACTGCTCTCTCAAAAATAGGATGGCTGGCCGGCGCTCTTGAGATTGGCAAACTGCTCTACCCGATTCTGCGTCCCGTGGTGATGAATTTTGCGCAAAAATCCATCCAGAGCACACTTGCCAAAAGAACCCGCTCACAGTAAAGAGCCATACGTGTTTTTGAACCTTGCGAACTTCGGTTCGCAGAGTTGTTGATCCCCCACAACAAATTGAATTTCCATGAGTTCTCCAGATTTGATCACCCTTCCCTCCCATGTAGATGATTACCTCAGGCAGGGTCTTGCAAGAGAAGCTTCGGATGTTCATTTGAGTGTTACCAGCCTTCCCACCTGCCGCCGCTACGGACAACTCATCCCCCTCTGGGAAGAGGAGGCACCTCACCTGACTGCTGAGGACACCGAAAAGCTGGTTCTCGAATTCCTGGATGAGCACCAACTCGCACGGTTACGGGAACAGGGCGATGTGGACTTTGCCTACACCAACGCTGAGGGACGCTACCGCACCAGTGTGGTTCGCCAACGGCTTGGCTACGATCTCGCCTTCCGAATCATCAATAGCAATCTCAGAACGCTTGAGGAGCTTGGAATGCCTCCCCAACTGAAACTTCTGACTCAGTATAATAATGGACTCGTGCTGGTCACTGGTCCGATGGGTAGCGGAAAAACCACCACCCTTGCGGCTCTCGTCCAGGAGATCAACCTTCACCGCAGCGATCATATCATCACGCTGGAGGAACCGATCGAATACATCATCAACTCGGCCGGCTGTCAGGTAACACAGCGCGAAGTCCACACTCACACCAAGTCATTTGCGGCAGCACTTCGCGGAGCGCTTCGTGAAGATCCCGATGTCATCATGGTCGGTGAAATGCGTGACCTGGAAACCATCCAGCTCGCCATCTCCGCATCGGAAACAGGGCACTTGGTACTGGGCACGTTGCATACCAGCAATGCTGCACGCACGCTGGATCGACTGTTGGATGTCTTCCCGACCGATCAACGCGATCAAATCCGCGTCATGGTCAGCGAGTCACTCCGCGGAATTGTCAGTCAGCAGCTGATTCCAAGAGCCGACGGCCATGGACGAGTCGTCGCCATGGAAATCCTGATGAACTCCCCCGCCGTGGCCAACGTTATCCGAGAGGCCAAGACCTTCATGCTTCCCGGAATCATCCAGACAGGTCGCAAGGCCGGCATGATCCTCATGGATGATTCGATTGCCAATCACTTCAGGGAGGGACTGATCACCGCCGAGGAAGCTCTCTATCGTGCCGAAAACAAGACCGAGATGAGACTGATCGTCCAAGGTGCCTAAACAAAAAACATCCTCCCAACTCACTTCGCACACCATGGCTTACATCGATGACTTCTTTAAGGTGCTGGTTGAATACGGCGCCTCCGATCTTCACCTCTCCGAGGGACAACCGCCTAAAATCCGTCGTCACGGCGAGATCGTTCCGATCCGCGAGGAGGCCCTGACACATGAGGAAATGTCCTACATGCTCAGCGAAATCTGCACGCCTCAGCGGTGGGAAAAATACGAGGAGACGGGGGATCTCGATTTCGCCTATCAGATGGATGAGGAAAGTCGCTTCCGTTGCAACTACCTGAAGCAGGCGCACGGCTACGGGGCGGTCTTTCGTCTCATTCCGACAAAGATCCTGACCTTGGAACAGCTCAACGTCCCACCGGTCATCAAGGAATTTGGAGACATGCGTGGTGGTATTGTTCTGGTCACCGGCCCTACAGGATCGGGCAAGAGCACCACACTTGCCGCACTCATCGACTACATCAACACGAATTACGGACGTCACATTGTCACCATTGAGGAGCCGATCGAATTCGTTCATCGGAATAAAAAAAGCATCATTACCCAGCGCGAGGTGCCGGAACACGCCAGCACCTTTGCCATCGGGCTGAAGGCAGCCCTCCGCGAAGACGCCGACATCGTGCTTGTGGGTGAAATGCGAGATCTGGAAACCATTCAGCTCGCCCTGACGGCTGCAGAAACAGGTCTCCTCGTCTTCGGCACCCTGCATACGAACAATGCCCGCAAAACTGTTGACCGTATGATCGACGCCTTCCCGGCCGAGCAGCAATCACAGGTGCGCACCATGCTCGCCTCCTCGCTTCGAGGTGTGGTTGCCCAGCTTCTCTTCAAGAAGGCGGACGGACAGGGTCGGGTCGCCATCAATGAAATCCTGAAAGTGAACCCCGCCGTCTCCGCAATCATCCGAGAAGGAGCCACACAAAAGCTTCAGGATGTCATCGTGGCCGGTAAATCCGAGGGCATGCAATTCATGGATGACGCCATCTGGGCCAGAATGCTGGATGGCACCATCAGTCCTCATGAAGCCTATATGAAGGCCATCGATAAGAACCGATTCAAGGCAGCACTACCACCTGAGGAGGCCGATCTGGCGAATGCCTCGGGAGCTGCCGCGTGAAGAAACGGGGTGCTGAAGCTTCAGTAGGGGATGAACGACTCCTGCTGATAGATGTCAGCAACTCCTTCACCAAGATCACCATTGCTCGCAATGGACAGATTGGCAGTGTTAGAAAAATCTCCACCTCCACACTGACTGCCCATGCGGCGGTAAAATTTCCAAAGGCTGACCGCGCTGTTATTTCCTCCGTCGTTCCGGGTGCAAATCAGATTCTTCGGAAGCTTCTCCCCTGCCCCGTTCTTTGGGTGGACCACACCACCTCCGGGGTGAATATCCGTTATCCAAAGCCGGCATCAATCGGCGCTGACCGATTAGCCAATGTCGCCGCAGCCGTCGGTCTTGGCACACTTCCAGCAATCGTTGTCGATTTTGGAACAGCAGTGACTTTCGATGTCATCGACTCGAAAGGAAATTATCTCGGTGGAATCATTGCTCCCGGTCTTGCCACGGCAGCATCGGCCCTGCATGAAAGAACCGCTTTGCTCCCCCTGACCAAGGTTCAGCATATCAGCTCACCCGTCGGAAAAAGCACCAAGCAAGGTATTCGGATCGGACTCCTTCTCGGGGCGGTCGGCATCGTCCGCGAAGTTGTCTCCCGTGTCAGCCGGGAAACATTTGGTGGAAAAAAGCCGACCATTCTCGCCACGGGAGGCGATGCTATTCTGGTAGCCCGCCTGGCTGCGGATGGTGGTGAACAGGTCATTGATTCCATCGATCCACTACTGACCCTCAAGGGCCTTCTCAGAATTGCTGCGACAAACTCAAGCAACGGCTGACGAAATCACGCTTTTGCAACTCCCGGGTGCTTGCCCAGACTGCCTTCGAATCGTAACCTAGCGGAATGGCCGAGACTCCATTTGTTCACCTGCATGTTCACAGCGAATACTCGCTGCTGGATGGTGCCATTCGCATGGAACAATTGGTCAAGAAAGCCGCGTCGCTGGGAATGCCCGCTCTCGCCCTGACGGATCACGGGAATCTCTTCGGCACGGTGGAGTTTTACCAAGAGGCTGAAAAAGCAGGAATCAAGCCGATCATCGGGTGCGAGATCTATGTCGCTCCCGGATCGATGCATGAAAAGAAGACCACCAATGGTGGCAGGGATGCGGCTTTCCACATGACGTTGCTCGCATCCGATGACGAGGGCTACAGAAATCTGGTCAAACTAAGCACGAAGGCCCATCTGGAGGGATTCTATTACAAGCCACGCGTTGACAGGGAACTGCTCGCACAACACAGCTCCGGACTCATCGCCCTGAGTGGATGCCTCAAGGGAGAGGTCAACATGGCCCTGAGTGAAGGACAGCAGGCGAAAGCGATCCAAACAGCCGCAACTTATCGGGATCTCTTTGGGAAGGAGAATTTCTTCATTGAACTGAGCGATCACGGCATCGAGCAACAGCGTCGCAACCGGGCAGGACTCATCGAGATTGCCAGTGATCTCGATCTGGGACTTGTTGCCACCAATGATGTCCACTTTCTGGAACGGGCTCATCACGAGGCCCACGACGTCATGATCTGCATCGGGACAGGATCGATGATCCATGATGAGAAACGGATGCGTTATGTCCCCGAACTCTACTTCAAAAGCGGCGAGGAAATGGCGTCCATGTTCGCTGATCGTCCGGATGCCATCGCCAATACACTCGCAATTGCAGAGCGTTGCCATGCCAAGCTCGAATTCGGCAAATCAAAATACCCCGATTACCTTCCGCCGGAGGGCAAGACCCGCGAGGGATATCTCCGCGAGTTGAGCGAAGAAGGGCTCCGCAAGCGCTTCGGTGAACGGGCTATGACCGATCCCGAGCTGCGTGAGCGATTGGAGTACGAACTCTCCGTTCTCTATAAACAGGGATTCACAAGCTACTTCCTCATCGTCTGGGATTTCATCAACTACGCCAAGAGCAAGGGCATACCGGTCGGTCCTGGACGCGGATCGGCGGCCGGATCGTTGGTCGCCTACACCCTCGGCATCACCGATCTCGACCCACTCCGCTACAATCTCCTCTTCGAACGCTTTCTGAATCCCGATCGTATCAGCCCCCCCGATATCGATGTTGATTTCTGCCAGGATCGCCGTGGCGAGGTCATCGAATATGTCCGTGAAAAATACGGAAAAATGGCGGTCTCCCAGATCATTACCTTCGGCACCATGGGGGCCAAGAGCGTCATTCGCGATGTTGGACGCGTCCTCGGTTGGAGCTATGGCGATGCGGACAGGATCGCCAGGATGATTCCCAACGAACTCAATATCACGCTGAATGGAATCGATAAAAAAGGGAAACATGAGGCGGGGGCTATCGACAAAAATCCCGAGTTAAAAAATGCGGTCGAGAATGAACCGGCCACAGCCCAGCTCTGGGGCTACGCCAGTATTCTCGAAGGACTTTCCCGCAATAGTGGCGTTCATGCCGCGGGGGTCGTCATCGCTGACCGCGATCTCTCGGAATACATCCCTCTCACCCTGGCGAATGATGGCAGCATCGTCAGTCAATACTCCATGTCTCCCCTCACTGATCTGGGGCTGCTCAAAATGGATTTCCTGGGGCTCAAGACCCTCACCGTGATCAACGATGCCGTGAGACTAATCCACCGGCAGACACCCGATTTTAACATCTCCTCCATTCCGATGGATGATACCGCCTCATTCGATCTCCTGAACAGGGGCGAATCCATCGGCGTCTTCCAGCTTGAATCGGGTGGCATGACGGCCACGGCAAAGCGTTTCCAGATCGAGCATTTCACCGATATCATCGCACTCATCGCACTCTACCGTCCCGGTCCGATGCAGTTCATCGACGACTATGTTGACCGTAAAAAGGGCCGCAAAAAGATTGAATACGCCCATCCGCTGCTGGAAAAGATCTGTTCCGAAACCTACGGCATCATTGTCTACCAGGAGCAGGTGCAGCAGGCGGCTAGCGCCCTGGCGGGTTACACCTTAGGACAGGCTGATCTCCTCCGACGTGCCATGGGCAAGAAGGATGTTGAGAAGATGGCCAAGGAGCGCGAAGTCTTTGTCGAAGGCTGCGCGAGGGTAAACCAGATTCCGGCCAAACAGGCCAACGCCATTTTCGACTTCTTGGAGAAGTTCGCACAATACGGATTCAACAAGAGCCACAGTGCCGCCTACGGCCTCATCTCGTATCAGACTGCCTACCTCAAGGCCAATCACCCGGTGGAATTCATGGCCGGATTGCTCGGTAATGAAATCAACAACACGGAAAAGATCGCGACATTCGTCACCGAGTGCGGTCGTATGGGAATCACCATCCTACCCCCGGATATCAACCGGAGCGCCCTCACCTTCCTTCCGGAGGAACTTCCCGGCGGCAGAGCCATCCGGTTCGGTCTGGCTGCAATCAAGAATGTCGGGGAAGCAGCCATGAAAGCAGCCATTGATGATCGTGAAGCAAACGGCCCCTTCCAGTCCTTGGAAGATTTCTGCTCACGTTTGGACACGCGCACGGTAAACAAGAAAATCCTTGAGAGTCTCGTCAAATGCGGTGCTTTTGACTGGGACGGACGTCATCGCGCGGCCCTCTTTGCCGCCATCGAGCCAGCCATCGGCGCAGCAGCCTCTGTTCAGAAAGACAGGGCCAGCGGCCAAGTATCGCTCTTCGACTCCCTTTCTGACTTCGCTCCTCCCCCCGCCGCCAAAAATGGTGGGGAAACAGAAAACACCGTCGAATACTGGACGCGCGCGGAACAACTCACCCATGAAAAGGAACTGCTGGGCTTCTATGTCACGGGACATCCGCTTGATGACTACCGGGGCAATCTTGAATCCTCCAGCTACGGTTCCATCGCCGAAGCAAAAGCCATGACGGAACCCGGCAGCGTTCGCCTTGCAGGTCTACTTACCGCGATGGAAAAGAAATTTAGTAAAAAGGACAACCGCCCTTTCGGCATTCTGACCCTGGAAGATGATTCCGGCACACTCGAGTTCATGGCGTGGGATGAATCGTTCAGTAAAAATGAATCCATTCTCAAGCCCGGAACCGTCATCTCGTGCAATGCCCGTATCACCCCTCGGGATGGAGAGATCAGGGCCATGGGAAGCGACTTCAAGGCCCTCACGCCAAAGCCCTCCAAAAAGCCGCTGCGACTCCGTATCGACCGCACCCTCCTGAGCGAAGCGGATCTCCCAGCCATCACGGCGGCAATCAAACGCCACCCCGGCAAACGCACCTTGGTTTTGGAAATCATCACCCCATCCGGCAGCACCTTCCCGCTGCAACTCGGCTCGGACTTTTCCGTTGCCCAGGAAGAATCCCTCCGCATCGCGCTGGAACCGTGGCTGAAGAGGTAACTCGGCTCCCAGCATCTTCCCCGGATTCCTTTTTGATCCTCCTTTCGCGATAAATCTTCACGACGAGATTTTTTAAGAATTTCCGATTTCCAGAAAGCGGGAGTTGTCTATGATAAGAGCCCATGAGCACCTCTTTCCATAAACTCGTCCTTATTCGTCATGGTGAAAGCACTTGGAATCGTGAAAACCGTTTCACCGGTTGGACTGATGTTGATCTTAATGAAAAAGGCCGGGGTGAGGCCAAGGCTGCAGGCGAACTTCTCAAGAAGGAGGGATATAGCTTTGACCGCGCCTATGTTTCCGTCCTGAAGCGCGCACTTCGCACACTCTGGTCGATCCTCGACGAACTCGATGAACTCTGGATTCCGGTCGATAAATCCTGGCGGCTCAACGAACGCCACTACGGCTCCCTCCAAGGATTGAACAAAGCCGAAACAGCCGCTAAATTTGGTGATGATCAGGTGCTAATCTGGCGTCGCAGCTACGATGTTCCACCACCTCCACTTGAAAAAAGTGATGAACGCTTCCCCGGCCACGATCCTCGTTATCACAATGTTCCTGCCGAGGATCTTCCCCTCACGGAGTGCCTCAAGGATACGGTCGCGCGCGTCCTCCCTTACTGGCATGATGAGATTGCCCCTGCAGTGAAGCGTGGCGAGAAGGTCATCGTCGCCGCTCATGGCAACACGCTTCGCGCCCTTGTGAAGTACTTTGACAATCTGAGCGAAGAAGAAATCCTCGCCCTCAACATCCCGACCGGTGTTCCTCTGGTCTATGAACTCGACGAGGATTTGAAACCGATCCGCCACTACTACCTTGGTGATCAGGAGGCTATTGCGGCATCCATGGCGGCCGTTGCCTCACAGGGCAAGGCGCAGAAGTAGTAGCCGCACGACGTTAGGAATCCCCTCTTCGGAAAAAGAATTACTTTCAGCAGTTGTCGTCATCTCCCATGCCCTCCTTATTTCGTATTGCGGACCTTTCCGGTGAAGTTCCGGTCAAAGTCCTGAAAATTCGTAGCGAAGTAAAAGAGGAAGACACATGGGATCTTTCGCCTCTCTTTCAGGATGACGCGGCTTGGGAAGCGGAGTTTGCCTCCCTCGCTAGTCGCTATCCAGGAGTCGGATCTTTCCGTTCCACGCTTGCCGTCAGCGCGAAGAACCTTCTGGATCTTCTTGAATTTGAAAAGTCACTTGATCGTTCCAGCGAACGCCTTGGTCAATATTCAGGACTACGCCTCTCGGAAGACAGTTCCGATGCCACGGCACTGGATCGCGAGGGACGCCTTCAATCGTTAGGAGCAAAGATCAGTGAGGCCTGTTCTTGGGTTTCTCCCGAGATCCAGGCGATTCCCGACGAGCAGTTTGAATCCTACCTCGCAGATCCCATCCTCGCTGAATGGGTGGTGCCTCTGACACGCCTGCGCCGTCTCAAAGCGCATACACTCGGCAATAACGAAGAACGTCTTCTTGCGTTATCAATGCCGGCGCTCGCAGGCCATCACGAGACTTTTTCCCAACTGACGAATGTCGATATGTCCTTCGGTACGGTACGAGATGATACGGGGCAGGACATCGAGCTGACCCAGAGCAGTTTTTCCTCGCTTCTCCAGCGACCGGATCGATCGGTTCGCAAGGTTGCCTTTGACGCATTTTACAGCGAATTTTCCGACCATCGCTATACACTCGCCAGCGCGCTCTCCAACTCGGTCAAATCCGATGTTTTCCTGGCCAAGGCCAGAAATTATCCCTCCGCCCTGGAAGCGTCGCTCTTCATGGATGATGTGCCGGTCGAAGTTTATGACAGCCTGATCAGTGCCGTGCGCTCGCGGCTTCCCGTGTTGCATCGGTACTATGCGCTTCGTCAGCGGGTCTTCAATCTGCCGGACCTGCATGTCTACGACACCTACGCACCGCTGGTTTCCACCGTCCAGAGTGATGTCAGTTTCGATGAAGCCATAGGGATGGTGCTCCACTCCCTCAAGCCTCTCGGCCCGCAGTACACGGACACACTCGCCAAGGGTCTGCGTGACCAACGCTGGTGTGACCGTTACGAGAACAAGGGAAAGAGGAGCGGAGCCTTCTCCTCAGGCACCTATGAGGGGCACCCCTACATTCTGATGAACTACAAGTCAGACGTTTTTTCCGATATTTACACGCTGACCCATGAGGCAGGTCACTCGATGCACACCTGGTATGCTTCCCGGGCACAGAGTTTCCAGACCTATCATTACCCAATTTTTCTGGCCGAGGTCGCCTCTACGTTCAATGAGATCCTGCTCACCGAGCATCTCCTGTCCGAAACAAGCGACCGGGCGACACGGGCCTACCTGCTCAACCGTCAGATCGACGATCTCCGGGGCACCCTTTTCCGCCAGACGATGTTTGCAGAATTTGAAAAGTCAATCCATGCCGCTGAAGAAGCGAGCGAGGCCCTGACGCTCCAGAGCTTTCGACAGATCTACAGGGGGCTTCTTGATACTTACTTCGGCCCCGGAGTGGTGATAGACGAAGTGCTGGAACTGGAATGCCTGCGCATCCCGCATTTTTACAGTGCCTTCTATGTCTACAAATATGCCACGGGCATCTCGGCATCGATCACACTTGCCAATCAGGTGCTCACCTCGGGGGAGACAAAAAGCTATCTGGACTTCCTCAAAAGCGGAGGGAGTAATTTTCCGATCGAGACACTGCAAACCGCCGGTGTGGAGATGCGTTCTCCCGCCCCGGTGCAAACAGCCCTTGATCTTTTTGAGAAACGGGTCGGGGAACTGGAGGAATTGCTCTCCTAATGAACAAGGGGTTCATCGACAAGCTTGTCGAGAGGATCCGATTCGTCGAACCGGAGGATGTCGGCCATTACCTTCAGGTTCTCTCGCGGGAAAAGGGATTTCTCGAAACGATCTTCAATACGATTTTGGAGGGGGTTATCGTCACGGATCCACAGGATCGGATCATTTACCTGAATAAGACCGCCTGTTCATTTTTCGGAATGGACGGGGCGGAGAATATCGGGCTTAAACTCGGGGCGGCGATACCAGGGCTTGATCTCAAGTCCGTTGCCTCTTCTGGAGATGTGCTCAGCCGTGACCTTGAGGTTTTTTATCCGCAGCGCCGTTTTCTTAATTTTTACGTGACTCCACTCATGAGCGATGAGAAAGAGCCCTCCCTGAGAAGTCTCGTGGGACGCGCCATCATCCTGAGGGACATCACCGAGGACCAGAGGGAACGCGAGCAGACCATCGAAAGCGAGCGGTTCTCCGCCGTGACGCTTCTCGCGGCCGGTGTCGCCCATGAGATTGGAAACCCCCTCAATTCTCTCGACATCCAACTTCAGCTTCTGGAACGCAAGCTTCGAAAAGCCACTATCAAAGGAGAGGAGAAACTGGACCTTTCGGAGTCCGTCGCCATCGCCCGTGGTGAGGTACGACGCCTCGATCAGATCATCTCCCAGTTTCTAAAAGCGGTTCGCCCCGCGCCGATGGAGCCTCATCCCGCTGATTTCAATAAACTGATTCTGGAGACTGTCCAGTTTCTCAGGACTGAAATCGAAAACCGTGGCATCAAGGTGGAGCTCTTTCCTGCAACAAACCTTCCCTCGGTCTCCATTGATTCGGATCAGATGCGCCAGGCGCTCTACAATGTGATCCGCAATAGCTTTCAGGCCATGGGGAACAAGGGAAACCTACGCGTCATCACCGGTAGTGATGATTCCCATGTCTGGGTTAGTATCTGTGATACGGGGGGAGGCATTACAGCCTCTGAGATCGACAAGATTTTTCAACCCTACTACTCCACCAAAGAGGATGGAAACGGCTTGGGGCTTCACGTTGTCCAGCGTATCGTCCGGGCACACGGCGGTGAAATCATTCTGGAGAGTGCCGATGGGAAAGGACTTATTTTCACAATCCGACTCCCCAGGATCGATCGTCGCATTCGCTTTCTTCCGCCAAGTTCTCACGAGAAACCTGAGAAAGAGAAATGAATATAGAACTCAGAAACTCAAGAAAAACCATAAAGATCACAGAGGGAGGAAACGGAGATATTTCACGCGGAGGCGCGGAGCCTGCGTAGAGATAAATAAACCTAAATGGGAAATTGGACAGGATGCACAGGATTGCAGAAAAGAGACTTACAAAAGAAGAGTCGCTCACTCGTTTGGCGAACGATGATTTTTCTGTATCTCCATCCTGTTCATCTTGTTAATCCTGTCAAAAATTCCACATTCCCGTTTCTAAGATAAAGAATCTTCTTTATTCCTCCTCTGCGTACTCCTCGCCTCCGCGTGCACTTCTCGGCTTCATTTTCACCAACTTTCAATTCATGAGCATACCACTAAAAATCGGCGATAAAGCCCCTGCCTTCACCACAACCGCCGTTGGCGGCAGCTACGGCTCCGGAACTTCCATCTCCCTGAACGACCTCAAGGGTAAGTCCGTCGTTCTGTACTTCTATCCCAAGGATGACACACCCGGTTGCACAACTCAGGCATGCGGCATCCGTGATTCCTGGAAGGAAATAAAGTCCACCGGTGCAGCTCTCTTTGGAGTCAGCATTGATCCGGTGAAAGCCCATGAAAAATTCATTAACAAATTTGAGCTTCCCTTCCCCCTCCTGAGTGACACCGATAAATCCATTGTCGAGGCCTATGGAGTCTGGGTTGAAAAATCAATGTACGGAAAAAAATACATGGGAACCGAACGCACCACCTTTGTCATCGATGGGAAGGGCAAGATCGCTGCGATCTTTCCAAAAGTGAAACCGGGTGAACATGCGGAGCTAGTGCAGAAAGTTTTGAAAACTCTTGGCGCTTAATAATCCCCTCTTCTCAGCGACTCACAGGCGGCACCAAAGTTCTCGATAATGGCGCTTGCGGCAAGAGATTCCTGAGAGTCATTGCAATTGAAAATGGCAATCTCTGCAGCGCGACCACAGAGCCAGGCTCCAAGCATCGCAGCTTCACGGGGAGTATGTCCGCCTCCCATCAATGCGGCGCAGACTCCTGTCAGCACATCCCCCATGCCGCCGGTTCCCATCCCGGGGTTGCCAGTGGAGTTGAAAACAAGGCTCTCCCCCTTCCGGGCAATTACTGTGCGTGCTCCCTTGAGGAGCAGCGTAACGGGGAAATCAGCAGTAAATTGCTCAGCCCATTCCCTACGTGATTTTCCATTCTGAGGAAAGAGGCGTTCCATCTCACCGGGATGTGGCGTGAGGAGTCTCGGGCCTGCGCACGATTTTAAAATCGAGAGATCGGTTGAAAGCGCATTCAGGGCATCCGCATCGATGACGCAGGGAAGCGGCGATTCCCTGATGATCTTCAGAATGTCAGAATCATGGGCGAGCCCCAAGCCGGGACCTATAGCAAGGACATCATGATTTGCGGACAAGACCTCCAGAAAGGAATCCACGGGCTGCACCATCACCTCTGGAATGCACAGGGAAGCGAGTAGATTGTAATCATCCCTTAGGGCATAGAGTGTAACGAGCCCTCCTCCGGCATGGACGGACGCCGCAGAAGAGAGGCGGCCTGCTCCAAGAGTGCCGCGTGATCCGGCAAGAAGTCCGATACGCCCATAGGTTCCCTTGTGCGTGTCAAAATTGCGGATCGGCAGGCTGGGCCTCAAAAGCTCGCTTGTTAGCAGTGTTACAGAATCACCTTCCTGACTGGAAACACCTGGCAACACAACCAAGGCCAGACGCCCCGTTACAGCCGTGGCTGAATCTGCAATAAGCCCCCGCTTCACCATCCCGAGTGTGACTGTCAGATCAGCTTGGACGCAGGGTTCATTCACGACACCCGAGGTGGCATCCAGTCCCGAGGGAAGATCAACGGCGATGCTGTATGCTCCATGGTGTGATCGGAGAAAATTCAGTTCACGGATTAACCCAGCAGTCACTCCGCGAGGCGCACCCGCACTTCCGGTTCCGAGCAACCCATCAAGCAGAACCAGCTTCTCACCTGCAATCGTTGATACTTCATCCACGACTTTGGCATTCGGGAGTGACTCAAGATGCTGGCGCATCAATGGAGCCAGATCAGAAACCTGTGCCGCCAAACGAAGCTGTACCTGCCAGCCATCGGATGTCAGATGTCGCGCGACAACAAGGGAATCACCGCCGTTGTGACCTTTACCACAAAAGACAACCAGAGTTCCGGGTTTGGGAAAAAACTGCCGGATGACAGAAGCTACCCCGACTCCCGCAATCTCCATCAAACCTGCCGGCGTCTCACCCTGGGCAAAAGCTGCTTCTTCAGCCGCCTTCATCTGGGAGGGTGTGACGATCATAGCTCAGGCATCTCTTCTCCGCGCAGGGAAAGAAGCCGAAGGATCACTTCCTCAATGAGATTATTGGGACAGGAAGCACCTGCGGTGATCGCAATCTGAAGGTCATGCTCAGGCAACCAATTTTTTTCGCTCAGGATCTCTGCTTTTTGGTGGAGATCGAAATGACGGATGCGATCCGGGGATTCCAGACACTCCTGGTTCCGGATGAACCATGTGGGAACTTGTTGCTCCCCGATTTCGGCGAGATGGGTGGTGTTGGAGCTATTGTACCCACCCACGACGAGAAGAGCGTCAAGCGGACGCTCCAAAAGATCACGGAGAGCATCCTGACGTTCCTGTGTTGCTCCGCAAATCGTGTCAAAGAGGCGAAAGTTGAGGGCGTAACCATCCCTTTTGATGATGGACTCCCTGATCCTGCGTTGCACCTCCTCAGTCTCCGCCCTGAGCATTGTGGTTTGATTCGCGACGCCAATGCGGATCAGGTGAAGTTCGGGGTCAAAGCCCTCGGAAAATTTTCCCTCAAAAATCCTTAGAAATTCCTCACGGCTCATTCTGCCCGCGATAAAATCGCAGACATGGTCTGTCTCCTCAAGATTCAGCACCACGAGATAACGGCCGTTGCCAGTACCGAGAGCCCGGGAGGCTGTGGCACGGGTCTCCTCATGGGTAGCCTTGCCATGAATGATGGAGGTAACCTCCTCCCCCGCGTTCTGACGAACCCGCTTCCAGACACTCATCACATCGCCGCAGGTGGTATCCACGATGTGACATCCATGCTTCTTGATTTCCTCAAGCAACGGTACCTCGGCACCAAAAGCGGGAACGATCACCACATCGTCGGGACCAAGATCCTCGACATGAGGCCTGCCATTTCCATCCAGCAGATTGCGGATTCCAAGAGCCGCAATCTGGGCGTTCACTTCGGGATTGTGAATGATCTCACCAATAAGAAAGAGTCGGGCCGCTGGAAAAACCTTTCTGGCCGCATAGGCAAGATCGATCGCGCGTTCTACGCCGTAGCAGAAACCAAACTGTTTCGCCAAACGGATCGTTGTGCGTCCTGTAGATAAGACCGAGCCCCCTGCGCGCAACCGCTCTACGAGACTGCTGTAATAATGGTGCTCCACCTGTTCCTGCACCCGCGCCATCACCTCCGGTGTGCGGAGGTTAATCTTGGCGACGGGTGCGGATGGAATACTCACACTGACTGGTTTAATGCAGGATAACGGCTTTCAGCTGCTCAAAATAATGCTGGGAGGTCAGCAACGAGGCAGGAAGATCCGGATCGTTGTAATCCTCAGGACGATGAAAATTGGCGCCCAAGGTAGCATCCTCAGGCTGTGTGGAGGCTATTCTGATGGGAGTTCCAACCCTCACGAGTTCAAAGAATTTTCCAGCGTCATTGGCATGGATGCGTATGCAGCCATGGCTCTTGGGCACAGGCCAGACCCATCCGAGATGGAATCCGTAGCCGGGGGTGAACTGCACCCAATAGGGCATCGGATACCCCACATAACTGCCATGTGCGTTGCTGACGGAGCAGGGAACGATCGCTTCCCGCAAGACGGAAAAACCGTATTCGCCCGAGCGTTTGTTGCGCTGCTTGGCTTCAACCGAAAAATCCCCCTTGGGAGTGGGATGGGCTGGATCACCGACGCAGCAGGCAGTCACGAGCAGGGGACGGCTGCCCTCTAGGACATAGATCATCTGCTTGCTTAGCGAAACTTTCACAACGACCTTGGAGGGATCCTTGGGTCTGTAGGCAGGCTGGTCGTAAACGGCACGCTGGGTTAGCTGGGCGCAACCACCCAGGAGTACCAAGGGCAAGACGAGAAAAGGTAGAATTCGTTTCATCCCTGCTAAAAACCGTAAAATTGCCCCTTTGTCAAATCACCCTTCCAGCTTTGACCTTTGAAGGGAGCTATCCTACTCTCTCCTCGAAGAAATGATTAAGGCAGATGATTTTCAGTATGCGTTGGAAAATACTCGCGTCGTCGTGGCTCCAAGCCGTGCAATCGAGACTTTTGGACAGACAAGCTTCCGTTTTCGTCTGGTGACCGAACCGATGGATGAAATCGGTACTGTTCGACTTCGTAAGGGAATGATTCACGCGGAAAGACCCCGTTTGCTGGCACCTCAATATGTCAGCAGGTTGCTGCTGGAAGGTTTTGGCGAACGCGCCCAGGGATTCGCAGGATGGATTGAGGAACAGAAGGATTTTCATATTCTCCGCTATGGGTTCACCCTGAAAAAGACAGACCTTTCCGAACAACTCTTCAAGGAACCGAAGGAAGAATTTCTCCTGAAACTTCAAGATGATCTCCGCCGGGAGGATGATCCCCTGAATGTCCTGATCGAAGGAATCGATGATTCCTGGGAGGTCTGTCTCATGAAATTCACCATGGACATGATTCAGCGGTCTTCGGGAGAAAATGTGGCTGAATGGAAACGTCGCGGATTGATTTGATCGTGCTATGAGAGTCTTTCAAACCATTATCCTGCTCGTTATCGGACTGCTGATTTTTGGATCAGCGGGCTTCTTTGGATATCAACTTTTCATCAAGCCAGGCCGTGCTGAAAAGCAGGAAATAGCAGCACAGGCCGCAGCTCCAGCGCCAACAGCCACACCAGATCCGGGCATTCCCGAACTTCAGAAGCTCAAGGTTCTGCAGGACGCGGGGAAACTCGATGAAGCCCGGGACGGACTGAATCTCTGGATCACTCATTATCCTCAATCGACTCTTCTCGGCGAAGCCCTGCAGCGCCTGGGTGCTGCAAACATGGCTCTCCTCTTTCAATCCGGAGGTACCAATGTCGAAAGCTATACAGTCATCAAAGGTGACTCCCTGGCCCGTATTGCCTCCAAACATCACTCCAATGCGGAACTGATTCAGAAAGCCAACTCACTCCCCAACATCAATCTCCAGATCGGTGAGATTCTGGTGATCCCCAGCCTAAAGATTTCACTCGAACTGGATCGTTCCGCCAAAACCCTGACTCTTCTTAATAATGGCTCCTTCCTAAAAGAATACACCCTCCTCTCCTCTCCTGCCTCCACCACAAAGGAAAATCTCAATTCCAAAGTTCTCGATAAAATTGCCACCTCCGGTAACAAGAGGGTTGCCTTCGGAGACAAGGCCTATCCTAAAAGCGATCGCAGTATTCTCCTGGCCCAGGCCCCTCCGATAGTTGCTCCCCTACCCACTCCGGCAACCCAAGGAACCAATGCACCGACACCACCACCCCTGCCTGGGGGTTATGTTCTTTCATCCGCCGATTTGCTGGAAGTATTCCCCCTCATCTCACGCAATACTCCGGTCATCATTCACTAAGAGCGGAGAAAGGCTATTAAGCTGAAGACTGTTAGACTATTAACCAGAACCGAACGAAACCAGAGATCAATAAAACCAACGGAAGTATCCGATTTCCGAATCCTGACCCCCGACTTACAATCGCTTTTCTCATCTGCAATACAACATCTCCTTCCCCTGCTGACCTAACAGCCTTTAGCCTAAACCGCTACAGCCTTTCCCCATTTTATGAATCCACATCCTCTAGATTTCGAACTTCCCATCACCGATCTTGAAAACAAGGTTGCCGAACTTGCCGCTAAACGCCCTTCGGAAGACCCACTGCTCATGGCAGCACGACAGGATCTGGAAAAGGAACGCAAGGCCCTCTACGGAAATCTCACTCCTTGGCAGCGCGTTCAAATTGCACGCCATCCCACGCGACCTTATTTCCTCGATTATGTCTCCTCCTGTGTCACCGATTTTGTCGAACTGCACGGGGATCGGTTTTTTGGTGATGACAAGGCGATGCCGGCGGGTCTGGGGCGCATCGGTGGCCACCGTTGTGTGATCATCGGCCAGCAGAAAGGGCGCGATGTGAAAGAAAATGTCCTCCGTAATTTCGGCAGCCCCCATCCGGAAGGCTATCGCAAGGCACTGCGCCTGATGCGCATGGCGGAGAAATTCGATCTCCCTGTTGTCTGCTTCATCGACACCCCTGGTGCCTACCCTGGAGTTGGAGCAGAGGAACGCCATATTGCCGAGGCAATCGCTGTCAACCTGCGTGAAATGATGGCTCTCAAGACCCGCATCATCGCCCTTGTGATCGGCGAGGGTGGCAGCGGCGGAGCACTCGGCATCGGGGTTGCGGACCGCGTGCTAATGCTGGAAAACGCCTATTATTCCGTGATCTCCCCTGAAGGTTGCGCTGCCATTCTCTGGAAGCACCGCAAGCATGCACCCGAGGCCGCAGCGGCCCTCAAGCTGACCGCTGATGATCTACAGGAATTCGGCCTAGTGGATGGGGTCATTCACGAACCAATGGGTGGAGCCCATCGCAATCCGGAAGAAATATCAGCGACGGTGACTGAAAGAATCGCCGCAACCATTGAGGAACTGAATAAGATCCCCCTGAAGACACTGATGAATGATCGCTATGCGAAGTTTCGCGGAATGGGCGTCTTTTCTGAGTGAGCCTTTTTTTCTCGCTCCACCTCCGAGACAGGATCAATCAGCAGGGTCACCTCCCCACGGGGAGGGTTATTCTGATAATGAGCACTTAATTCAGAAGGAGTTCCAACCCTGTATTCCTCATGGATCTTGGTAAGTTCACGCGCAACGCAGACACGGCTTTGAGGCGCAATGACTGAAAGATCCTCCAGACAATCCGTCAGTCGGTGGGGTGACTCGAAGTAGATCGACGTGATCCCAGCAACCGCAGCTTTTTTTAACTCGGATCTCCTGCCGGATCCCGAAGAAGGAAGAAAGCCACCAAAGGTAAAGGGAACAGGGGGAAAACCGCTCCCCACCAGAGCCGTCACAACGGCACTTGGCCCCGGAAGGACCGTGTATTCTATCCCTTCTTTGATACAGGCACGCACCAGGCGGAATCCAGGATCACTTACCGAAGGAGTACCCGCATCGGTCACCAAGGCAAGCCTCTCACCTCCACGCATCCTCCGAAGCAGTTCCTCAAGCCGTCGCTCCTCGTTATGCTCGTGAAAACTCACCAGGGGTTTTCTGATTTGGAGATGGGAAAGCAACTGGCCCGCACGACGCGTATCCTCGGCGATCACGCCATCGCAGTGTCTCAATGTCTCGATGGCGCGGAGGGTCAGATCCCCCAAATTGCCAATCGGAGTAGCAACCAGTGTCAGAGGCGGAAGTACTTTTTCCGCTTCAAATATCTCTCCTTCAGCCTTCAACCTTCAACCTTTTCGGCCTACCACCCTTCAGCAACCTTGCTGACCAGATTCTCGGCCATGCGTTGCGCAGCAATGGGGTAATTCATGTTCTGATTGGTCACAAGGTCGGAATTCACAATGTCGGATTCCGTGAAAAACGGCGTCACTCCCCTCGCCTTGCCCTGCTGCAAGACGGCACCTGTCACGCGGTCAATAACCCGATAGCGAACAATGAGGGTCAACTCAAATTCCGATGTCTGGAGTACATTGTTTGCAAAGACACGCATTGGCTGACGATCTACTTTCTCAATGGTTCCCTCGACGATGGCATCGGCGCGATCCGCGGATTCGATCCTGTAAGTACCATCCTGTTGGAACTGTTTCACCACGGCATCAGCAGTCTGAACCTCGACTCGCGGCAGAAGCGTCTCATTTTTGAACGAGCTCACCGCGATCGTACTGATACGCCGCATCGGCGTTGGTTTGATTTCGCCGAGATGATAACCGCAACCACTCACCAACAACAAAAGCGAAGAAAGGAGGATGGGAGAAAAGAACTTCGTCATTGGGTAACAGGGGTCGTCTTCTGGGGCTGAAGCTGTGGTGGAGGTTCCTGCAAAGGAATTGGCTTTGTGTCCCGCATATCGCCCTTCATCTCAGGGCGGGGGGCGGGTGGTGTGTCACCAACGATATCCGTGCGGGAAGGACCATCATAATTCGAAAGAGCCGAGCTCTCCACCTGCGCCTGTAAGCGGCGGCGCTCGGCCAGTCGCTCTCCACTCTCGGGACGTTCCTGCCCGACGCGAAGAGCATCCTCCCCATAAAGAGCCTTGAGTTCATCCAGACGCGTCTTAGCTGCCGTGGCATCCTCGCTCTGGGGAAAACGGCGGATGACATCATTGTAGTAAATCGCGGCAGCCTTGAAATCCTTGGAAAAATCATAAAAACGACCGACTCGAAGCGTATCTCCGGATTCCTTGGAAATCATGTTTTTCATGTTCTCTCCAGCCTGCTGGGTTTTCTCGCTGTTGGGATATTGGATAAGGAAATCCTGGTAGTTGTTCTGGGACTCTTTGAGTGCCGAAAGATCCTGTGATTTGCCGGTCATGCCGAGTTGCTGATAAACATAGGCGATCTGATATTGGGCATCATCGCAGGCAGAACTGTTGGGATACTTGTCGAGCAGCCTCTGATAAGCCGCGACAGCATCCTGAGCCTTTCCTTGTTTCTCCATTGAAAGCCCAAGGTTAAACTGGGTGATCGCGGCATGCTTGCTGTACGGTGAAACCTTGAGAATCGAGGTGTACATCTGTTCGGCCTTCTCCATGGAAGGGAATGTGGGAATACCCATCACCCTTACCCTGGCCCCTTTCAGGAATGCATTGGCGATATTGATCTGCTCGGCCACCGACTCCTCAAACTTGGGTGTCTGCGGATATTTTTGAAGGAGATACTGATATGCCTTGAAGGCCCCATCCAGGTCACCTTTTTTCTGTAACGACTGTGCCAGGGAAAACTGGGCCTTGGGCGCCGCGGAACTCTTGGGAGCATTATGAACAATATTTTTATAGGCGGTGATTGCCTTCTCCAGATCCCCTGATTCCTTCGAGGCATCAGCAGCAGCGAGCTGATCATCTGGCGATCCGAAAGGGGAAAGATCCGTGGTAGGGGGCTGCGTTTTTACCAGCCCTTCGGATTGGGCCAGGACATTCCTAGAGAGGATACTCAGGCAAAAAATGACTGAAAGAAATCCCAGCAAGGCACGCGCATATCGTGAACGGTAACAGATGCTTCTTCGGCTTGTCATCAGAAGCAGAGAGGCTAGGGACGAAGCCCTGCCAGCGTCAAGAATACGCTCAAGAAACATATCATTCTCAAAAAAAAACTCCCATTCAACGCCGCCAAAACTGGTTTCGAAAAAATAGCCTTATGGTTGTCATCAGTGTCATTACCAACTGACATTGAACATCGTATCCTAAGTGGGATTCAGGATCTACTTTGCTCTAAAAAACATGGGAGCATCGGCAGCATAAAGGCCCACGTGCATCGCAGCACTCAGGAACAGCAGCACTGCCGTCTGTAAAATGAAAAAGATCCCTTCGGGGCTACTTGAGAAGAAGTCGTCATGGGGGGCATGAAAACTGAACCTCTTTTGATGCTATTTCAAGACCCAAGCAAGAAGATGAGATCACTCGCCTAGGCTCTCATAAAAAAGAGCCGTTGCGCAGGAAAGTTACTGAGGTTTGGAGCCTGAAAGCCCCAATCCGAGCCACCCAACTCCGGCGAAGATCAGTTCAATACCGAGAAAGAGTCCCAACATATAGAGACCTGTAGCAGGCCATCCGGAGATAATAAGTCCTCCCAAAACAATCGAAATGGCTGCACTAAAGAGAATCCATCCAGCCCCTCCGTGTTGGCGGAGTTTGAAGGCAAGAAAGGCACGAAAAATCCCCCCGATGAGGATGGCCCAGCCAAGAAAGAGGGTAAACGCAATCGCCGCCTTGAAGGGATGAGCGATGAAGACATATCCCGCAACTCCATAGGCAATCGAAACAAGGATAAACCAAAGATGATTCTGCCATC
>Ga0302200_10001210_pt1 | contig 24514 bp, 19 predicted proteins | sample II_Bog_N3_1_FD_194585 | JGI IMG/M metagenome (GOLD analysis project Ga0302200, IMG submission 194585) | Peat permafrost microbial communities from Stordalen Mire near Abisko, Sweden - II_Bog_N3_1 | ecosystem: Environmental > Terrestrial > Soil > Wetlands > Peat | place: Sweden: Abisko... | reverse complement strand
GACTCGCAAAAAGGCTGTCTTGAACAAATCCCGCCCGAAAACCACAAAGAATTCGCCGCAATGGTTTGATGTTGCGAAATCAGATGCCTGTGCAGGGGTTCCTTAGCTTTGGCGGCGGCGTTTGGAGCCTGTCAGTTACTTTGGGGCCTGGCCAAGTAGCTGCGGCCACTTCAACGACCACGAATACCGTTACCTCGAAGAGAATCGGACCTTGCTGAGGGATCAATGACGCAAGTCGAATACAGTCTGTTCATGGTTGTCGGGTGTCTTTTCTTTCTTGCGGTCTACGCATGGGCAGGTCTTCTTGTCCGATTGACTCGGCCATACCCGAGGAATCCGGATGGCCGAAGCAAGCTATATAAACTTGGTGCGCTTCTGTGTGCAATCTCTTTCATTGCGAGGCTGATCCTCACTTGGAGATAGTCCTAATGGGAAATCTATGTGCGATTTGCTTTTCAATGCTCGCGGGTGTCGTATTTGGGCTCGCGGCAGCAGGTACCACTTTCGTCTTTCGTCGGCACATGGACTCAACGAGTTGGAGCCTTGCAGCGACGGCGGCTGTTTGGGTGACTTTCTTGTTTTTGATGATTCTCTTTCAAAACCTTTTGCCCGTGGGGGGCGTTCGTTTCACATTGCCGCTGCTTCTGCTCCCAGTCTCAGTGGCTGCAATATGGAACGGTGCGCGCCTGATTCGGCACATGCTGATTTTCCGCCCCAAGTAACACGACACCTTGGGACAAGTCATGCACAGCGCAAGTGCCCTTCAAGGGCGGTAGGTGGCCCACCCCTCGCCCAGCCACAAAAGCGGGTGACCTACCTTTCCTTCGGTTGGAAGGGTGGGAGCAGCAGATGCCAGCCATGTTCTTGCTTTGTTCTTTCTGACCAAACGGGCTTCAATAGGCCGGAGATGGCGACCTGATTGTGGACTGCTGAATCGGCTGACCGGCGCGTGGCATACCGCCTATCAGGGTTCGGGTCTGACCGTCGGCACCGCAACCTTCCACCAGCAGTGTGAGCCAACCGCAAGCCGTCCCTCTGGGGCGGCTTGCTGGCGTCTGGGGGCTCCATCCAGCATCATCGGCACGACCGGCAGAAGGGCACGGTGCTTTGCACCGGCAGTAGGAGGGACACACTACCCCAGAAAGGGTTCTGTGGTGCCCCGCACCACGCCCATCAGAGTGGTGAACAGGGTGGACCCGTCTTTGAACCCATCAATAAATCTGCCGGCATATGGCCAGCCCTGTTTCCATTCCTCACTTCTGCCGATAGGGTGCTATGACACAAGTTGGTCAATTGCCTGGGACGCGACAGCAAGATGTTTATTTCCTGACGCTTACGCCCATCCGGGAGGCAGTTTGCGGCGCGATCGTTCTCCCGGCAGGCGGGTCTTCCGGTCATAAATCATGGGCGAAGAGAAGCATGAACGGGGACATCTCCGTCCCTTTCTCACGCCTCGCGGTAGGTGTATAGACATGCAGGGTAATTTCGCTCTGTTCTCCTTTTTCGCGAAGTCGCCCAGTCTCTCCAGAGTCGCAATCGGATCCTCACGAGTGGCTAAACGGGCAATCCTGCTCGCGGGGATCGCATTCCTTGCCATCCCCGCCTTTCCAGCAAGCGCTTCGCAGACTTCAGACCTTACTCAGAAGAGCCTTGAAGACTTGATGAGCATTGAGGTAACCTCCGTATCCAAAAAGGAGCAGAAGACCTCCCAGGCCGCTGCGGCTATCTTTGTCATATCTCAGGACGACATTCGGCACTCCGGCGCACTCAATATCCCGGACCTGCTGCGCATGGTTCCCGGTCTCGACGTGGCGCAGATTGACGCTGGCAAATGGGCCATCAGTTCTCGCGGCTTCAACGGCCAGTACTCGAACAAACTCCTCGTTCTGGTTGATGGTCGAACCGTGTACTCGCCCCTGTTCGCCGGCGTCTTCTGGGGTGCCCAAAACGTTCCTCTCGACTGCATCGAGCGTATTGAAGTGATTCGCGGCCCTGGTGCTGCTATCTGGGGATCGAACGCTGTGAACGGTGTGATCAACATCATCACTCTGAGCGCCGGACAAACCAAGGGCGGCTACGTCGCCGCTGGAGCAGGCAGCGCCAGCATCGGCCCAGAGGCGATTCGTTACGGTGGGAAGGCGCGCGGCCTTGGAGCCTATCGCATTACGGCGGAAGGCTTCCATCTCAACGCGCTTCCAACGCTTGCCGGACTCGACGGCCATGACGACTGGCGCCTTGTCCATGGCGGGTTTCGCACCGATGCCACCCTATCCGCGAGGGATTCCGTCACCACCGAAGGAGAAATTTTTCAGGGCAATGCGGGGGAGGTCGCTTTCTTCCCGGTTTCCCTGCTGCCACCTGTGAATGCAACCGCCGCACTTCGCGACCGCTACTCGGGCGGGAACCTGTTAACGCGGTGGAATCGTACTTTCTCACCGGGCTCGGAGACCTCGCTTCAGGTCTACTTCGACCGCACGACGCGCAGCGATTCCACTTACAACCTTGGACAGAACACCTTTGACATCGACTTTCAACACCACACTGTGTGGCGGGCGCGACAAGATATCGTCTGGGGCCTTGGATACCGCGTCAGTTCGGATAAAATGGCTCCGACCTTGCGAATCTCAGCAGTTCCAGAGAACCGCCGTGCCGATCTGTTCAGCTCGTTTGTGCAGGATGAAATTCCCCTCCGCACAGATCGAATTCACTTGAGCCTGGGCGCACGACTCGAGCATAACGGATACACCGGGTTTGACTTCCAACCCTCCGCACGCGTGGTCTGGACACCGGACAGCAAGAACTCCATCTGGGGTGCGGTCTCCCGTGCTGATCGCACGCCAGCCCGAGTTGATACAAATCTTCGCGTAAACTTCGAGGCGCTCCCTGGGCCCAACAGCCTGCCGATGCTGGTTAGCCTTTTCGGAAACCCAAAGCAGAAGAACGAGCGGCTAACAGCATTTGAAACAGGCTACCGGAGCACGTTGACCAGCCAGTTCTCGTTGGACTTGACTATTTTCTACAACCGCTATTTCGATCTGGTGTCGGTGGAACCAGGCGCACCGCGTGTCGAAATGAGTCCTGCGCCTGTACATCTGCTCATCCCTGAGTCGTTCGGCAACGGTCTATTCGGAGAAACGCACGGCGTTGAGGCTTTCGCAGAATGGAAGGTGGCGGATTTCTGGACGCTGAGCCCTGGTTATACGTTCTTCTCCACGCATCTGCATCCATTCCGCGGAAGTCAAGACGTCACGTCGGCACCCGGAACTGAAGGTGGCACCCCGGATCACCAGGCACAGCTGCGGTCCAATGTACGCCTGCCCTGGAACTTCCAATGGAATGCGTCGTCATACTTTGTCAATCGCCTCCCAGCCCAGTTCGTTCCCTCGTACACGCGCCTGGACACTGGATTGACCTGGCGTGCGGCAGAGCGCGTCTCGCTGAGTGTGGTAGGGCAGAATCTCTTGAAGGACCTTCACTCGGAATACTCAGGCCCCGACTCCACAGTGCAGTCCGGCCAGATGCGGCGAGCTGCTTACGCCAAGCTTACGTGGTCTTTCTGAGCAGGGGCCGACAATGTACCTAGCACCGAACAATTCGGCAAGAACGGCGTATTCCAGGCAAAGGCGGGTCCGTGCGCGGAACCTCGGACTGCTATGCTTTGCGCTCCTTCTCTCAGGAGTGCCGCAGCTTGCACGCGCCCAGTCCGCTGCTGGTGAGTACCAGGTAAAGGCTGCCTTCCTCTTTCATTTCGCGCAATTTCTGACCTGGCCGTCGAGTGCTCTGAATGCCGGAGACTCATCCGTCAGCTTGTGCATCTTTGACGACGAGCCGCACCGCCAGGAACTCCAAACCACCACCGAAGGCAAGGCCATCGGAACACGAGTCTTCCACGTTCGCCTGATAAGCCAACCTCAGGAAATCCAAGGCTGCAACATTCTCTTTCTCAGTCGTGACGAAGCCCGGCCACAGGCCGCGATCCTCAAGAGCTTGCGCGGGACACCGGTTCTCACAGTGGGAGAAACCGCGAACTTCCTTGCTGACGGCGGAATGATACGTTTCCACCTCGAGGAGGGAAAGGTTCGCTTTGACATCAACCTGGCAGCGGCCGAGTCTTCTCATCTCCAAATCAGCTCACGGCTGCTGCTCCTCGCCACCTCAGTGACTCGCGGCGGCGTTGCGGATCGGGGAAGGTGAAGCCATGAGTATCAGGGATTTCTCCATCCGATTCAACCTGACCCTGCTGATCCTCTCCGCCAGTGCGCTTGCGGTCCTGCTTGCTTCGCTTGGATTCGCGGTTTATGAGCAACAGAGTTATCGCGCGAGTGCTGTGCGCGAGCTCACCGCCCTTGCCGACACCCTGGGCGCAAACACGGCGGCTTCCCTTGCGTTCAACGATCCGCGCACCGCCAAAGAAATGTTGAGCGCCCTCGCCACCGAACCAAACGTTCTCGTAGCATGTCTCTATGACAACCAGGGACGCACTTTTACTGAGTACCGCAGTCCCGGGGCCTCGCCATCGCTTGTCCTTCCCGCGCTTCGCGGAGATGGAGCCTATTTTGATGGAGAGTCCCTTACGCTTTTCCGTGGCGTTCGGCTCAACGGTGAACACACCGGCGCGATTGCCCTCCTCTTCGATCTGCACGGGTTCCGCTCCCAGCTTCTGCAATATGCGAAGATAGCCCTCCTCGTCCTTCTGGTCTCTGTATGTGTCACTTTCCTGGCTTCGCTCCGCTTTGCTCGCTCCATTGGAGATCCACTGGTGCAACTGGCCGCTGTCGCCCGCCGCATTTCCGCCGAAAAAGATTACTCCGTTCGCGCCGGAATCCGCTCCGGCGGCGAAACCGGGCTCCTCGTCGATTCGTTCAATGAGATGCTCTCCCGGATCGAATCGCGTGAACAGGCTCTCCAGGATGCTCTCAGCTCCCTAAAGGAAAGCGAAGAGCGCTATGCGCTGGCCGCCCGCGGCGCCAACGATGGCCTGTGGGATTGGAATCTGGGTACGGGCGACATCTACTTCTCTCCCCGCTGGGGTCATATGCTCGGTTACTCGGAGAGCGAATCGTGGTCCAGTCACGAACAGTGGTTCAGTCATATTCATGCTGAAGACAGCGAACGGGTGCGCACTGAGATCACGGCACATTGCGAGGGAGAAACCCAAGAGTTTGCGAGTGAGTACCGGATGCGCCACAAGAACGGTGGGTATATCTGGACGCTGAGTCGCGGTATTGCCGTTCGAGACGCGACCGGCAAAGCTATCCGCATGGCAGGTTCGCAAACCGACATCACGGAAGGCAAAGTCGTGGATCCGCTCACTCGCATCCCGAACCGTCTTTACTTAGTCGACCGAATCGAGTTCGCGATCGAGACCGCCCATCAGCAAAGCACCCAATTCGCCGTCCTGTTCGTCGATCTCGACCAGTTCAAGCTGGTAAACGACAGCCTCGGACATGCCGCAGGCGATGAACTGCTCATTGATGTCGCGGGACGGCTGCGGGCCAGCATCCGCTCCGGTTCACGCCGGGGTGGCTCTGGACAATCTGTTGTGGCGCGCATAGGCGGAGACGAATTCGCCATCCTCCTCGGCGATCTCCAGGGAGAGTCCGACGCATCTCTTGTCGCCACCCGCATCCTTGAACGGCTGGGTGAGCCGTTTCACTTTGAGGGCCACCGCATGCTCGTCTCGGCCAGCATCGGAATCGCCCTCGGCTCCACTGGTAACACGCCTGAACAGCTGCTAAGCAATGCCGATACCGCCATGTATCAAGCCAAGACCAACGGTAAAGCACGCTTTGAATTCTTCAACGAGGGACTGCGCGAGAAGGGCGTTACCTGTTTTGAGATCGAATCCGGCTTGCGCAAAGCGATCGATGCGCACCAACTCATAGTCCACTACCAGCCAATTGTATCGGCCCGCGAGAATCGGCTTTGTGGTTTCGAGGCATTGGTTCGCTGGAATCACCCCGAACGCGGACTCGTTCCCCCAAGCGAGTTCATACCGGTTGCCGAGGGAAGCGACCTCATCGTGCTTCTCGGACGCTGGGTTCTGACCGAGTCTTGCCGACAGATGGCCGAATGGCAGAAGAGATTTTCTCACTGTCCTCCGCTCACGATCAATGTCAACGTCTCTGCCCGGCAATTGAGCGATTCCCGCCTGGTGGAGGATGTGGAATTCGCGTTGGCCGAATCCGGCCTTAATCCCCGGTCACTCGCGCTTGAGCTGACCGAAAGCTCCATCATGGGCAATACCGAGCAAACCCTCGTGACCCTTGACCGCCTGAAGGCAATGAGTGTCCGGCTCGAAATCGACGACTTCGGAACGGGCTACTCCTCATTGAGCCGCCTCCAGCGGCTGCCCTTCGACTCTCTGAAGATAGACCGGTCCTTTATCCGTGAACTGAGTGCCGGAAACGGCACACTGGATATCGTAAGGGCCATCATGCAATTGGCTAAGTCCCTCAAGCTCGAAGTCATCGCCGAAGGTGTCGAATCAGAGGAACAGCTATGCAGCCTTCGCAAGTTAGGCTGCGATCAAATTCAGGGATTCCTCTTCTCAAAACCTCTCGACTCTGACTCCGCCGAGAGTCTCTATCGGGAGACATTCGAGCCTGAATTCCTCTCCCCGCATTCGGTGCTGGTCGCGGAGGGCGAGCTTGGAAGATAGGAATCAACTTGACCTGCCCAGGGCCTTTTTCCATTGATGTGGTTTTGCCACCTTCTGCTTGATTGTCCCGCCAGCAGACAGCTCATCGCGAGAACTTCGCGCCCGTGCCGCGCATCAGGGAGAAGCCAATAGCAACTCAACCGCGAGTGCGCCACGAACGAAGCACGTGTGACGGGAAGTCCAGCGGTGCGCCTGGCGCGACCATGGTTGCGCGCTTGGGTGTGCCGAACTCCCGCTTTCAGGGGCGCCGAATTCGCCTAAATCCTTGGTCGTGCAGGGGGCGCTTGGTGGTGCAAAAGGTCCATGCTGACCCGGATTCGACGTAAAATGCGGACGATGCGGATGTTCTTGGTTTCCCTGTAAGCTGTTGAATTCTATATATTTATCTTTATTGTCAGCAAGATACAAGAAGGTCTGGCGGAGAGAGTGGGATTCGAACCCACGTTACCTTGCGGTAAACACGCTTTCCAAGCGTGCGCCTTCAGCCACTCGGCCATCTCTCCAGCTGGAACGCTTCTTGACAAGTGTAGCAGAGGAGGGGCGAGTCGGTCGCATAGGGTGGGTTGAGGAACGGAGTGGTGGAGGGCGAAAGTTTCCCCAGATGAAAGCGTTTACTGGGAAGATGTTCGTGTTGTATAGTTTGCCATTGGTACGGGCAGCTGGGTTGGGCCGGGCCTGAAATCCTCCACAATCCTGTCCCCCGTCCGCTGCTTCCACCCACGCATCTTGTTTTCTTCAAGTTAGCCACAACAATTGCCATAAGGGGAGTCCTCATGACCAGCTTCAGCCGCCGCGATGTTCTACGTACCGGAATTGCGCTTTCAGCCTCCACCCTGGTGGGGAACTCAGCCCTGGCGCGGGCCAATGCCTTGCTTGCCGGGTATCCGGACGCACCGTCGGCAGAGGCCAACTCGGCCGTGGCGCCGCGCGAGCACCTGCTGCTTGATTTTGGCTGGAAGTTTTTCCAGGGCAACGGCGCCGATCCCGCGCGGGATCTTGGCTTTGGCAACAACCAGGGAGACTTTGCCAAGACCGGCGAGTTTCAGTTCGCCACGGCGAAGTTTGACGATTCGAAGTGGCGCTCGTTGAACCTGCCGCATGATTGGGCGGTCGAGCTGCCGTTTGTACGCGATGAGGAGCAGGCCTCGCACGGCTACAAGCCGCTCGGCCGGCGCTACCCGGAGACCAGCGTGGGCTGGTACCGACGAACCTTTGATATTTCCGCGGCGGACCGGAACGGCCGGGTCGCGCTGGAGTTTGACGGAGCGTTCCGCTCGGCGATCGTTTTTCTGAACGGCTGCTTTATCGGGCGCAACGACAATGGTTATGCGCCGTTCCAGTTTGACATTACGGATTTTCTGCAGACGGGCGCGAATTATCTGATGGTTCGGATGGATGCGGCGTTTGGCGATGGGTGGTTCTATGAGGGCGCGGGGCTTTATCGGCACGTGTGGCTGACGAAAACGGACAATGTGCACCTGGGCCGCTGGGAGAGCTATGTACGAAGCGATGTGAAGGCAGGCGCCGCCAGCCTTTCCCTGGGCACGGTGGTGGAGAACAAGGGCGCGAAAGCGGAGTCGGCGCGGGTACGCTGGCAGATAGTGGACGCGGCCGGAAAGACGGTGGCCACGGCCGATGCAGCCGCGCAGACGGTAGCGGCGGACGGGCCGGCGACCTATACTGCGACGGCAAAGGTTGCCAATCCTGATCTGTGGTCACCGGAGACGCCGACGCTCTACTCGGCCGTGGTGACCGTTGAGGTGGAAGGCAAGGCGCGCGACGCGGAGCGGGTCGGCTTTGGCGTGCGGACGATTGTCTTTGACGCGGAGAAGGGCTTCTCGCTGAACGGGAAATCGATGAAGCTGCAGGGAACCTGCAACCACCAGGACCATGCCGGAGTGGGCGCTGCGTTGCCAGACCGGTTGCAGTGGTATCGGCTTTCGGTGCTGAAGGAAATGGGCTGCAACGCCGTGCGCACCAGCCACAACATGCCGACGCCGGAGTGGGTGGAGGGCTGCAACCGGCTGGGCGTGATGATGATGTGCGAGACGCGCCAGATGAGCTCAAACCCGGAAGGGCTGGCGCAGCTGGAGGCGATGATCAAGCGGTACCGCAACTCGCCTGCCATTGTGCTGTGGTCGATGGGCAATGAAGAGTGGCAGATGCAGACCCTGGATAAAGGCAGGCATATTATGCACATGATGGTGGAGCGGTCGCACGAACTGGACCCGACGCGTCTGTGCACGGCAGCGGTGAATGGCAACTTCTCGAAGGATGACTGGGTCGATATTGGGTCGGCATCGGAGTTGGATGTGCAGGGCTTCAACTACAACCTGCCGGGACCGGACCACTACCACAAGACGCATCCGAAGGTTCCGAGCGTGGGCACTGAGACTTCGAGCGCAATCTCGACGCGCGGCGTGTACTCGACCGACCCGCTGCGGAACACGGTGAACGCGTATGACTCGGTGGTTCCGTGGGGTGAGACGGCGGAGGATTGGTGGAAGTTCTACGCGACGCGCGACTGGGTTTCCGGGGGCTTTGCGTGGACCGGGTTTGACTATCGCGGTGAGCCGACGCCGTACGGTTGGCCGTCGATCAACTCGCAGTTCGGCATTGTGGATATGTGCGGGTTCCCCAAGGACACGTTCTATTACTACAAGGCCTGGTGGCGCGATGAGCCGTCGTTGCATCTGTTCCCGCACTGGAACTGGGAGGGCAAGGAAGGCGAGCCGATTAAGGTTTGGGTGTACTCCAACCTGGACGAGGTCGAGCTGCTGGTGAACGGGGTGAGTCTTGGCAGCCAGAAGGTGCCGCACCTGGGACATCTGGAATGGACGGCCAAGTATCTGCCCGGCTTCATTGAGGCGCGCGGGTCTAAGGGCGGTAAGGTCGTGCTGACCGAGCGGCATGAGACGACGGGCGAGCCGGCGACGATTCGGCTGACCGCGGACCGGACGGAGATTGACGCGGATGGGGAAGACGTAACCATCCTCAAAGTAGAGGCGCTGGACAAGGAAGGCCGGCCGGTTCCGACGGCGGGCAACCTGATCACCTTCAAGGTCTCGGGCAATGGAGCTCTGATTGGCGTGGGCAACGGCGACCCGAATTGCCAGGAGTCAGACAAGGAACCGAAGCGGAGCCTGTTCAACGGGCTGGCGCAGGTGATTGTGCAGTCGACCAGGGAAGACGGAGAAATACACATTGAAGCGATGAAGGAAGGCTGGGGTGGACCGGAGCTGACTCCCACCAAACTGGTCGTCAAGACGAGGAAAGTGACGCTGCGGCCGCAGGTGAATTAAGGCAGCGAACAACGGACAGGAGGGCGCTCGGTTTGAGTGCCCTTTTTGTCTTTTCAGCGGCACGGAAAATAGAAGGGAAGTGAACCATGCGTCTTCGCTCTGCCATAGTTGCGGTTGTAGCCCTTGCCGGGGCGGTCCTGTCGTCGGCTGCCCAGAAGCCCTTCTACCTGCACGACGGGGACACGGTGGTGATGTATGGGGACAGCATCACCGAGCAGCGGTTCTATACGCTGTGGGTGGAGATTTACACGGCCACGCGGTTTCCCAAGTTGAACGTGACATTTTTCCCGGAAGGCGTAGGCGGTGACCGGGTGACGGGCGGTGCAGCTGGGCCGATCGATACGCGGATCCCGCGCGATATCGTGGCCCACAAGCCTACGGTGGTCACCATCATGCTGGGGATGAACGACGGCAGCTATCAGCCACTGACCCCGGCCATTGAGTCGACCTACGTCGCGGGCTACGAGCACATTTTGACGACACTGGAGCAGAGTCTGCCAGGGGTGCGGATTACGCTGCTGGGGGCCTCGCCGTATGACGAAGTGACGCGGCCGGAGATGTTTCCGGGCGGCTATAACGGGACGCTGCAGCACTTTGCCGAGCTGAATGCGGAGATGGCCAGGCGGCATCACCAGAGCTTTGTGGACCTGAACGCGCCCTTTGTCGCCGCGCTGAAGCGCGGAGCGGCCATCGACCCGCTGGCCACGGAGCTGCTGCTGCCAGACCGCGTGCATCCGGAGCAGACGGCGCACTGGCTGATGGCCCAGGCAATCTTGATGGGCTGGAATAGTCCGGCGCTGGTGAGCTCAACCGCGATTGACGCTGAGAAGGCTGCGGTTACGACATCCGAGAACACCCATATTTCCGCTCTGGCCACCACGCCGGACGGCATTTCCTGGACGCAACTGGACGGCTCGCTTCCGCTGCCGATTGACTTCAACAGCACGAATAACCACTTTCTTACGCAGATGACGGACCTGGTGGAGCAACTCGACCTGCAGCCGCTGACGGTGACTGGGCTGAAGCCGGGAGCTTACGAACTCACGATCGACCAGACTTCGGTGGGCAAGTTCACGGATCTGGAGCTGGACAAGGGCATCAATCTGGCTCTTTACAATACGCCAATGCGTGGGCAGGCCTTCCGTGTGGGGTGGAACTTGCGCGACCGGGAAAACACTGAGTACGTGCGGATGCACATGCTGGTGGACGAGATGAAGACCGGGGTTTCGCACCGGCAGGCGGCCGACGACCTCGCGGCCTTTGAGCAGACGGAGCAGACCGAGATTCACGAGATGGCCCAGCCGAAGGCGCACAGCTTTCGGCTCAGCGCCGTTCCAACGCAGAAGTAGCCACAACGCCCCAGGAAACGAGCGCCCTATCCGATGACTTCCCCCATCGCATCCTCAACCCTGCCCCACTCCTGGCCCTGGCGTGTCGGCCTGGCGGTCATGGCCATCTTTTATGTGCTTGCGGGCATCGCCCATTTCCGCAATCCACAGTTTTACCTGGCTCTGATGCCGCCTGACGTTCCGTGGCAAACCGGCTTGATAAACCTCACCGGGATTGCGGAGATACTGGGTGGCATTGGGCTGCTTGTCCCCAACGGATTCGTCTTTGCTCGCACTCGGGATGCGGCAGCCTGGGGCATTGTCGCCCTGCTGGTTTGCATCTACCCCGTGCACATCAACATGTGCCTCCACCCCGACCGCTATCCCCAGGTGCCGCTGTGGGGGCTGTGGCTGCGCCTTTTGCTGCAACTTCCCCTCATTGCCTGGGCCTGGAGCTATACGCGGGCGCCAAAAAATTCGCCCAGTCGATGAAACTTGGGATTATGATTTCCGCATTCCCATTTTGCGTTTCGGAGCAGCTTCATTCTGGACGAGAAGACAATCAACCGCCGACGATTGTTGGCATCTTCAGCCAAGATCGCTGCTGGAGCAGCGATGGCCGCTGTGTGCGGGTGCCGCTCCGCTTCTGCTCAGTTTCCCGGCCTGGAGGCGCTCGCGGATCCACGATTTAGGGTTGTCACGACCACCGAGTCGGCTCCATGGCAGGTGGGCAAGGTGTACAAGCCGAGCTTTCGCTGGGACATGCTCGACCTGACCGTCGATCCGCGGGCGGCCACTTCCGGGTCAATCGAGGGATTTGGCGCTTGCTTCAGCGACCTGGGCTGGACATCGCTCGGGACCCTCAGCGAAGAGGACCGGGATTCGGTTCTGCGGGAGCTCTTCCACCCAACAGTCGGCGCCCGGTTCAGTTATTGCCGGATGCCGATCGGCGCCAATGACTTTTCGACGCAGGCCTACAGCTACGACGAGACGGACGGGGATTTTGCGCTCCAGCAGTTCAGTATTCAGCACGACCAGCAGACGCTGGTGCCGTTTATCCACGCCGCACAGCGTTACCAGCCACATCTGCGGCTGTGGGCATCGCCGTGGACACCTCCCAGTTGGATGAAACGCAACCACTTCTACGCCGAGGCGCCGGGGCGGTACGGGATGAAGGACAACGCCATCCGTCCGGAGCAGGAGGGCCACGAGGGCGAGGACATGTTTGTGCAGGAGCCCCGCTACTTTGAGGCGTATGCCCGGTACTTTGGCAAGTTCATTGATGCTTATCGGGCCGAAGGGATTTCCATAGGGCTGGTCATGCCGCAGAACGAGTTCAACTCGGCGCAGAACTTTCCCAGCTGTACGTGGACTGCCGAGGGGCTGACACGGTTCCTGCGATACCTCGGGCCAGAGATGCACAAGCGCGACGTGGCAGCGGGGCAACGTAAAGCTGCTGGAGACGTTGATGGCGGACCCGATAGCTGCGCAGTTCATCCAGGGCGTCGGGGTGCAGTGGGCAGGGAAGAACGCTCTGCCGGCGATTGCGCGTGAGTTTCCGTCTCTGACTGTCTTCCAGTCGGAGCAGGAGTGCGGCGACGGCAAAAATACGTGGAGCTACACGGGCTACTGCTGGCAACTGATGAAGCACTATCTGCGCAACGGGGCGCGCGGTTGGATGTACTGGAATATCGCACTGGACGAGGAAGCGCAGAGCACGTGGGGCTGGCCTCAGAACTCTCTGGTTACCGTTGACACCAAAGCGCGTACCTTCCGCTACAACCATGATTACTACCTGTTGAAACACCTCACCCATTTTGTAGATATTGAGGCAAAAGCAATTGACAATAAAGGAAGCTGCGATGATGCCATTAGCTTTCTGAATCCGGATGGGATCCTGGTGGCGCTGATCAGAAACCAGCAGCAACACGCGCAGATCGTCCAATTACAGATGGATGCAACGACGGTGGCCTTGGATCTGCCGCCGGATTCGGTGACCACCGTGTCTTTGAAGCCGGCCTGAGACCATTTAAAGTAACCAGATGAGTCTCGCTCCCAAGGCAGCATGGAAAAGGGAACTGGCCGCCCTGACGCGGCTGGCAATCCCTGTGGTGCTGAGCGAACTGGGTTGGATGGCTCAGGGCGTGGTGGACACGATTATGGTCGGCCGGTTGGGTCCGGCAGCCATTGGGGCCGTCGCGCTGGGCAATGCCATCTTTTACACGCCCTCGCTGTTTGGCATTGGCCTCCTGCTGGGCCTAGATACGCTGGTGGCGCAGGCTTACGGGCGGAAAGACTACGACGACTGTCATCGATGGCTGGCCCAGGGTATCTACCTGGCCATGATTGTCACTCCGCCGCTGATGGTCCTGGTGTTTGCTGCGAGTTTCGGATTCTCGCCCTTTGGAATCAACGCGTCGGTCGCTGTGCCTGCCGCCGCCTACACGCGTGTGCTTATCTGGAGCCTGTTACCGCTGCTGATCTACGCAGCCTGCCGGCGATATCTACAGGGAGTGGGCCAGGTCTCAGTGATCACGGCGACGTACGTACTTGCAAATCTGCTGAACTGGGCAGGGAACTGGCTGCTGATTACCGGTCATTGGGGCTTCCCCGCGATGGGAGTGCGTGGCTCGGCGCTGTCTACGGTGGTGGCGCGTATCTCCATGGCGCTGGCGCTGCTGGGTTTTGCCTGGCGTTACGAGCGCTCGCGCGGGCATCCCCTATTTGCCCACTGGGCCGCGCCGAAGTTTGCGCAACTGCGGCACCTGGTTCGTCTCGGGTTGCCAGCCGCCGGACAGATCATTATGGAGGTTGGCGCCTGGAATACAGCTACGCTTTCGGCCGGGTGGCTGACCCCGATTGCCTTGGCCACTCACCAGATCGCACTGAACTACGCCAGCATTACCTACATGGTCCCCCTGGGAGTTTCTGCGGCGGCGGCAGTAAGCGTGGGCCATGCCGTCGGCGCTGGCGATCTGCCGCGCGCGCGCCGCGCCGGGTGGCTCTCGCTGTGCCTGGGAACCGGGTTCATGATCCTTGCCGGCATTGTTCTGCTGGTGATTCCCAGGCCGTTGATTGAGTTGTTCACACACGATCCGGAAGTTCTGGCCGTCGGGCCGAGCTTGCTGGGCATTGCTGCAGCCTTCCAAATCTTCGACGGCATCCAAACCGTGGCCACGGGCTCACTGCGGGGTCTGGGCGAGACACGTACGCCCATGGTGGCCAACTTCATCGGTTACTGGATTCTGGGTTTGCCACTGGGTTTTGTGTTATGTTTTGTTTTCCGTTGGGGAATCTATGGCACCTGGATCGGGTTGACTCTGGCGCTTGTGATTATCTCCATCATATTGCTGCGGCGCTGGTACCTTGACTCGGCGCGAGTTTCAGCCGCTTGAGATGCGCCTCACCAATGAATTGGGTGTAGACTTGCGCGTGGACAATCCCCCATTGTCCCTGGGCCCTGTGAGCTAAGCTCGCTGCAACGCGACCGAAATGCTTCTCCGGAAGTGCATTTTCCCGTGTTTGAGTCAGGAGCAGGGAAATGGGATTCGACCTGAAGACAGTCTGGATCATCGGATCCTTGAACGAGATATTTTTCGGAATCCTGCTGCTCGTTGTCTGCTTGCAGTATCCCGCATATCTGCGCCGCGCGCTTCAACTCTGGAGCCTGTCTACCCTCAGTCTCGGTAGTTATTATTTGATAGCTCTTTCCCGCGAAAGTGCCGGTGATTTTCCATTTCAGGTGGTGGGATTTTCCCTCGTGACTCTCGCCCTTGCCCTGAAGGTGCGGGCCGTTGTTACCCTGAAGAAACTGTCTGGGCAGTTTCTTCTTGTCTATATCGCGCCGGTTCTGGTGCTGGTTTCGAATTTCTGCTTTACGTTTGTTTACCGCAACATCAGCATCAAACTGATAATCTTCAATCTCGTAAACTGCTGCTTGCTCTTCCTGCTGGCGCATATTTGCCTCCGCGGCGAGGATCTGCTGCGCCACACAGCCGATAAACTGGCTGCCGCAGGTTATCTGTTCATGGCAGTCTCGGTCGGCATTGTCGCATTCCTGTTTCTCAACATGGGCAGTTTTCCCGCCGACTATGACATGGGCGCGGCACGCTCACTGTGGAACGTACTCACCGCGGTTGTGGCCGGGGCGATTCTGTCGCCACTTTTCTTGCTACAGGTCTCTGAGCGACTGAATCGCAAGTTCGCCGCGCTGGCACTGCGCGACCCCATGACGAATCTCTACAACCGGCGCGCTTTTGAGGAGATGGCCTTCCGAGAGATGGCCGTTAGCGCGCGAAGTCATAGCAACTTCGCCCTGTTCATGCTGGATATTGATCATTTCAAGCGGATCAACGATGAGTTTGGTCATGCGATCGGAGACCAGGCGCTCATCAAGGTCGCCTCAACCCTGCGAGCAAGCCTGAGGGAGGAGGATTTTCTGTGCCGCTGGGGCGGAGACGAGTTCTGTGCCTTTTTGCCGCGGGCAGATGCCTATCAGGCACAAATTGTTGTGGAACGTGTATGCGCGGCGATTCGGGCAATGCCGTTGACTCTGGACAGTATCTGCATTGAGTTGGAGGTCAGTGTGGGGATTGTGCCAGCTGAAAGCGGGATGCGAGACATGGCGCAGATGATTCAGCAGGCAGATGCGGCAATGTACCGGGCTAAGGCAGCGGGGCGAAACGGGTACAAGTTTGCCGGAAAGGGATTGACCCTTAATTGAAGGTAATCCAGCAAGTTTGCAATAGATTAAGCATGTCCGATAACAGATATTCTGTAATAATGATGCCAGTAAAGCAAACTCATGCGTAATCCGCTTGCTTTCAACCACTTCCCGCCCCTTGGGCGTCCACAAAAAAGCGGGCCTTCGTGAGCCGGCTTCCCTGTGAATCTTATGCAGCCCTACATCTTGTAGCGCCCGAGATCCTCGTCGTTCAATCCTTCGAGCCAGCGACGCAGGTGTTCTGTGGTTGGTCCCTCACCTGTCCCGGCTGTACTGAGTCTGGCTACGGCCAATACAGGTTCGGCGACGTAGATGGGACAGTCTGCCCGCAGGGCCAGTGCGATGGCGTCGGACGGCCTAAGGTCGATAACGACCGGTTCGCCGCCCTGTCGAACCCACATGGCGGCGAAAAACGTATCATCTCTAAGCTCTGTGATAACAACACGTTCCAGCTCGCCATTAAGCCCCTCGATGAGGTTTCGCATGAGATCGTGGGTCATGGGACGCGGCGCCGCGAGCTTCTCTATCTCCACGGCGATGGCGTTGGCCTCGTAGATGCCCACCCAGATCGGCAGAACTGTGTCCGATGCGACGTCTTTGAGCACCACAATCGGCATATTCGTATTGGGGTCCAGCATCAGCCCGCGGATTTTCATCTCAACGTCCATCAGAATGCCTCCTTGTGGCTAAACTGCCTCGCCTACCAGGCTGTTGGGAAAGGCCTTGGTGATGCGAACACTGTGATAGCTGCCCGTGGCCGGAGCGATCGGATGGCTCCAGGTAAAGTTTACCGGCTTGTTCTGGGAACTGCGTCCGATAACCTGCCCTCTCGCTGAGTTGGTTCCCTCTACCATTACCTCAACAATCGACCCTAACTCTTTCTCGTACAATGCCCTTTGAATCTCCCGCTGCCTGTCCTGCAGCACTTGAAGTCTGGTAACCTTCTCCGCTTCCGGGATGGAATCGATCATCACCAGCGACGGCGTATTGGGCCGCGGCGAGTATTTGAAGCCGAAAATCGCGTCGTACTGAACCTCGTCCAGCAGAGAAATCGTCTCCTCGAAATCTGCCGCTGTCTCACCCGGAAAGCCTACAATGATGTCGGAGGTGATGGCGATGCGGCGTTTGGCGGCTTTGATCCAGCTGATGCGCTCCAGATACCAATCGCGGGTGTACTCCCGGGCCATCATCCGCAGGATGCGCGAAGAGCCGGACTGCACCGGCAGGTGGACATGGTCGCAAAGCGTGGGCACGGCGTCCATGACCTCGACAATGTCCCGGGTAAAGTCGCGAGGATGGCTGGTCATAAAGCGGACACGCCGAACCCCGGAGATTTCGCCCACGGCGGCCAGCAATTCGGCGAAGCTGCGCTTCCCTGTCGGGTCGCGGTAGCTGTTCACGTTCTGGCCGAGCAGCTGAATCTCGGTATAGCCTAGGTCGGCGATGCGCTGGGCCTCTTCCAGAACGGAGTCGGATCCGCGACTGCGCTCTTTGCCGCGTGTATACGGCACCACGCAGTAGGCGCAGAACTTGTCGCAGCCTTCAATGATGGTGATGTAAGCACGGTAGGGGTTCTGGCGCGCGGTAAACTCGGTCTCAAAAGTCTCATCGGTCTGGCGGTCGTCCAGGCCGGTCACACGAGTCTCGCCGGCCTCCAGGCGGGCCAGCATCTCTGGCAGTTTGCGGTAGGAGGCGGAGCCGGCAACCATGGAAACGTAGGGCGCCCGCTCGAAGATCTTTTCGCCCTCCTGCTGGGCCACGCAGCCTATGACGGCAAAGCGCTTGCCCTGCTTGTGCAGCTTTTTGTAGTCGTTGAGCCGGTTGAAGACTTTCTGCTCGGCTTTGTCGCGGATGGAACAGGTGTTGTACAGCAGCAGATCCGCTGCTTCTTCGTCCTGCACCTGCCGGTAGCCTTGCTGCTCAAGAGTGCCGATGACTTTTTCCGAGTCATGGGCATTCATCTGGCAGCCGAAGGTCTCAAGGTAGAAGGTTTTTTCGGTCGCCATAGTCAGTCCTCAGTATACCGTGGGGTGAGTTTGCAGCTCGTGCTTCCCTATTCGCCGTCCGTGTGCAGATAGGCCAGCAGGGCCTGCATCTGCTCCTCGGTAAAGCGTCCGGCGAAGCTGGGCATCTTCTTCTTGCCGTTCAGTACGATGCGCCGGACGGCGTCGTCGGATGCTCGGTCGCCGGACGGAAGCAGGTTGCCGGTCAGCACGCCCTTTACGTTCGGCGGAGCCGGGTTGAGCGCCAGGTCGTTTTCCCCGTGGCAGTGTTCGCACCGGGTATCGAACAGGTGCTTGCCCAGTGCCTGCTGGGGCGTCTGATCCGAGCCGCCGTGGCAGCCTGCCAGGCTGAATGCAACGGTAGCCGCAACAATGGTGGCGAATGCTACGCGCAGCCTCGCCCATGTGTTCCCATGATCGCTTCCGTTGCCCATGTCCCTAGCTCTTTTTGCTGGCGGCAAAGCTTGCGCTGACCGCGTCCCAGTTTACGGCGGAGAAGTAAGCCTTCACGTAATCCGCGCGCTTGTTCTTGTACTTCAGATAGTAGGCGTGCTCCCAAACATCGACGCCGAGCACCGGCTTGTTGCCTGTGCTCAAAGGGCTGTCCTGGTTGGCGGTGGACTCGATTTCGAGACCGGTCGGGGTCTGGACCAGCCACGCCCAGCCGCTGCCGAAGACGCCGGTAGCCGCTGCCGTCAGCTTCTCCTGGAAGGTGGAGAGGCTGCCGAAACGGGTATCGATGGCCTTGGCCAGCTCTCCGGTGGGCGCAGGGCCGCCCTTGCCCAGCGTAATCCACCAGAAAGAGTGATTCGCGTGCCCGCCGCCGTTGTTGCGGACCGCGGTGCGGATCGACTCCGGCACGGCCAGCAGGTTTTCGACGAGCTCGTAGACGGTCTTCCCTGCTACCTCCGGATGACCGGCAACCGCAGCGTTCAGTTTGTCCACGTAGGCTTGGTGGTGTTTGTCATGGTGCAGATGCATGGTTTCCGTATCGAAGTACGGCTCCAGCGCGTCGTAGGCGTAGGGCAGCGCGGGCAACGTATATGGCCCTGTGACGGCCGGTATCGCTGCAGGCGTCTGGGCCTGGGCGCGTGCAGCCAGTGTTTCGCTCAGCAGGACGGCGCTTGCTAGTCCGCCCATCTGCTTCAATGCAGTTCTACGATTCATCTTCTGGTACTCCTTGACCTTTGCCTGAGTGACCATCCTGGGGGGATGGGGGAAGTGTCGGCCCGGTACACACAAGACCTCTACTGACTGGATGCGGCTGGCAGCCTTTCGCTGCACAAATCCACACCCGCCTCCCGACCACCCTATCGTAAGCTGAAAAGGATGATTCTGCCCAACCTCGCCGAGATAGAAGCCGCGCAGCAGGTGCTGTATCGCGTGATGCCGCCGACACCACAGTACAGCTGGCCGCTCCTAAACCAGAGGCTGGGCGTGGAAACCTGGGTCAAGCACGAGAACCATTCCCCCGTAGGCGCATTCAAGCTGCGTGGGGCCCTGGTGTGCGCGACGCGGCTGAAGGAAACGCAGCCTGGGCTGACCACTCTGGTGGCGGCTACCCGCGGCAACCACGGCCAGGGAGTGGCCATGGCGGCGCGCTTACTCGGTCTCCGCGCAGTCATTGTCGTGCCCATCGGCAACAGCGTCGAAAAGAATCGCGCCATGCGCGCCCAGTCCGCCACCCTCATCGAGCACGGGCTGGACTTCCAGGAGTCGTTGGAGTTTGCCTACAGTCTAGCGGCGGAGCCCGGCCGTGCGATGGTCGAGTCGTTTCACCTGCGGCTCGTCATGGGTACTGCCACCTATGCGCTGGAGTTTTTCAGCGCCACCCCGCCCTTGACCACGGTCTATGTCCCGATAGGACTCGGCTCCTCCATCTGCGGTGTTTCCGCCGCGCGCAACGCATTGGGGCTCAGCACGGAGGTGGTTGGCGTGGTCGCCTCGGCGTCTCCCTCGTACGCAAGGTCATTTCAGCAGCGCCAGGTCGTCTCCGCCCCCGCCAACACTCAGATCGCAGACGGCCTCGCCTGCCGTCAGCCCAATGCCGATGCCATGGAAGCAATCTGGGCCAACGTCGCCCGCATCGTCCAGGTATCTGACGCCGAGATCGCCAATGCCATGCGAGTCTATTATCAGGACACCCACAATCTGGCCGAAGGCGCCGGTGCAGCCGCCCTGGCCGGGGCGCTGCAGGAGAAGCCGGCAGGTCGCACCGGCATCATCCTCACCGGCGGCAATGTTGACCGCGAACTCTATAGCCGCGTACTTGCCGAGGAGCTTTGATGATCGACAAACAGCACCTTACGCCTCTGGCGCATTCCGCGCAGAACACTTGCTTTGGCTGCGGCCCCGCCAACTCCGTCGGCCTCCACCTCGAATTCTTCGTCGCCGAAGACCTCACCGTCATCTGCGACACCACCCTTTCCAACCAATATGAGGGCCCCCCCGGCTATCTCCACGGCGGCATCATCGCCACCCTCCTCGACGAAATCATGAGCAAGGCCAACCGCGCCCACGGCCACACCGCCGTCACTCGCAAGCTCGAGGTCGAATACCTCCGCCCCATCCCCTCCGGCGCACCCATCCGTCTCGAAGGCCACCTCCCGCACACCGACGGCCGCAAGCTCTTCCCCACCGCCCGCATCCTCAACGCCCATGGCACCGTCCTCGCCACGGCCACCGCCCTCTTCATCGTCTACGACCCCTCCCGTCACAAGTATTAGCCTCCGTTTCTCGCCAATAATCCGCATTGCATCTTTCCTCTTGCGATACATTGAACTGCAAGGTATTATGCGCGCATGGCACCCCGTCCTACCAATCCGGACTTCATGAATGGTGTCCCTGAGTTGCTCATCCTCAGGCTCCTCCAGCATGAGGAAATGTATGGGTATGAGCTGGTCCAGGCCATCCGCGACAAAACAGGCGAAGTCGTCGCCATCGGCGAGGGTGTCGTCTACCCGGTCCTCCACAGCTTGGAAATCGCGGGTGCCCTCTGTTCCCACCGTAAGACCGTCAACGGCCGCAGCCGCATCTACTACTCCATCACCCTAGTCGGACTGAGTCGTTTGACATCACTCTCTGAATCGTGGACCAGTTTGGCCGTCGCAATTCAAAAAATGCTCTCAGGAGGGCCGTATGGAGATGTTTTTCAATGAACTTCGCGAAAGTCTGCTCCAGGCCGGCATAGCCCCGCGACACGTCAAGCGTTACCTCACGGAACTTGCCGAGCACTTCGCCGACCTCACCGCTGCCGAACAGGGCGTCGGGCTCAACCCGGCCGCACAATCCGCAGCCCGCATTCGACTCGGCACCGCCGATAATCTGGCCAACGCGTTTATCCAGCAACCTCAATTCCAGTCCTGGTCCACTCGGGCCCCCTTGGCAATCTTCGGTGCCGCCCCGCTGCTTTTCCTCGCCGCCGCCTGGTTCGTTGCCTGTTTCATCCTCTGGTCCGGCTGGCAGATATTCCTGCCCGGCACCGATACGCCTTTCGTCCCTGTGAATGGATTTGCCATCCTATACTTCGGCCTCGGCAGGCTCCTCTATTTCAGCGCGCCTCTCATCATCGGCTGGGCCATCGGCCTCACAGCTGCTCGCCAGCGCCACCGAGCGCATTGGCCCTGCCTCGGCTTCGCTCTCGTCGCCCTCGCCGCAAGCGCCTTCCAGGTTCACGCCAGCCGCCTTGCCGTCCCCGGCGCCACGGGCCAGGTTTCGATGCGTCTCGCTCCGAGTCTGTTGCTCTCCTCCAGCCTTGCTCATGCGGCGGTGTACTTCTCGTTGATGCTGTTGCCATATCTCCTGTGGCGGCTGAAGAAAACGCTCTCCCCGTCGGCCTTCTAGCCATTTCGCCATGCGCAAGCACCGCAATTTCCAGTAGGTTCCCCCACATCTCCTCCTGTATCCTTGCGCCATCAGCCGAGTCGGCCAAATACCTGCAATCTTCCGCTCGTTGAATTCTCCAGAAGGAATTGCCTGCTATGCTTCGGACTTCCCGCGTCCTTTTCGTTGCCGCCATCGTCCTGGCCTGCGCCTTCACCACAACTGCCCAGCCCTCCGCACAGCCCCGCGCCGGCTATTACACCAGCCCTTCCCTCCGCGGAGATACCCTCGTCTTCGTCTCTGAGGGCGACCTCTGGCGCGTCTCGGTTCACGGCGGCTCCGCTCAGCGCCTCACCTCCTCCCCCGGCCCGGAATCCCACCCAATTCTCTCCCCGGATGGCAACACCGTAGCCTTCGCCGCCACCTACGAGGGGCCGCAGGAGGTCTACACCATGCCCATCCTCGGCGGCTTGCCCACACGCATCACGTGGGATGGCGATGCCTCCCCTGCGGGATGGGCTCCCGATGGACGCCTTATCCTATCCACTGGCCGCTACTCGACCCTCCCCGGCCCCCGCCTCGTCCTCATCGACTCCCACGGCAACCGCGAACTCCTCCCCCTCGCGGAAGCCGCTCTAGCCGCCTACACTCCAGACGCGAAATCCCTCATCTTCACCCGCTGGGACAAGCAGTGGAGCAACACCAAGCGCTACAAAGGCGGCTGGAATGAAAACCTCTGGCGCTTCGATGGCCATGGCGAGGCCACACCGCTCACCTCTGACTTTGCCGGCACCTCCACCGCTCCCATGATCTGGCAGAGTCGCATCTACTTTCTATCCGACCGCGATGGCATCATGAACCTGTGGTCGATGGACCTGGACGGACACACTCCACGGCAGGAATCGCACCAGAAACTCTTCGACATTCAGGCCGCCTCGCTCGACAACGGCAGCATCGTCTACGCGTCCGGGGCCAACCTCTGGCTCCTCGACCTCGCCACCGCCCACGAAGACATCCTCCCCATAACCCTCTCGTCAGACTTCGATCAGCTTCGCGAGCACTGGGTCAAAGACCCCCTCAATTACCTCACCAGCGCCCATCTCTCCCCAGACGGCTCCTCCGCCGTGTTTACGGCACGCGGCGAAGTCTTTGTCATGCCGGCCAAGTCCGGCCGCATCGTCAAAGTGGCTGCGTCGCCTACCATCCGTTACCGCGAGGGCCGTTTCCTGCCCGATGGCAAAAGCATTCTGACGCTCTCTACCGAGACGGGAGAAACCGAGTTTTGGAAGTTCCCCGCCAACGCGGAAGGCGCTCCAGAGCAGTGGACCCACGACGCCAAGGTGCTGCGCTGGGACGGCGCAGTCTCCCCGGATGGCCACTGGCTGGCTCATTTCGACAAAGACCAGCAACTGTGGCTCTACGATACGCGCACCAAGGCGAACAAGCGTATTGCCGAGTCGGCGAACGGCGATTTTGAGAATCTGGCGTGGTCTGGCGACAGCCGCTGGCTAGCGTGGGATGAAACCGCGGACAACCAGAACTCCAGGGTCAGGATTCTGAATGCCGAGACGGGGGCGATTGAAACGGTCACCTCGGACCGCTTCAACTCGACCTATCCGGCGTGGAGCACGGACGGCAAGTGGCTCTATTTCCTCTCCGACCGCAATCTGAAAACGACGGTTTCCTCGCCGTGGGGCCCTCGCGAGCCGGAACCGCACTTCGACCGCAGCAACAAAATCTACCAGCTTGCTCTCTTGCCCGATCTGCGCTCGCCGTTTCTTCCCGCCGACGAGCTGCATCCGGACAAGAGCGACAAGGATGCCGACAAGAAGGACACACCGGCCAAAGACGACGCTACCAAGCCGGAAGCCGCGAAAGCGGACAATGCCGGCAAGGGCGCAAAAACCGCCCCAGCGAAGACTGAAGATAAGGACAAGAAGGCCGACGACAAGAAGCCGGCTGAGGTCAAGATCGACTTCAACGGCTTGATGGCTCGGCTGACCGAGGTTCCTGCCCCAGCCGGCAACTACGCCAACCTGCAGGCGGCCGACAAACGGCTGTGCTGGATCGCAGCTTCCGACGACTCCGGGGATCATCGCAGCTTCCAGTGCCTGGACATTGCCAACAAGGGCGACGACGTGGACACGGTGCTTTCCGACGTGAAGGGCTTCGAGTTCTCGCTTGATCGCAAAAAACTGCTTATCGCCCAGAAGCCCCCTACAGGCGCACCCAGCTTCCTGATTCTCGACGCCGACGCCAAGGCCATCTCCGACCCGAAAGCACTGGCCAAGGCCACCATCAACCTGGCGCACTGGACGCTCTCGACCAATCCCCGCGAGGAATTCCGATCGATCTATCTCGATGCCTGGCAGATGGAGCGCGACTACTTCTACGACAAGAAAATGCACGGCGTGGACTGGGTTGCCATGCGCGACCGCTATCTCCCGCTGGTTGACCGCGTCTCCAGCCGCGACGAGCTGAATACGGTCATTGCCCAATTGGTGGCCGAGTTGTCCGCTCTGCACACCTTTGTCGAGGGTGGAGACGCCCGCAAGCCCGCAGACGACGTGGACCTGGCCTCGCTCGGCGCGCTGCTTCGCCGCGACGAGAAGGCCGGCGGCGCAGTCGTTGAGCACGTCTATCAATCCGACCCCGACCTGCCCAACACCGCGCCT
>Ga0302200_10001198_pt1 | contig 24640 bp, 24 predicted proteins | sample II_Bog_N3_1_FD_194585 | JGI IMG/M metagenome (GOLD analysis project Ga0302200, IMG submission 194585) | Peat permafrost microbial communities from Stordalen Mire near Abisko, Sweden - II_Bog_N3_1 | ecosystem: Environmental > Terrestrial > Soil > Wetlands > Peat | place: Sweden: Abisko... | reverse complement strand
GACAAGCGATTCCTGAAGTTCAAGACCCGCTTCATAGGAAATCCTTCCAAGCCATTGATGGGTGAGGGGAGCACTCATTTCCTTTTTGTCGCTGTGATTTTTGGAACCGGAGAGGACATGGTCCTCAGGTGGGTGAGACCGATGGCCATGGCATCGGCTGCATCGTTTGAGGGAGTTTCCGTGAGTCCGAGAAGTGCCCTGATCATAAAGGCAACCTGATCCTTGGTGGCTGCACCGCGTCCCACGATGGCCTGTTTGACCCGCTTCGGAGGATACTCGTGAATGGAGAGTCCCTTCTGCGCCGAGGCAAGCACCGCCACGCCCCGTGCGGCTCCAAGAATGATGGCTGTCGGGAAACTTTGGACATAAATCACTTTTTCAATCGCCAGGGCCTGAGGTTGGAATTTTTCGATGATCCCGCTCAGGGTTTGATAAATAGCCATCAGACAGGCTTCCTGTGACAGGGAAGGTGCGTTGCGGATGACGGAATATTCCAGACAACGGATGCGAATACCGGATTCCTCCAGAATGGCGTAACCTGTTCCCCGCAGTGATGGATCGACAGCCAGAATCCGCATCGCATCAGTCTAATTCCAAATCAGGAATTAGGAAAAGAACTCAAGGGCTCGCTCAATGTCCTCCCTGCTGCATCATTCCGCCGAGAGCCCCCGTACCTTCCCAAGAGGCGGGCTTATTCCAAGGAATGGCACTGACGGCAGAGCTGGCAGGAGTGGTGACCGGATCATCAGGAGGAGCGGACTGGCAACCGGTTAGCACCGCTGCCAGAAGCACCAAGATCACTCCACCGAGTCTCATAGTTTGGAATCAGAATCATTTGCCGAGGTGCTTTCAGGTCCCCTGTAAATGACTGTGTCTCCAGGCTGAACTGTCAGGCCGGAACGGACGCTGTTCACCACGATGTCTGCAACAGACGTGGAAGGTTCCACGGAAGTGATCCGGACTTTTCCGATGAGCTGGCCACCGCGGTTAATGAGGAGTTCGGCGTTGTTCACTACGCCATTTTTGTCCCCAAGGCTGAGGATCACAAAATTCCAGGATGGATTGACGGCGAGGATTCTTCCTTCAAGCCCATTCCTCATGATTTTGGCTTTGCGATCGGCTTCTTTCTTGCGGAAATCGGCGATCAGGGAATCACTTTCCTTGAGTTTTTCCTGGAGGCTGTTGTTGAGGATCTCCTTTTCCTCAAGCTGCTTTTTGAGTTCATCCTGCTGAGGGGATGCCTGAGTGACGGCGCTACCCCCCTTATTTTCCAACTCAGCGATGCGTGCGTCTTTTGCTGCAAGATCGCTCTTCTGCTGGGTCAGTTCGGTCTCCTTATCGGCCAACTGTTTCTGGAGATCCGTCTTATCTGCGGTGGTCTTGTCGAGGCTTGCCTGAATATCTGTCACAGACTGCTGCAATTTTTCAACATCCTTGCCGAGGGAAGTTGCCTTATCCTGCTCTGACTTAAGATTGTTGCTCGTACTCGTCAGTTTCTTGTGAGTCGAATCCCGGTCACTAGTCGTGGCGGCAAGATCCGCCTTCGTTTGCTGAAAATGGGTGACATTGACATACCCCAATCCAATTGAGATGAGAGAAAGAGAAGCGGCAAGGATGATGAGAATTTTTTGCATCGGGGGATTACTAAGAAGTCCCCGTTTATAGTGGCAGCGATAAAACTTCTCAACTGGAAAAATCCATCATTTCGATATCGGTTATTGTATTTCCATTGACGGATTCTATGTTGGAAGTGTCAGGGGCTATGGATGAAAGACCGGCGAACCCCGCCAGGGCAGGAATGCAGCAACGGCAGTCGGCTCTCTCTTGCCGTAGTCCTCTGACATCTTTTTCATTGTTGTTTCCGTGGGGAATAAAAACAGATAAGCCAGAGGAATGCGTCACGGCCGTTTTGAAGAATCAATGTCCACGCTCCTTCGAGATTACGGGGAGTCTGTTTCCTTTGACTGGAGATTATACCGTCATGATATCCGGGGGAGTATCGCCCATGCACGGGCGCTCAAGACCGCGGGGTTTTTGACTGAGGATGAATTCTCGGCGATCGAGCAGGGGCTCAATCAGATCGGAGATGAAATCACCAAGGGAGAATTCCAGTTCTCCGTCGATCTCGAGGACATCCACATGAATATCGAGAAGGAGTTGACCTGCCGCATCGGTGATGCCGGAGCCAAGCTTCACACCGCTCGCAGTCGCAATGACCAGGTGGCCACGGACATCCGTCTCTATCTGCGCGATGAGATCGCCGGCTTGCAGTTGGGGGTGCGCACGCTTCAGCGCGCTCTTGTCGGCCTGGCCGAGGCCAATGAATCGGTGATTATCCCCGGCTACACCCATCTCCAGCGCGCGCAGCCGGTTCCACTTGCCCATCATCTCCTGGCCTATGTCGAGATGCTGGAGCGTGATCATGGTCGTCTCGAAGACACCGCCGAGCGCATGAACGAACTCCCTTTGGGATCGGGTGCCTTGGCAGCCTCAACCTTGGTGCTGGATCGCGAAGCCGTGGCCAAAGAACTCGGATTCTCCCGGATTACGCAGAACAGTCTCGACGGCGTTAGCGATCGTGACTTCGCCCTCGAACTTCTCGCCGCTCTTGCGATCCTCGGCATGCACCTTTCCCGCCTCTCCGAGGATGTCGTCCTCTGGACGACGGCAGAATTTGGCTTTGCGAAACTGAGTGATCGCCACGCCACGGGATCTAGTCTCATGCCACAGAAGAAAAACCCTGACATCGCCGAGCTGACTCGGGGTAAGACCGGGCGGCTTTATGGGAATCTCTTCGCTCTACTGACCGTGCTCAAGGGCCTCCCGATGGCCTACAACCGCGATCTGCAGGAGGACAAAGAGGCGATTTTTGATTCCGTGGATACCGCCCGGATGGCGCTAGCCGTCACCGCCGAGATGATGGCCGCCTTGAAGATCGACACAGCCCGGACCGCTGAGGCGGTGGCCGATCCCTTCCTGCTCGCCACCGATCTTGCCGAGGAATTGGTTCGCAAGGGAGTGCCCTTTCGCAACGCCCATGATCTCGTCGGAAAATTGGCGGCGGAATCTTCCAAGACGGGAATTCCCCTCGATAAACTCCCCAAGGAGTTTCTTCAGGGCCTCTGTCCCGAACTTCTTGCAGATTGGCAGAGCCTCTTTGATCCCGCCCGCTCGCTTGCGGCACGATCCGCTCCGGGCGCACCCTCGCTGGAGAATGTCCGGATGCGTCTGACCCACTGGCGCACTCTTTTGACTCCCTGATGGACATCAAGCATATCTTCTCCTTCCGCGAGCAGGAGGATGAGTCGAAGCCCTTCATGGATCATGTGGGTGAACTTCGTGTCATGATCATCCGCATGGCGGTGACGCTGGTGGTCGCGACGGTGGGGGCCTTCTTCTTCCGGAATTATCTGGCTGCCGTGGTGCAGCGCCCCTTGCTTCTCCTCGATCCCGCCCGGGCCAATGCCCTCCAGTCCTTGGGCGTGGCCGATTCCATGACCATCTCCCTCAGTCTGGCGTTCTATGCCGGAATGGTCATTTCCTTTCCTCTGCTCACCCTCTTTCTTGCCCAGTTTCTCTTCCCCGCACTCAAACCGGGTGAACGGAAAATCTTGTTCCCTGTCTCGGCCTTCGCCCTCCTCCTCTTCATTATCGGCATCTCCTTCGCCTATTTCGTCGTGCTCCCCGGAACGCTCGATTTCTTCTTCAAGGATGCCAAGGCGATGAAGTGGAATCCCACCTGGACCGTCCGGGAATACTATTCCTTCACCACCCAGTTCCTGATCGCCTTTGGAGTCGCCTTTGAAATGCCGATGGTTGTGCTGGCCTTGGTGAAACTCGGCTTTCTCACGGCAGCTAAACTCAGGAAGACCCGCTCCGTGGCGATCATCACGATTTTTACAGTCGCTGCTTTTATTACGCCATCACCCGATCTCGTTACTTATCTCCTCATGGGGGGACCGATGGTGGTGCTTTACGAGTTTTGTATACTATTAGCCCGCTGGGTCGAACCCAAGGTGGAGGCTGGCGAGATTAGCGGATTGAACTAGGGCGTGCCCACGCCACTAGCCCCTAAAGGGGCTGTCTGCGACAGTCCAACCTGCTCCCGCCAGTCGCAGGTTTGCGGCGTTGGACGGCGCTTGCCGTAGGATTAATTGCCTCGCCGTCTCCCGACGGCCTCGCCCTTCGGGCTGTGCCAAGGCACAGGCTACTCCGTGCTTCCCAGCACTCGGCGTTCAGCTTCGCTTGCAGGCCTTGCGGTGCATCTAATCTTGCTGCGCCTTGGAAATTGGGATTCGATTGGATAACGCAACTAAACAACTATGAAACCGATTGTAATTCTGCTTCTACTGATTTCTATAGTTTGCGTTTTTATATTAGTAATCAAGCCGCCTGCCAAAATCACTATTCATGTTGTGTCAGATAATGGGATATCGATTCCAAATTTACCAATCAACTTGAGCACCTTTAATTACTGGAAACCTGGTGAAGGTTTCGGAACAGATATTGACTCAGTTTTTAGTGGTATAACAGATTCAAAAGGGATGGTGACTTTTACAATTCTATCCGAAAGAGGAGATATGGCATTTGGTACTGTCAGTGGGTTAATTGGATATTATCCGGGAGGGGGTAAATATCAATTTAAGAACGTCTACGGAGGAGTTAATTGGCGTCCTTGGCGACCATGGAACCCAACAGTGGAATTAATTTTAAAGCCAATAAAAAATCCAATCCCGATGTATGCACGAAGCGTCGGCGTTATGGGTTCAAATCTAACACTTCCTGCTAAAAATACTCCAATTGGCTTTGATCTTGTGGCTGCGGATTTTGTCTCCCCTTACGGCCAAGGAACAGTTACAGATTTTATCTTCAATCTTTCAGACAAAGATCCAACGGATTATGCATTGACCCTTTCTTTTTCCCATAAGGGGGATGGAATTCAATCGGTGCTAGTTTCTCAAAATCAGGGAAGCTTTTTCCGTATGTTGAGCGATGCCCCTCAGACTGGTTATGAAGAAACTCTCGTTCAAAAACATTCGCAATTATGGGTGCACGGTTTGTTACAAGAGAATCAAAACTATTTTTATCGAGTACGTACGGTGCTTGATGGGAGCGGTAATGTGAAAAGTGCTCTCTATGGGAAAATCCGTGGGCCAATTCAATTCTGGGATAACGCAGGCTTGGAATTCACCTACTACCTGAACCCAACCCCGAACGACCGGAACATGGAGTTTGATCCGAGCAAGAACCTCTTTCAGAACCTACCCTCCCTTCAGCAGGTCAATGCTCCGTGATGGAGCTTAGTGCTGCGGTTTAGGGGCGGTGAGAAGTGTGGAGAGTTGATTGGAGTCGGGGAAGCCATCGCGTTCCCAGACGCTTTGGATGACTCCGTTGTGCACGAGGGCGAGACGGGGTGTCGTGTGGCCGTGGGTCAGGCGCAGAAAGTCCATCTGAGAAATCGTTCCGATGGGGAAGTGGGGGTGCCACCAGTCCCGAAAGTAGTGTAGCTCCGGCGTGTTCTGTGCGGAGGAGGTGAGGGCGATGATTTGGAGCGAGGGAAATTGTTGCTGGTAGGCATTCATTAGGCTCACCGAAGCTCCGCAATGGCTGCAGACCGGACTGATGAATTCCAACAGCACATTGCCCTTCATAAGATCGGCATCGATGGCGGAGGGCTGCAATCCCGTCAGGCGCACCCCGGGCCGAAGATCCGAATCTCCGAGCCGTTCCGGTTGACTGATAAGCCGTGTGCCGCCAAGGGCAAATGAGACCACCACAAGCAGTGTCATGATGAGACCCGAGAACCTCGAGAGTGGTCGCTCGCGTACTGCCAGCCAGCCGAGTTGCAGCACACAGAGTAGGATGAGATCCTCGACAATCGCCTGATCGGGAGTCCGTTCGATCAGGTAGCCGAAGCAACCGCAGGAGCTGGTGGATCCGGCGCTCCAGGCACCGACCATCATGAGCACGAAGGCGAGCATCAGGGCAGAGGCTAACAGCAGGATAGGACGCGGACGCCAGTTGCACACAAGCGCAGCACCGAGAGCCACCTCAAGTGGGATAATCAGCAGGCCCGCAAAGGAGAGGATTTGCCAATCTTTGATGAGGTACTGCTTCCAGGGATCCTGCACAAAGCCCGTTAGCAGATCGATGTAGGAGGCGATGTTCCAGTAGAAGAGAGCCGGTTCCCAGGCCTTGAGCGCTCCTGCAGCGAGTAAGACAACACCGATCACGAGTTGAGCCGTGCGTCCTGTTGTGCTTCGCCAGTTCATCGCTTTAATATTCAGCTTTCAGCTTTCAAGTTTGTCTGGCGGCATTCCCATGCCAGCCATCCCTCGATCTTTTGATCTCGGGACTGCTCGCCAGAAGGCTAGCATGACTATCAGCTCCCGCCAGTCGCTGATTTCAGCTCTTGCCCACTCACTCATCCCAGTCGGTTTCCTGGGATTCATCGGCAGGATCAAATTCCTGATAGAACGGTTTTTTCTTCTTCGGCTGAGGGGTGTATTGGCTCATGGCCTGCGAGACATCCCAGCGCTCCGTGAGTTCGGCAGGGAGTTCCTCCAGAAAGCGCGAAGGACGCTGGAAGGCTTCGCCATAGGCAGCATTGAGTCGCAGCATCGGGTAGGTGAGGTAGAGCTCATCCTTGCAGCGGGTGACACCGACATAGAAGAGCCGACGTTCTTCCTCCAACGCGGCCTCATCCTCGAGGGAACGGCTGCCGGGGAACATTCCCTCCGTGAGCCACGCGAGAAAGACAGCCTGCCATTCCAGCCCCTTCGCCTGATGAATGCTGGAGAGGCAGACGCGATCCTCCTCATAGTCACGTCCTGTGACTTCGCTGGTTTCCGTCCCGCCAAGGAGGGTGAGCTGCGCGAGGAATTCGTCGGTCTCGTCGAACTGTTTTCCGTAGTTGGCCAAGGTCGCCAGATCGTCGCGACGGGCTTCATAATTGGCGAATTTCCCCTGCATGTAGTCGTCGTAGAGACTCACGGTGACCTGGGTGATCATTTCTCCGGGAGGAAGCGGTTTTCCCTCGGGGGCGAGAGAGTTGAGGGTCGTGATCAGCTGGCTCCAACCCGGAACGGCCTTGGCCGGCATTTTGAAACCTTTTTCCAGACGGCTGAATTGGCGGCTGCCGTCGAGCATCTTGGCGGTGTCATTCCAGAGGTTCTCTGCGGTCTTGGTACCGATGCCTGGCAGGAGTCGAACCATCCGCTTGAAGGCAACTTCATCATGGGGATTGATGACGAATTTCAAAAAGGCGGCGACATCCTTGATGTGGGCCTGTTCAAAGAAGCGCAGTCCGCTGGTGATCCCGAACGGAATGCCCCTGCGGGTGAACTCCAACTGGATCTCCATGGAGTGATAGTGCGCGCGGTAGAGGACGGCGATTTCGCGGAAGTCGATTCCCTCGTCGTGGAGTTCCAGGACGCGTTGAGCGATGAAGGAGGCCTGTTCGTTGTTGGTGGCAAGGGGAACGAGGGCCGGTCTGGTGACGGCAGGTTTGCGAACGGCGCGGAGAGCTTTGGGAAACTGCCGGGGATTATTGGCAATGGAGGCATTCGCTAGTTCCAGTACCTGCGGGACGCTCCGGTAGTTGGTCTCGATGCGGTGGACGACGGCATCGGGGTAGCGCTTCGGAAATTCCAGGATATTGGCGAAGTCGGCTCCCCTCCAGGAGTAGATCGACTGGGCATCATCTCCGACGACCATGATGTGCTTGTGCGTGGCGGCGAAGGTGTCGATGAGTCCGGCCTGGAGGCGGTTGGTGTCCTGATATTCGTCAACAAGAATGGCTCGGAATCGACGCTGGTACATGGCGGCGATCTCGGGATTGGTCAGAAGCAGTTCGTGGGTTTTGGAGAGGAGGTCATCGAAATCGAGGGAATTGACCTGCTTTTTGCGGCTCTCGTAGGCATCAGCAACCAGGGCAATCTGCTCCTCCAGATCGATGAAGTAGCGGTAGCGTCGGGCGAGCAAGGTACGGAGGCTTTCCCCGGTGTTGCAGCCAAGGCTGAAAAGTTCCGCGAGGACTTCACCCTTTGGAAACCGTTTGTCTTTTGATCGTAACCCAAGACGGGCGACAACGGATTCAATCAGCTCTTCCTGATCCTCCCGATCCATGATGGTGAAGGAGGGGGCAAAACCGACAGACTCGGCATGACGGCGGAGGATCCGATGACCGATGGAATGGAAGGTGCCGCTCCAGAGTCCCTCGGAGGCTCCGGGAAGAAGGGCATTCACCCGTTCCAGCATTTCACGGGCCGCCTTGTTGGTGAAGGTCAGCAGCAGGATTTCTCCGGGACGATAACCTTGTTCCAGCAGCCACCCGACGCGGTAAGTGAGAGTTCTGGTTTTGCCACTCCCTGCCCCCGCGATGACGAGATGAGCTCCGGGTGGAGCCGTGACGGCGGCCAGTTGCTGTTCATTGAGGGCCCGGCCAAAGTCGATCGCGCTTGCTGAACCTGCTGCGGGATGGAGCTGGTAGCTCCGACTCATGTGTTATCGTTGGAGGAGGAAACGTGCCTGTGATGCCTCCTCGGTGTCGGAGTCGGAGTAGGGAACGCCTTGTGGTAGTATTTTTTCACCGTCCGCTGGAGTGCGGAATCTGTATCCTGAGGAATGCCGAGCGCCCAGCGAAGCAGTTTGGCGGAATCAGAGAAGACGCGTTCCTTGGTACTTCCCAAGATGATGGTGATGACTTCCTTACCATTCGCGCTTCCACTGCAGACGAGGCAATGCTTCGCCAGATCGGTGTAGCCGGTTTTCATGCCAGTACAGAACCAGTTGTCTCGCATCGTTTCATTGGTATTACGCAGCAGGTGCACACGTCCGTCTGTGTAACGGAAATTCAGATACTTGATGGTGACAATGGGGGAGAGAATGGGATTCGCATGGGCCGCACGGGCGACCTTGGCCATGTCTCGTGCAGTGGAATACTGATTGGGGTCAGGAAGGCCGTTTGGATTGACGAAGTGGGAGGAGGTCATGCCGAGTTCCTGTGCCTTGGCATTCATGACAATGGCGAACTCCTCGATGGAACCTGCGTAGTCGCGAGCAAGTGCACGGGCAACATCGTTCGGGCTCTTGACGAGCAAAGCCGTCAGGAGTTCACGGCGAGTGTAGGAAGTTCCGGGAGTGAGTTGAAGTTTTGTCGGTTCGGTGGCTTCGTCAATCGGTTGAATCACGACGGGCTTATCGAGATTGCCGTGTTCGGCAACAAGCAGGGAGGTGAGCAGTTTCTGAGTGCTCCCAACGGGACGTTTCTCATCGGCGTTGATTTGTAAGAGAACCTCCCCTGTGTTCGCATCGACGACGATGGCGGAGGCACCCTTGATCTCTGGGGGAGGAGTGGTGGCGCTAAAGAGGGAGACTGTGCCGAGTAGAAGAAGGACTGGAAGAATCAAGGAGCGTGTCATGACATCAAGGAAGAGGGGCGGATGTTGCAGGAACTTGGGCATCTTTGGCAAGTTGAGCCTCGATGACGGGATCTTTTGGGGAGCCAAGGTCAAGAGCCTGCTGGTAGTGCCGACGGCCGAGTTCAATCAGTGGCGGGGTACGGCGAAGGTAGAGGACGGCAAGATTGAAGTTAGCATCGGCATACTCGGGATCAAGATCGATAGCCCGTCGGAGTTCGTCTTCCGACACCTCGTTCCATCCCTTGCGTCCTGCGGCGATGCCGAGATAATTGTGGGCGCGTGGGTTATGATCATCGTAAAGAGCCGCCTGCACCAGTGCGGCAAAAGCCTCGTCATTGCGCTTTTCCTCCAGATAATTCATCCCAAGCAGGAGCCAAGCAGCGGAGTTCTTGAGATCAAGATGGAGCGCCTGCTGCAGCAGTTTTTCTGAATCATCAAGTTTTCCCATGCGGGTTTCCACCGCAGCGAGGCTGACCAGGAGAGGGGGATTGTTCGGTCCGTAGTCGAGAGACTGTTTGTAGAAGCTTTCCGCCTGTTTCAGATCACCCGAGGCAAAGGCGGCCTCTGCACGAGTCGCCAAGGATCGGGCTTGTTCGGGAATAAAGGAAGCCGGAGAGTTCGTTTTTGGGGATGATGACGATGACTTCTCAGAGCTTTGGGATCCACTCGCATTCGAGAGTGTTCCGATGCAGAGCGCGAACGCGACGATCAGGGGAATCTTCATGCGGCTCAGCGTTTGGCTGAAAGCTCGATGGACCGGTGACGTGCAGCATTCGCCGCATCGCGGACGATGTTGGGAAATCCTGACTCGGTGAGTACATCTAGTCCTGCGGCGGTCGTTCCTCCGGGACTCGTGATCTCTTGACGCAGTGCTAGGGGGGATTCGCCGGTTTCCATCACAAGTGCCGCCGCCGCTGCCAGTGCCCCTGCGGCGCAGGTTTTGGCGACTTCAGGATCGAGGCCTCCCTCAATCCCTCCCTGAGCAAGCGATTCCAGCATCAGCAGGGCAAAGGCTGGTCCGCTGCCGCTCACGGCGGTGACTGCATCCAGATCCTTTTCGCGGACTTCAAGGGCAGTTCCAACAGAGGAAAAAATTTTCAGAGTCAGAGCGAGATCCTCGGCGGTTGAGGAGGTATCGGGTGCCACAGCTGTGATTCCCTTGCGAAGTCGCACCGCGGTGTTTGGCATCGTACGGATGACCCGTAGCTTTCCTGCGGCAGCTTCCAGGAGGTCCTTCGAATGGATTCCCGCAACGATGGAGATCAGAAGTTTCCCCTGCAGTTGGGTGGCAGCCTCGGTCACGACTGCCAGGGATTGACTTGGTTTTACACACAGGAAGATTACATCGGCTCCCGAGACTGCTTCGGCATTGGATCGGGCCGCGTTGGTGCCGAGCGACGAGGCGGCTTTTTGAGCGGATTCCGGGTGTTTTGAGGAAATGGTGATGTGATCGCCATCGGTCAAGCCGGAAGCGAGCATTCCACGAATCAGGGCAGATCCCATCCGACCACCACCAAGAAAGGCATAATTCATGCGGAAACTCTAAACACTCCTCCCTCCCGTGCAAGTATTGGGGGGGGAGCAGAAGCTTTTCTTGTTTCTAAAATGGCAAGGTTACAGAGTTATCGAATGCTCTCCCTGAATCATCTCACCCTCCGACTTTCCTCAAATGAGGAATCCCCGTGTCTTCTTTCTGAAATATCAGGCGAGTTTCATCGGGGTGATTTTGTGGCCATCATCGGCCCTTCTGGTTGCGGAAAGAGTTCTCTGCTCAAAATGATCGCCGGGATTGCTCCTGGTGAAGAGGAGGGAGCGATCCTTTGGGACGGGCGTGATCTTTCAGAGGAAGATTTCAAGCCCTCCGAGATCGGGTATGTCCCACAGTTCAGTATCGCCTATGAGGAACTCACCGTGGAGGAGAGTGTCGACTATTCCGCAAGGCTGCGCGTGTCGGGACAATCGAGCTTGGAACGAGAGGAGATGGTCTCCCGATTGCTGGGTGAAGTGGGGATGAGCGAATTACGGGAGCGTCCTGTTAAAGTGCTCTCCGGGGGTCAGAAGCGACGTCTTGCCCTGGCAATGGAACTGACAAGCAGTCCGCCGATTTTGCTCTGTGATGAGGTGACAAGCGGCTTGGATCCTCAGGCGGAGGATGAAATTGTCGGATTGCTGCGCAGGGTTGCGCGTGACGGTACACGTCTTGTTCTTTCGGTCACGCACAGTCTGAAACATCTCCAGAGTTACGACTCGGTGCTGGTGCTTTTCAAAGGGGTGCTGGTTTATGAAGGAAAGCCTGAGCATTTGGCACACTATTTCCGGGTTGAGGATCCAAACCTCATCTATGCACAGTTGGAGTCACGGGATGCTGAGGAATGGCAAAACTCCTGGAAAAAGCACGGTACGTCTTTCAAGGAGAGTGTCGGAGGGGATCGGCCTGATATGCTTTCCTGTCCTGAGTGCGGAGCCTTTTCATCGAAGAGGATCAGATATTGCACGCACTGTGGAGGGCGGCTTGTCGCTGTGAAGGAGTCCGAAGTTGAGGAGATCGCTCCTGCTCCTGATATCGTCGCACCGCCGGGGATGCTCTCACAGTTGTTCACCCTGGTAGGAAGGCGGTATCTGATTTTTTTCCGCAGTCATGCCCAGCTTTGGCTTCAGATCGGCCTGGTGTTTGGGTTCCCCTGTCTCGTCGCCATCTTTGGATGGAATGGCCTGCCGCAGATCCGCAACCTCAGTATGGGGCTTGATCTCAATGTCATCCAGCAGCAGAAGGAAGCGCTCGATTTTCTTCGACAGGCCAGTTCGGTTGGCAGTCTGGTCTCGGGCATCATCATGTTTGAGGTCGTTCTCCTGAGCCTGATGGGAGCGAATAACTCCGGCAGGGAGATTGCCTCGGAACGGCCGATATTCGAAAAAGAAAAACTCTCTGGACTGAGCATCACGGCGTATGTGGGCAGTAAGATTGTTTTTCTGGGGGCGCTTGCAGCAGTTCAGTCGCTCTGGATGGGATATTTCATCCATCTGACCTGTGCCTTTCCCGGGGATCTGGCAGAACAATTCCTATTTCTCTTTCTCGTGAATGCGGCAATGACGAGCATCTGTCTGGCCATCTCCAGCTTTCTCCACACGGCAGAACAGGCATCGCTTGCCTCGATCTATCTCGTCGGATTCCAACTCCCGTTATCGGGTGCGGTGCTTGCGCTGCCGACCTGGCTCGGGGCCATGGTGCGTCCATTCATTGCCGCCTATTGGAGTTGGTCGGGAATGCTCCAGACCTTAAGGGGGGAGCGGTATTATGATATTGTGAACATGGTCATCCAGACTGGCCTTTCCGCCTCCAATATCTGCCTCGGGGTTCTGGGAATCCATGTTGCAGTCGGCCTCGTGATGACTTTTCAAGGGTGCGGACGGACGCGATTGGAATAAAAAGCAAAAAGCCCACCAATGGGCGGATTATTGACACGGCATGGGTCTGATCGTAGAGTTATTCAAATGACACGCACTCTTCCATCATCGGATACCGGTGATCTTCTGAAGAATTCGACGCTTTACCGTGAATTCTTGGCAGAACGGGAGGAAATTTTGCGCCACAAGTGGATTGAAAGTGAAAAAGCCGGTCGCGATATCGGTTTTGAACGGGCACTCCTTGACTGGATGCTGAAACATCGTACTCCGTGGCGACACGCCAGATCTTCCTCGAAACGAACACGTTAAAAATAGACAACTTGTCCTTTAAGGCGACCCTGTGAGGTTCCAAGGATCATGACGACAAAACCGACACCCCCATCAGGAAACCAGCGAACCGAAGAAGCGGTGCTGGTCATGGATGCCGAGGCTATCCGCAAGGCGATCAGACGGATAGCCCATGAGATCATCGAACAAAATCATGATCTTAAGCGGCTCGTGATCGCCGGAATTCCGACCCGGGGCAAGGTGGTTGCCGCCAGGATTGTCTCGTACATCGCCGAAATCGAAGGGATTGCACCGACGATCGGAACCGTTGATGTCTCCATGCACCGCGACGATCTGGCAACGCGGGCACGGATCAGCGTCTTGGAGGCGACCGACCTGCCCCTTGATCTGGATGGCCGTCCCCTCGTGCTCATTGATGATGTGCTCTATACCGGACGGAGTTGCCGGGCAGCCATGGATGCCGTGGCCTCCTTTGGTCGTCCTTCCCGAATTCAGCTTGCAGCCCTGGTGGATCGCGGGCACCGGGAACTGCCAATCAGGGCGGACTTTGTCGGAAAAAATGTTCCCACGGCGCAGGAAGACCGAATCCGTGTCCGATTTGAGGAATTTGATGGAGTGGTCGATTCCGTCACCATCATTCACCCGCTCGCATGAAAAAAATCTGGAACTCCAAGGATCTCTGCGCCCTTGCCGATCACTCCGAAGAGGAGTTGAGGGTTATTCTTGATACGGCCACAGCCTTCAAGGGGGTGGGGGAGAGGAATCTAAAAAAAGTTCCAGCCTTGCGTGGCAAGACCATGGTCAATCTCTTCGTCGAGCCGAGCACGCGCACCCGGATTTCCTTTGAACTCGCCGCCATGCGCCTGAGTGCCGATGTGGTGAATATCAACGCCTCCGCATCAAGTCTTGAAAAGGGGGAGACTCTGCTCGACACCGCCCGCAATCTGGAGGCTCTTCGTGTGGACCTTATCGTCATCCGTCACAAATCCGCGGGAAGTGCACGCTTTCTTGCAGACAGACTCAAGGCTTCCGTGATTAACGCCGGTGACGGTGCCCACGAACATCCGACTCAGGGATTACTGGATGCATTCACCATCCGGGAGAAACTGGGCACTCTCGAAGGGGTGAGAGTTTCGATTGTCGGTGACATTCTCTTCAGTCGCGTCGCCCGTTCCAACATCGAGATCCTGACCAAGTTGGGAGCAAAGGTGACGTTGGTCGGTCCGCCGACCCTTGTGCCAAAGACCTTCGAGTCCCTAGGTGTGAGGGTCGCCCACAATATCGACGAGGTGATCGGAGAATCCGATGTGATCAATCTCCTGCGCATTCAGCACGAGAGACAAAAGACGGAGTACTTTCCCGGTCTTGGGGAATACACGGCCAGATTTGGGCTCACCCGCAAACGCGCCGAACAACTCAAGCCAGAATGTCTCATCATGCATCCCGGGCCAATGAACCGTGGTGTCGAGATCGATAGTCAGGTTGCTGATGGTCGCAGCAGTGTGATTCTCGATCAGGTCACCAACGGACTTGCGGTGAGAATGGCTGTTCTTTATCTCTGCTCTGGCGGTGCGCCGTTTGCTCCCATAACCGCTTCTTAAAATATTTTCATGTCTGAATCCCTACATATCCAAGGAGGAAGGGTCATTGATCCTGCAAACGGCATTGACGAAATACGGGATCTCTTTGTCCTGGATGGCCGTCTGGTCGACAAAAAATCCCCTGGGGCCACGCTTATTGATGCGAGTGGCAAAGTTGTCACTCCCGGTTTGATCGACATTCATGTTCATTTTCGGGAACCGGGACAGTCCCACAAGGAGACGATAGAGTCAGGCTCCCGGGCCGCCGCCATGGGAGGATTCACGACTGTGGTCTGCATGCCCAACACCAATCCCGTAGCCGACAGTCCCGCGACGATAGCCTGGATTCAAGAGAAAGCGGAAAAAACCGCCTGTGTGAATGTCTTCTGTACCGGGGCGATCACCCGGGGCATCGCAGGGGAGGAAATGGCTCCCATCGGGGCGCTGGCCGCAGCAGGTGTGGTGGCGTTGACCGATGACGGACACTGTGTCCAGAACCACGGTGTCATGCGACGTGCCGTGGAATATGCGAAGCAGTTTGGACTGCCGATCATGGATCATTGTCAGGAGGCGACCCTGAGTGCCGACGGGGTGATGAATGAAGGTGAGTGGAGCACACGTCTCGGACTGCCTGGTTGGCCCGCTCTTGCCGAGGATCTGATCGTTGCCCGCAACATCCTGCTGGCTGAGGAGACCGGACATCCGATTCATTGCCAGCATATCAGTTCTGCCCGGAGTGTGCGTCTCTTGCGTGAAGCCCGGAAGCGTGGTGTGCCGATCACGGCGGAAGCCTGCCCCCATCATATTTCCCTGACCGATGAGGGGTTGAAGAATTTCGACACCAACTTCAAAGTGAATCCTCCGTTGCGCACACCGGCCGACATCGATGAAATCATCAAAGGAATTGCCGACGGAACCATCACGATCCTGGCCAGCGATCATGCACCCCATGCCCCTTACGAAAAAGAGGTGGAACTTGATAAGGCACCGTTCGGGATGCTTGGCCTGGAGACGGAGCTCGCTGTTTTCCTGGAGATCCTGCTGCACCAGCGGAAGGCTTGCACTCTCCCTCAAGTCATCGCGATGCTGACCGTAAATCCAGCCCGATTGCTGGGACTCGATCGTGGCACTCTTTCTCTGGGAGCCATTGCCGACATCACGATTCTGGATCCCGACCTTGCGTGGAAGTACGACAAAAATGACTCGCCATCCCTATCCCGAAACACACCGTTTCACGGCTTTTCACTTCGTGGTCGCGCTGTGCAGACTATCGTCGATGGAAAGACCGTCTGGAATCTGGAAAACGGTTTTAGCGACTGATTATTCACAGGGATGACGGGGATAAAAAGGATAGGGCTTCTCCTTGGGAGGAAGTTCAATCAGGAGAATCTCCGCGCATTCTGAAGCTCTGGATTTTTCGCTGCTAACAGCCTTTACCCTTCGTTCCAATAGACGCATTTCAAGTTTATCTTCTTTATATCTTTTATCCCTGTGAGTTCTTTATCTCCCTTCACTCTTCTTAAGACAGACGCTTCAAGCAGTGCCCGCGCCGGTATTCTGCACACTCGCCGTGGCGATATAGAAACACCTGTTTTCATGCCTGTCGGCACCCAGGCAACGGTCAAGGCCGTTACCCCGGATGAATTGCGCGCTCTCGGTGCCAAGATCATTCTCGGAAACACCTATCATCTGCATGTCCGTCCCGGTGAAGAAGTGATCCGTGAACTTGGAGGTCTTCATTCCTTCATGGGTTGGGATCGTTCCATTCTGACCGATAGCGGTGGATTTCAGGTTTTCTCCCTCTCCAAACTGCGACGGATCACCCGCGAGGGGGTACATTTTCAGAATCATCTCGATGGAACGCCCACGTTCATTGGCCCCGAGACTTCCATGCAGATTCAACGGGATCTGGGGAGCGACGTAGTGATGGCTTTTGACGAATGTCCCCCTTTTCCTTGCAGCTATGAGGATGCCGCGAAGAGTCTTGAACTAACGACTCACTGGGAAGGGCGTTCCCGTGCCTGGTGGCACACTCAACCGGAAGAGGGCCGCCCGCTTCTCTTTGGTATCGTTCAGGGAAGTTCCTTTGCCGACCTGCGGGAACAATCGGCCCGCTCCTTGGTGGAGATCGGTTTTGACGGCTATGCTGTCGGCGGAGTGAGTGTCGGAGAACCCGAACCCGAAATGATGAAGGCCGTTGAATGGAGTGTTCCCTTCCTACCCGAAACTGCTCCGCGCTATGCGATGGGGCTAGGAACTCCCCCTCAACTTGTCGAAATGGTGGCTCGTGGAATCGATATGTTTGATTGTGTTCTACCGACGCGTATCGCCAGAAACGGCACGGCATTTACTGCCGAAGGCACCATCAATTTAAAGAATGCTCCCTTTACCCGTGATCCCAGGCCGATTGAGGAAGGTTGTACCTGCCACGCGTGCGCTACTTTTTCACGGGCCTATCTCCGCCATCTCGTGAAGGCTGAAGAGATTCTTGGTCTTCGCTTGATCACTCTTCACAATCTGCACTTCTATCTCACTCTCATGCGACGTATCAGGGCGAGCATTCTGGACGGCTCTTTTCAGGAATTCAGGGAAAAATTTGTCTCCGGCTACAGGGTCTGGAAAGCAGAGGAATAAAAAAAGCCGTGGCGGTGAGCCACGGCTTGCGATGAACGGAGGATAATCCTCGTACTACCAGGACTGTGCGCTGTACTGACGGGAATAATCGTACTTGCTTTCAAATCCGACTTCGGGAGGGAACTCAGAGTAGCCTGAATTCAACCACTGGATATTGTTGTTGTAAGGGGGCTTGTAGGTGCCGTGATTGGTTGGGAAGGGGAAGGTGAGCGTTTCGAAGACTCCGTATCCCAAACGGGCAAAGGTACGCCCAAGTCCACGAACTAGGCCATAGCTGAAGGCGGCGGAGTTACCCTCCGAGGCGTTCACATCGGACATGGAATCAATGATCTCGGAAGAACCGTAGAGTATGTTACCGAGTCCGCGTCCGAGTTTTCGGGTGGGGCCTTGATCTGATTGAGGAGGAGCCTGAATGTCTGCGAGCAGGGGACTTATTCCAATAAATGCTGCCAGCGCGAGGGTAAAGAGGGTGATAATCAGGGGGAGCTTTTTCACGGAGGTGCAGAATTGTAAATTTGCGATCATATTGGCAAGTCTAAAGAAGAAAGTCAGTTTTTTTTTGGAGAATCGTCTCCTGTAAATGCTTGGGGAGGGCAGCAACTGGTGCGACCCCAAGCGGTCGTATCCATTCCATAGTGGGTTTAGAATTTATCTCTCCTGGTGATGAGGATTCGTAGGCCGCCGAGAACATTTCAAGACGGGCATCAATATTGTCAATGAAGTGAAGCAATGCCGCCTCAGGGGTCTTCGGTAGGATCGGAGAGCCGAATTCAAGCTGCCCGTGATGGGCGGCGACAAGGTGCAGGAGATGCAGGCGAACATCTTCGGAAGGAGGAGTGAGGAGTTCCCAGCCTTCCTTCGGAAGTTCACGCCAGAGCGCGTTGATAAGTTCGATCCCAATCGAGAGATGACCGAGGAGTTCTCCGCGAAGTTCTGTTTCAATTCCGAATCCGCGCTCGGGGGGGCATGTTTCCCAAAGTTTTCCAGTGTCATGAAACAGGACGCCGGCAATGAGAAGGTCGCGATTGAGTTCGGGATAAACAGCTGCAAGCGCCAGCGCGCACTCCATCATCCGTGATGTGTGCTCCAAAAGTCCACCTCGGCGTGCATGATGATTTCCCCTGGCGGCCGCCGAGCGACGAAAGCGGGCCCCGTATTGATCGATGAATCGTTCACAGAGTTCTCCAAGCCTTGGATCGTGGATGCTCATCACAGCCTCGGAAATTGCTTTCCACGCATTTTCCAGCAAGAGCCGCCGATGGGGAGATCCGGCGAGAAGCAGATCAACGGCCTCCTCTGACAGGGGATCGAGCTCCCATCCCCGCGCGTCGAGTCCGAAGGAACCGTTGTGTCCGAAAAGCCCTTCAACTGCCACAAAGTCACCCTTTTCCCGTTGGGCACATGATTCAAAGGCGCTGCTGTCAGTCCAGGCACGAAGGGTCATGCTGTCGGATTCATCACGAAGTAAGACCTCATAAAATGGTTTTCCATTGGATGCCTCCTTGAGGGTGATCTTTTCGATCTGGGCATGAACGACGGCTGCCAGCTGGGAGTTCTGGCGGGCTGATTTCTTTAATTCACCGATTGAGAGAAGCAGAGGCATGACGGTCGGATGGGTGATTGAATGGTAAAATAAATAAGGAAAAGACCCGTGACTCAAAGGATGAGCATGCAGTCCCCGTAGCTGAAAAAGCGATACTCTTTCCTGACAGCTTCCTCATAGGCGGAAAGAACAAGTTCCCGCCCTGCGAAGGCACTGATCAGCATCAGGAGTGTCGAACCGGGCAGATGAAAATTGGTGAGGAGTGCGTCGATCCGTTGAAAGGAGTGAGGGGGATAGATGAAAATATCCGTGGAACCGTTGGTTTCGCGGAGATCGCCGGGCGGTTGGGATTCAAGAACCCGTGTCGTTGTCGTGCCGACAGCGATGATTCGTCCTCCTGAATTTTTGGTCTCGTTAATACGGTCGCTGGTTGATGCCGAGAGTGTGTAATACTCATGATGCATCGTGTGTTCCGCAAGATGCTCCGTTTTTACCGGGCGGAATGTGCCTGTACCCACATGAAGGGTCACAAAGGCATGGGGATGCCGGGCGAGAATTTCCTCCGTGAAATGTAGTCCCGCCGTGGGTGCTGCAACCGAACCCTCTTCGCGGGCATACACTGTCTGGTAGCGTTCCCGATCCTGTTCATCGGCCGCCCGCTGAAAATAAGGCGGGATCGGCATCATCCCATGGCGTCCGATGTCGGGGGGCGCAGCGAATTCCAGAAGGCGTGTTCCATCCTCAAGAATTTCCAACACACGGGCCGTTGTTCCTGCCGTCTCAACAACGTGATCGACCCGCATTTTTTTCCCCGGATTCACCATGGCAGTCCAATGAAACTCATCCCGCTTCTCAATCAGAAGAATCTCGATTTTTCCCGTACTGTCATGAAGCCGTGCGGGAATGACTTTACTGTCATTAAGAACAAGCAGATCCCGGGGGCTTAGATACTCGGGGAGATCGGTGAAGTTGCGATGTTCGACCCGCCCACTTTCCCTGTGCAACACCAACATTCGGGCTAGTTCACGGCTGGTGGCAGGACGGCTTGCCACGAGATGCGGCGGCAGGTCGTAGAGATAATCGGAGAGAAACTGGCTCACTGGACGGTTAGTATGGCGGCTCCAAAGACTCCCGCGCTATCACCCAGTTCGGGACGCAAGAGGGGTGTTTCAAAGCGATCGTTGAAAAGGTGTTGTAGGATGGCATCGCGTGTTTCCTGAGTGTAGAGCAGGTCGAGATTGCCGACACCGCCTCCAATCACGATGGCATCCGGATCCAGGATATTGATCACGGCTCCCAGCGCCTCAGAGAATTTTGACCGGAGGCGTTCCAGGGTGATGATGGCGGAGGCATCCCCTTCGGAGGCACGGGAGACGATCTCTGGAAGAGACCTGGCAATGCCGCTGTGGGCCGCGTAAAACTTTTCCAGGGAAGGCCCTGAGCAGACTGTCTCGATGCAGCCATAATGTCCGCAATAGCAGGGCGTATTTTCACCCCGCAGGGGATTATGTCCCCACTCGCCCGCGATGCCATGGGGACCGGAGAGTACCTGACCATGAACCACGATCCCCCCGCCGACGCCGGTTCCAAGGATAATGCCGAAGATCGTGGGATATCCACGGCCTGCACCAAGTGTTGCTTCAGCAAGCGCACAACAGTTGGCATCGTTGGCAAGAATCGCCTCACAGCCAAGCCGCGCTGAAACGTCTCGGCCAACAGCTTTTCCATTCAGGCAGAGCGTGTTAGAATTTTTGAGCAAACCCGTCCGGGGCACGGTGACTCCAGGAGTGCCGATCCCAATCCGAGCAGGACGAGGAAGTCCTGAAACCTGTTCAAGTTGCTCGATCATCCGTTCTATCTGTCGGAGAATGTGATCATATCCCTCGGTAGCCTCGGTCGGTAGGCGGAGCCGATAAAGAGCCTTGTTCGGCTCCGAGGGATCCAGAATGGCACCTTCAATTTTCGTTCCTCCCAGGTCGATGCCCCAACAGGGGAGCATGGTTTTTGCTGGGGACATCGTTGCAGAATCTGCTGAAATTTCTTCGGTTGGCAAGGATGGAGCGGCAGAGTTATTCAGATTGACAGAAGGCGATCCATTTTATCTGATGTTCAGCATGAATTTAAAACGCTTCTCCCCGGCGATCTCACTTTCCGTTTTAATCGCTGCATCGCTGATTGGTTCAGCACAACTCCAAGCTGGTGCTTCAAACAAAAGTGGCAACCCTTATGGTAACGGGTCCTTCTTTTCCGATACCGGAACCTTCAGTGCGATTGTGCGTGGAAAAGATGGATTCCTTGGAATCGTCCAGTTTTCAACTTCCCCGACGAACGCTTCCAGCGTGGTCTCGACAAATGCTGGTACCACTGGCACTTCTGGCACCACTGGCATTGCCACTGTTTATGCCTATGGTGAGCAATTCATAGGCACTGCCAACGGCACAGTCTCAGGCTCCAGCCTAGCGGCCACCTACTTCGCAAATTACAACTACAACCTCCTGCTCCCCAACAGTACAGTTACCACGCTCACTAATGGGCAATCACAGACCAATACTTCCTACGCTGCACAGTCAGTGAGTGATACGGTGAACGGTCAGATTGATTGCACGCTTTATAATTCCTATCCCACGCAAAGTTTTTCTGGAACTGGACAAGCTACGACGATTTTCACGGTTGTTAATCAAACAAATTTCACGATTTCGGGAGAAGAAATCTCTCAGGTTAATCAAGTGTCTGGGACGCGTTTGACCCAGTAATTGCCTTGCCAAAAGGCCAATCCCTAATCGTACAGGTGATCGGTTCTTCAATGAAAAATCAGCCAAGGGGGGCGTTTACGCTGGTAGAATTACTGGTGGTCATGGTGATCGTTGGAATTCTCATCGTCCTCACATTCCCAAACTTCACAGCCCTTCGTAACAAGGCCGAGGGAGTTGTCTGTATGGGGCGACTGAGGGGACTTTGGACCGCATTTTCATCAAACCTCAATGATGGCAATCCCTGGCCACAACTGCCCACAAACATCACTGTCGGCACCCAGGGGGAACAACAATGGTGGCTTGACTATTCCGCCACCAATTTGAACCTCACCTCCAATGACTGGCAATGTCCCACGGTCGTCCGGAATCAAAAATCCCTGACTAATAACCAGCAAATATCGTTAATTTCCTATCTCCCGACGCTCTTTGATTCGAAGCCATTGAGTCCTAAAAATTGGCCCCGAATGCCATGGTTTACGGAGATTCAGGGAGGGCATGGTTCAGGTGTTCTGAGTGTTAGGGCGGATGGATCGGTGTGTCCGGTTCAGGATCCGTAGGAAACGCTTGGAAATCTTGTGACGGGTAAACTCCAGAGTACTTGGCTTCCTGTTATTGCGCTGATTTCTTTCCAGATCGCTGCTTTTGCTGCTGAGAGGGAAGTGAGGCCAACTTTTGCCAAGGAAGGAAGCGCTCAGGTTTCACGTGGTGGGGAAGTGCAGATCGTCATGGAGGCCATTCCTGATTACGGCAATCCGATCACCTTTGAAATTCAATCAAAACCAACCCATGGGCGACTTTCCGAAATATCGGAAAGTTCCGATCATACGGCCGTAGTCACCTATCAGCATGATGGATCAAAAGGCTTTCTGTATGATGAATTTCAATTTCGGGCGCAATCTCCGGGCAGGGCCAAATCGCCCGCCACGCGTGTCAGTATCACGGTCACTCCTCCACCGGCACGACTGGAAATCGAGCCCGGAGAAATCAATTTTGGAACATTGTTTCTAGGGGAAAAATCCCTAACCAATGTCATGATTCAAAATGTAGGAGGGATGGTGGCAACCGGGCGAATAGTACTTCCAATTGGATACTCCGCCCCTGAGGGGAATGAATTTTCTTTGAATGAGGGGGAGCGGAAGAGCATGTCTGTGGAGTTCTCACCCAGGGAGATAAAGAGTTACGCGGCCCAAGCTGATTCACTTCCGGCTTACGCGGGTGTATCCCTACAGTTGAGAGGTGAGGGAAAGGCTCGATTTGCCGTTACACAAACCGATCCGCTGACCTGGTTGTTGACGAATAATTCCGACCAGGTGATTACCCTCTCCTTTACAGGCGATCCCGCCTGGGTCATGCCGCCACGAATGGAACTTCCTCCACATGACGGAAAGGAAGTTTTCTTTCAGCAGGCAGAGCATGACGATGAGACCCCTGCCGCAAGTTATTCCTCGCAGATCCATATTTCAGACGGAATCTCCACCGAGGATATTGAACTGCCCCCCGTGCAGGGATTCATCCCATTAAGTGTCACGGCAACACAGCCAACCAATTTTGGTATCGTTCCATTGGGAGATTCCCTACCCGTCAATTTTTCAATTCAGAACCGCTCTGAAATGAGTAAAAGCACCCATTGGACGGCTATCTCATTAGCCGGCGGCGGAATGCCGTTCGAAACTTCACTCCTGGTCAAGGGAGGTGAAACCAAAAATATGCATTATGATTGGAAGCCTGCACTTCCCGGGGAGGCAACGCTTAAAATATCCGTCAAGGAAGGAACAAAGACCACCCATGATCTTCTCTGGCAGGCAAGTGTTAAAGGCGTTCGTAGCGAAGCCACTCCAAATTCCTCCCCGACATCGGAAGTAACCCAGAGCGAAGATACAGGCGATCAGTCCGCGACTGCTTTTTCTTTTAGAACAGCACCTGTCTCCTCCATTGATGATCTCTCCTGGAATGAAAAAACATATTGGAATGGAAAAAATGGTCTTGAGATTCACTGGCAGGAAAATGAGGGGAGTGGCTCCCGAATGAAGATCGAAAAGATTGTCATGCATCCCAAGGGGAACTCCCCCGATGAGGCGGGGCATTCTGTGGCGTCACCTTTTGTGGCTGAATCAATTCCTCTGAAATTTTCCTCGTTAAGCGAGCAAGGCTCGGAGGAAATCGGGGAAATTGGGAATATAGCCCCGGGCTTCCATCTCCTCACGCTTTCGAGAATTTCGAAAGAGGGCGTGCTTGTCGCACAATCCCAGATTCAGGTGTTGATCCATCCCCAAAAATCGTGGTGGAGCCGTCTAAAAACTCCAACAGGTCTACTGGTCCTGGTTCTGCTCGGCGCTTTTCTCTGGAAACAGCGGAGTTAAGTTTCCGTGGGAGATCACAGGATCTTCGCCAAAATTCCGGCCGCTTTTGTCAGCGCTTCCGGTGTATGGGCAGTCGAGATGAAGCCTGCCTCGAATTGTGATGGTGCGAAGTAAACGCCTCCCTTCAATGCTTCATGAAAATAACGGGCGAACGCGGCTGTGTCGCTCCGTTTCGCGTCGGCAAGATTCCGCACTGGTCCTGGTGTGAAGTAGAGGCAGAACATGGAGCCAATCCGCTGAAAGGTGAATGGTTTTCCCGCAATCATAGGACGGATGGACTCCTCCAACTGGGCACCAAGACTCTCCAAAAACTGCCATCCACCGATTCGTTCCATTTCACGAAGTTGAGCCAGTCCCGCGGCAAGGGCCAGGGGATTGCCGGAAAGTGTTCCCGCTTGATAAACGGGACCCAGGGGGGCGAGGTTGTCCATGATGTCAGCCCTACCGCCAAAGGCTCCAACGGGGAGCCCGCCGCCGATGACCTTACCTAGTGTTGTGAGATCCGGGGTGATTCCGTAGATTTCCTGCGCGCCACCCGGAGCTAGACGGAAACCAGTCATGACCTCGTCAAAAATAAGCAGCGATCCGTGGGATCGACACAGTTTTTGAACCCCTTCGAGAAATCCCGGTTCAGGGAGATAGAGTCCGGCATTGG
>Ga0302200_10001190_pt1 | contig 24719 bp, 29 predicted proteins | sample II_Bog_N3_1_FD_194585 | JGI IMG/M metagenome (GOLD analysis project Ga0302200, IMG submission 194585) | Peat permafrost microbial communities from Stordalen Mire near Abisko, Sweden - II_Bog_N3_1 | ecosystem: Environmental > Terrestrial > Soil > Wetlands > Peat | place: Sweden: Abisko... | reverse complement strand
TCGCCCAGGGATGAAACATCTGTGTAAGCGACATTTGACGAATAAGGCAGGCGTCAAGCTTTTTAAGCAGTCACCATAAGGTGCTGTAGGAGACGAAAGACGTAACCTTTGCTACAGATCACTAAAATCTATTGTAGCATCAGGAGTTCCTAATGAAGTACTTGAAATAAAAAAATAAGCTTTGTAAGTTGGCGGATATCTGCTTACAAAACTTATTATACGAGGAGATGCAATTATGCCAGTAATTAGAGTTATAATGGGGAAAGCTAATGTTGAAATGAAAAAGATGCTGATTGAGAAATTAACTTCTGCAGCGGTTGAGGTTACAAAAGCTCCTGCGAGTGTTTTTACTGTCCTTATTGAAGAGCTTGAGAATGACAATATGGGTGTCGGTGGTCAGACTTTATCTGAAATACACCACCATAAATAGCTTTTTAGAGGTCTAGCTGGAATGTCCATAGATTGTGTGAATAAAATTTATGGACGTATAATAATAGAATTATTATAAATAATAATAAAAAATGGAGGCTCACAATATGAAAATAGGTATTATAGGTTCAGGAAATGTAGGCACTGCAGTGGGCAAGAAAGTAGTCGAGGCAGGACATGAATTGATTATTAGTAACAGTAGAGGACCTGAAACATTAGCGGAAAAGATTACTAAAATTGGATTGAAGGCTACAGCTGGAACAGTTTTGGAAGCTTCTAAACAAGAGCTAGTTGTGCTAGCAGTACGATGGGAAAAAATATCTGAAGCTGTAAAGGGATTGCCTAATTGGCAAAATAGAATTGTTATTGATGTTACAAATCAATCCCCTGAACTAATAATTGCAGATTTAGAGACACTAACATCCAGTGAGATAGTATCAAAAGAGCTACCAGGTGCAAGGGTAATTAAAGCTTTTAGTACACTATATGCACGATTTATAGACGGAAAAGTTAACGGTGGCAAGCGTGTTCTGTTTTATGCTGGAGATGATCTAGAAGCAAAATCTATAGTTAAAGGATTATTCGACCAAATGGGATTTTACCCTGTTGATTTAGGATCTCTTGCAATTGGAGGCAAAATGATGCAATTTGTGGGTGGACCACTTTCTGGAGAGCATTTTATACAAATTAAAGAATAATATATCTATTAAATTTAACTGTATCTAACATATTCGTTATAACATTACACTGAACTCGTGATAAATTAGGAATGGGTTAATATATTAATAGACTATTGAGGATTATTACAGATGTAACCGTAATAATTACATCACAAGGGGAACATTTGTTTATATAATGATACTATAATTATATAAACAACAAAGGAGATAAAATTATGCCAGTAATAACATTAGAAGCTGGAAAAATAAGTAATGAACAAAAGAGCCAACTAGTAAAAGAATTTACAGCAACAGTTGTTAAAGTTACAAAAGCTGCACAACAAGGAGTTTATGTTTTTATAAAAGAAAATGAAAAAGAAAATATCGGTATAGGGGGGCAACTACTATCTGATAAATAAGTATTGAAGTAAATTTAAACTATGAGGGGCCTCAACATAATAATTATTATATTGAATGCCTCTTTTTATCTTAGCAGTATAATTGATTAAATATTTGGTGAAACATGTAGTCAATTTTAACACACATATACGAGAGGAGCATACTTATGAACAACACATTAGAATTTTTAAAAGAAAGTGGTACTTTTTATTTAGCAACTATTGAGGGTAACCAGCCAAGAGTTAGACCATTTGCCGCTGTTTTTGAATATGAAGCAAAATTATACATCGTCACAGACAATACAAAAAAATGCTTTAAACAAATGATAGAAAACCCCAAAGTCGAAATTTCTTGTATGAATAAAAAAGGACAATGGATTCGTGTTACTGGAGAAGTTGCAAATGATGACAGACGTGAAGTAAAGGAATTTGCATTAGAAGCTAATCCATTTTTAAAATCTGGGCATAACGTTGATGATGGAGTTTTTGCTGTTTTATACTTTACAAAAGGAATATCCACTATTTATTCGTATACTGATGAACCTGAAATATTTCCCCTTTAATTCATATTAAGTCGCAATTGTAACAAATGGAGAATTAATGTTATCTATTATAAGGAGGTTGTACAAATGATAAAAGGGATTTGCATAAACAATATTGCTATTGACAGCAAAGATGCAGTTAGGCTTTGTAATTTTTATACTGAACTTCTTGGTGGGGACTCTTGTATAATGGGTAATTGCGCAACTTTACGCACCCGATTAGGTCTTGAGTTATTGTTTATGGAAGCAGATTTTGAATATGTTAAACCTGTTTGGCCTGAGGAGATAGGTAAACAGCAAAAACAAATGCATTTTGGTTTCCAAGTAGATGACTTGCTTACTGCTGTATTACAAGCAGAAGCATTAGGAGCTTACAAAGCAGAAAGCCAGTTTGGTGGGAATGGCTTTGTTACTATGTTTGACCCCGAGGGTCACCCGTTTTGTCTATCCACAAAATAAGTATAATCAAATGACGCGCCACGCCCGGTCGGTCACTCTATTTGAAAACCTAGGGAAGGGCGCACATATTTTTCTACGTACACGTGTTACTATATAAAGTGATAAGTGTACTCTGACCTAATAAGCAAACAGGAAAAGAGTTAAGGGAATGCCCTCCAATGTCATTAAGTTAAGATGACAAAATCAGATCTCTATACTAATAAATGGTATAGAAATCTGATTTTATCAAAAAACAGTTGACATGAATAAGAATATGTGAAGCCGCTATGAATGTTCGATGAGGCTTAGCGTATTATTTTTTTCCGTTTCGTGAGGTGCCCCATTTTTCTTCACAATGTTCATATATTTCGTCTCAAGTAACCTCATATCATCAGATATGAGGTTACTTGTTTTAATCCCTTGAGCCTTTGTGTATATTGACTATAAGATATTCAGCTGATGAAACTTCGGACAAAAATAGAAAACCATTCTCAGAAACAGTAAAATATGAAACTATATAGTATGGAATTATAAAAATTTCACTAAAATAACTGGGAGAATTATCAAAAGTATTTTGAAACATTAGTGATTGTAAACAAAAAAACATCTGTAGCCTTAGATGTTTTTTTGTTTACAGTCTCTATTTAATTTTAATATATCTTCAACGATATCTGCTATTGTAACATTCTTGAGTTCCATCTCCATGGCTGTCTCTGTACGATGTAAAACTCCCTCAAGAACAAAATGAATTTTTGACCCTACAAGACAGTTGGGATCGGAATCTTCATGTATCTTAAATAGTTGCCCTTCTTTAACAACCTCAACTGCTTTATATACATCTAATAAAGTTATATTTTCTACTGGCTTCAAAAGATTAGCTCCACCACAACCTGCATTAACACTAACTAATCCAGCTTTTTTTAACATTCCTGTAACTCTACGAATAACTACAGGATTTGTGTTTACACTGTTAGCGATAACTTCTGAAGTAAAAACTATATCTTTGCCAATATGCAACATGGATAACATGTGGACTGCAACAGAAAACCTACTACTTATTTTCATAATTTTAACCTCCCAATTGTAATAATTGTAGTTACATCCAGCACTATTGTCAATAGCTTTTATTTTGGGACCAGTTTTTAAATGTACAGTTAATAAAAGGGCGTAATCTCTTTTATTTAGTCGATGATACAAGTTCTCAATTTCATTACTACAATAATCGACGTCTGCAGCGCAAGTTGGATGTAATGACACCAATGGCATATCATAATCATTATAGATTGGCAGCATAAAAATATCGCCAACCGATACCGGGCTGGCGATAGAAAAATTTATTGTTTTTTATTGTCCTCTTGACGGATAGCAGACCATTGTAAGGTGCGACAGCCCCAGTTTGTTTTTAAGATGTGTCTAATTCCCTAGTGAGTAAGCGTATCATAACGTACTGCTTATAGAGATATTGTGGAGATAGTCAATAAAAATTTTAATGTTGAGAGGTAAGTCTTTTGGTGTTTTGTAGTTAACCCATGTAGATTCAGCAAATGGAGAATGATTTTTCCAATTTAGTTTTTTTATAAACAAATGATTAAATTCGTTCAATCCGCTAAGCGGCAAAATGGACCAACCTAGTCCTTGCGATACCATACGTCTGCACATGGCCATTCGATCAACAGATATAGCAATGGATGATGGACACGAAAAATTTTCATTCCACCAAAGAGATAAATCATTAGCTAAAATAGGATCTGTTTTGTAAGTAATACGCGGATATGCAGGAAGTCTTTCTATAACAATTTCTTTTTTGTTAACTAGGCAAAGAGGATCTTCTTTTAATAAAAAGCGAGTATCTGTCCAAGTTGAATTTTCACGTAAAATTGCAATATCTATGAGATTTTTTTTTAACATTTCGTTTATTTGAGAACTCAATCCAGTTTTTAAATTAATTGATATATCAGGATAGAGCGTACGAAAGCTCTTAAGAATAGGTGGCAAATCATAATATGCAAATGTTGTGGAACAGCCTATTTTTAGAGATCCTGAGATTAAAGTATTCCAATTAGCTAATTTTGATTTGAGCTGATTTAACTGAAAAATGGCATTGTCAATATAATTTACAATATATAATCCTTGTGGTGTGAATTGAATACCACGTGGGGTTTTTAAAATAATTTTAGAATCAAGCTCCTTTTCTATATTCCGAATTCGGTAAGATATTGCAGGTTGTGTCATATATAGTAAAGCTGCAGCTTTAGATAAACTTTTAGTTTCGAAGATAGTTTTTAAAATTATATGATCTATATTATTCATGCGCATAGTGTAACATAAAAATTTTTTTTGGTCTAGGTGAAAAAATCTTTTATTAGAAAAAAACTGCAAATTAAAATATAATTAAGAAATTACATTAACTGAAATTGAAATAAACATATTTTAAATTTAGGCAGGTGCTAATATGAAATCAATAGAAAACTTAAAAAAAAATCCTTGGATTATATTTTGTGTAACGGCTATAGGCATCGGAATGTCATCTTTTGATGCTGGGATAGTTAATGTCGCATTACCAACAATAACTGCAAACTTTAATACAGATATAGCTTACACTCAATGGATTGTATCAGGATACTTGTTAATGATCTGCATGCTATTACCCTTATTTGGAAAATTAAGCGATATGTATCCAAGGAAAAATATATATTTGTTTGGTTTGATAATTTTTTCTATAAGCTCTATGTTTTGTAGTTTGTCTTTAGATATATATCAGCTCATTCTGGCTCGCATAATTCAAGGAATTGGTGCCGCGATGATAATGGCAAATAACCAGGCACTAATAGTAATGTCTTTCCCAGAAGCTAAAAGAGGGGCAGCGTTGGGAGTTAATTCAACGATGGTTTCTCTTGGATTATTAATAGGTCCGACTCTAGGTGGAATACTAGTAAGTTATTGGAGCTGGAAATCTATTTTTTATATAAATATTCCGCTTGGAATTATAGGATGTTGTATAGGTTTTCTCTTACTGCCATATAATCACTGCGGAAAAAAAAGTTCAATTAATGTCTATAATATGGCATGCTTTTTTGTGGGAGGCAGTAGTTTGTTCCTTTTTTTTAACAACAGTAGTATATGGGGTTGGTTTTCAACAAAATCAAATATAAGTTTATTTGTTGCAATTTTGTTTTTAACTATTTTTGCCTATTTTGAACTTAAAAGTAAAAATCCATTGATTCAATTTTCGTTGTTTAGAATAAAATCATTTTTTTGGGGGAATATTTTATCCTTTTCTATATATTTTATAATATCTGGAAGTAGTATTATTTTACCTTTTTATTTAGAGAAACAGTTGAATTTGCTACCAAATCAAATAGGATTTATCTTGTTTATAATTCCTTTGTGCATGGTAACTGTTTCCCCTATTAGTGGTTTTTTTTCAGATAAGTATTCCATAGCTAAAATTGTGTCCGCGGGAATGTTGATTATGTGCCTAGGAATAAGCATCCAGTTTTTAATATTATTATATAATACTTATTATATAATAATATTAAGCCAGACAATCATAGGAATCGGATATGCGCTTTTTCAAGCACCTAATAATAGTAGTATTTTAAGTGAAGTTCCTAAAAGCACTTTAGGCATTTCGGGGAGTTTATCTTCTTTTGTGAGGAATATGGGAAAGGTTTTTGGAACATCTATTACTATTGTCATATTTCAAATAACAGAAAGTGTCTTAAAGCGGAGTTCATCCATTAAAACTGCTTTTCAATATACATTCGTTATTACGATGTTTGTTTTAGCATTATTTTTAGGGTTATGTATATATATTAATCAATATAATAAAGATCAGTCTTAGCGTAGTTCCAAAATTTATTGGATAATTTAAGATGGTATATTCGACGGATTGAATGTGAGCTCAGTTGCTCCTGTTTCTTCCATTGTACAGATAAGATCGTTCATTATTTATGCGGCTTTTATGACCATCTTGAGATAAATTTAGGGCAGGTTGTTGCTCCAGTCGATATGTAATGCGGAGATACATAGCTGTCACAAGCTGTGGTGGATATCGGCGGTAGAAAAATTAAAAATCTTTTTGACTTAGCTTAGTATAAAACAGATAAGACATATACCTTAATAAATACATTGGAGGATAATAGCAGATGGATATTCAATCATTTCTGTTGGTAGCTAAACTGAATAACATCACGCACGCTGCTGAGCAATTGAATTTCACGCAACCAGCAGTCACTGCCCAAATCCGAACACTAGAAGAACATTATGGGGTTCCCCTATTTGAGCGTATTGGGAAGAAGCTTTATATTACTGAAGCTGGGCGTGTGTTGATCGTGCATACAGAAAAGCTGTTGACTGCATACAATGACATTAATGCTACAATGCAACATTTTTCGGACATTAATAGCCCTATAAAGATAGGTGCATCGACTACAGCGGCTAGCTATATCCTTTCAACAATATTATTGGATTTTCAAAACCGTGGAATAGTTGGTTCAGTTATTGTAGATATTTGTACCAATCTTCCAATCACGATAAAAGGACTTATGGATAACACTTTTGATATAGCCATTGTGCATAATAAAATTAACAATAATCAAATAATACAATTCGACATCTCAAATCAAAAATTGGTATGTATAAAGGTATAATTGTGGTTCTGCGGCTAGCAAAAGTTATCATTCCGGCAATTATCTTCGTATCTATTTTACAGACAACAACTATGTTACATACCATTGGGCAACTATTTGCTCCACTCATGCAGATGGTCGGCCTACCAGGTGAAGCAGCTATTGCATTTGTCATTGGTATGCTTACCAGTATTTATGGGGGTATTGGAGCCATGATAGTGTTACCCCTATCACCAAGAGAATTGACCATCTTAAGCACCATGATTGCTATATGTCATGGTGCTTTTATGGAGACTGCAGTGGTGACTGAAGCAGGTGCCAGTGGCACATTAGTATTTTGCTTGCGTTTTGTCGGTGCTTTTCTAGCCGCAGGGGTTATTCATATATCGGGGATATATGAGGCAAGACAAATGATACTCTTAGAAAGTTTATACCAAGGTCTGATTGCTGGTATCATAAGTGGGGGAAATTAGCTTTTATCATTTTACCGCTCATGGTTATGGTTGAATTTGCAAAACAGCATGGGTGGTTAGAAATCATTTCGAAGCGATCAGAGTGGTTCACTGGTGTCTTTGGTCTGCCCACAACTGCCGCTTTACCCGCTTTAGTGGGTCTATTTATTGGAATAGTTTATGGCAGTGGTGTTATTCTCCAAGCAGCTAAGGAAGAAAAGTATTCTCGCGGCACGCTTACCGTGCTCTTTGTAATGATCGGAATATGTCACTCCTTGTTTGAGGAAACGGTCATTTTTATAGGTGTGGATGCGAATATCTTGGTATTAGTAGGGGCTCGTCTCATAATTGCTCTACTATTTGCATATTTTATTGGTTGGATTTTAGAACGACAATGTGTGAGAATTACTGCAGAAAAGAGTACAGATGGATAAACAATCGATACAGATGATTTACCATGTAAATTCAACGAATTTCGGCTTTGAGAAATTTTAATTAATGACTCGAAGGGCACAGTTATAAGAATAAAATATCTTGACCAGGCTTTAACAGAAGTTTTGGCAAATGAAAAATATGATGCGTTTTAATATTGCATCATATTTTTTTATTTCATCAGATTTAGCTCAATATATTGAAAAAATAACGATGGGGCTATCGCACGTTTTTGTAACGTGCGATAGCCCCATTTCATGGTATAATAAAAGATATTCGTAACATGCGGGAAAATGTTATACTATCAGAAATGGTGATATTTATTTAAGGAGAAATAAATATGGATAATTTTGTTGAAATTGGAATAATTGGAGATTTTGATTTAGAACGTCAATCTCATAAGGCGACAAACGAAGCATTAAATCACTGTGCAAATTATTTAGAAATTAAAATAAAAATACAATGGTTAACGACTGAGTCATTGGAAAGAAATATCGATCATATTAGCGGTTTTGATGGATTTTGGTGCGCACCTGGTGTATATAAGAGTGAAAAGGGTGCATTAAATGCAATTCAATTTGCAAGAAAAAATAATTATCCATTTATTGGAACATGTGCAGGATTTCAATATACAGTTATTGAGTATGCACGGAATAAATTAGGATTAAATGATGTACAACATGCGGAATATAACCCAGATGCTTCGGATCTAATTATAACTCCGCTATCATGCTCTTTGATTGGAGAAACACGTGATGTTTTTGTAAATAAAAATTCGATGATTTACAAATATTATAACAAAACAGAGATTGAGGAACGTTTTAGCTGTACCTTTGGACTCAATCCTAAATATCGACAATGGATGGATGAAAGTGGTTTTAAAGTAGTCGGCACAGATGAGCAAGATGAAGTAAGAATACTTGAATTATCCAAAAATAAATTTTATATAGCTACATTATTTCAGCCTCAACTAAGTTCATTACCTACAACGCCTCATAAACTTATTTTAGCATACTTAACTTGTTCGAAAAAATTCCATTTAAAGTGTTATTGACGTACTAGAAAATATTGTGAACAACGAGGTTCATCATAGTGGCGTTTTCAACAGGTGGTTAGTTACATAAGCGCCACTGATAAAGTAGTCGAAATCGTGAAAAAAAAGGAGCGATATTTATGATAAACAAAGTATTAATTTCCGGTGCAAATAAAGGGATTGGTTTTGAAACTGCCCGTCAATTAGGTCAACAAGGTTGGTCAATCTTATTGGGAGCACGTAGTGAGGAACGCGGCTTAGCAGCCGTGGCGGAGCTTAAAGCTAGTGGTGTCAATGCGGAATGGATCAAAGTAGATTTAAATGATGTGTCCACTATTCAGGCTGCTGCGAAATATATTAAAGCCAATCATGCTGACTTGAATGTTTTGATTAATAATGCCGGTATCCCCGGTGACATGCATAAGGATGCTTTAGATTTCACTACTATTGAATTACAGGAAGTTTTTGATGTGAATTTCTTTGGAAACTTTGAAATGATTAAAGCCTTTACACCCATATTAGCGGCTAATAATGGACGCATCTTGAATTTGAGCATTCCAACAGTTGCCAGTGATTTCTTTGCACCTTTCGCTTATATGACCAGTAAAGCATCATTAAACTCAATGATTGCAGCTTTTGGTGCGTACTATACAAAAAATAATATCTCAGTTGAAATATTTGGTGTGATGCCGGGCGGGATTACGACTGACTTGAACGGAAATATGACAGGATCATTCATGAAGACTCTTCCGCAAGGTGGCAAGATCATTGTTGACCTTTTAACGGATGGAAAGCATCACCAAGGCAAGGTATTGAACGAATATGGTGTGGCTATGGATTATGAAGCTAATTACTCACTAAAAGCGTAAAATCCATATTAAGACTGCAAAATAACAGGCGTATTATGAATAGATAAAGACGAGGTGCTGACAATGGCAATTTACATCACAGGTGATATTCACGGTGAGCCACGAGAACGGTTTGCCGAACCTTTTGCCAACCTAACGGCTGATGATATTGTTATCGTTTGCGGAGATTTTGGCTTGCCGTGGTGGTCTGCTAAATACGGCAAGTCTTGGGGTGATAAAAAACGATTGAATTGGCTTGCGAAACAGCCATATACAACCGTTTTTGTCGATGGAAATCACGAAAATTTTCATTTGCTAAACAATTTACCAATAAAAATATGGAATGGCGGGCACGTTCATGAAGTACGGCCAAACGTACTGCACTTGATGCGTGGGGAGGTTTTTGATATTTGCGGGCTGAAAATTCTTGCATTTGGTGGCGCACATTCTACTGATCGGAAGTATCGGGTTTTGGATTTATCCTGGTGGAAAGAAGAAATTCACAATCAGGCAGACGTGGAAAATCTTAACAAGAACCTTCAAAGTGTAGACTATAAAGTGGATATTGTCATCACACATGCTGCACCCGTGCGATTTTTGCACCCCAAAACGAAAGATATAGGAATTGACTGGAGCTTTTTTTGTGACGAGGTGGCTGAGCTGCTAACGGAGATAGAGCCACAGCTTCAATATAAAATGTGGTACTTTGGGCACTATCATTTGGATTGGGTAGATCACGCAAGCCGTTGCCGTGGTATTTATACAGAGATTGATCAAATTTTATAAGTTAATAGAGAAATAATGTATATTTCGATTGATCTAAAAGCTTTGAGAGAATGAAAATATGATATAATATTATATAAAAACATGAAAGGTCGGGCTTATTATGGCATCAGAAATATTATTAGATGATTGGATTAAAGATGTAAAAAAACGTACTAGTGGAATATTATCCATGAGGCCTAAGCGCCCTTTTCGAGCCGTTGATTCACTATCTTAGCTATTATTGGGATTGAAGATATCATTATAGATAGAAGTCCCCGAAAATAAGTAAACGTCAAAAATGCCGTTACATTGACGACACGTCAGTTATTTACAAATTTAGCAGGAGCTTTATACTCTTAAAGGGAAAGTTTGCAAGGATAATGTATGAGCAGTAGATTCTGATTATTACATTGATTTACTTCAAACGTTACTGGAATTTTTATGATAAGGCAATTAATATAATTTAATTATGACAAAATACATGTCATAACTTAGTTCATGTTGGAAATACATTTAGAAATTGTACTAAGTTGTATGAAAATCAATAATTTATTATAGATATAATGTAATTTGGAGGGATATTATGAACGATACTTTAAAAGATAAATTAGATATTTTGCAAAAATTAGCTAAAGAGAGAACTGTAAAAACTCAAAGCATGGAATATGATTTGGAAACTTTAGTTAAAAAAATCAATAAAGGAATTATCAAATTAAATCCTGATTATCAAAGAAATCATAGATGGAAGGATAACACATCTTCGAAATTGATTGAAAGTTTAATTTTAAATATACCTATCCCTACTATATATATGTCACAAGATATTGATGTAGATGAAGATGTAGAAGATGATATTCCGAGGTATTCAGTGATAGATGGGCAACAACGATTAACAGCAATAACTAATTATATGAGTAATAAGTTAATTTTAATAGAATTAGAAGTGTTAGAAGATTTAAATGGTTGCTATTATAAGGATTTACCACCATTTTTAATAAGGAGATTAGAAGAGAGAACAATAAAATGCTTAAGAATTGATTCAACTGTTGATCCACAAGTGAAATATGATATTTTTGAAAGATTAAATTCAGGTTCAGTAGAATTGACAGCACAAGAACTAAGGAATGCTATATATAGAGGCAAATTTAATAATATGATAAAAGAATTAGCTACTGACGAAAAATTTAGAGCATTATTAAATATTGATGAAAAAGATACAGATGAGAATAATAAAGTGAAGAAAATGGAAGATGTTGAATTAGTGCTAAGATTTTTTGTCTTAGATAATGATAATTATTATAATCTAAAAAAAGGGTTCAAAAAGTTTTTATCAGATGAAATGGAAAAGTTTAATGACTACACGGAAGAACAATTGAGTATAATGAAAGATAGATTTAAAAAAACAATGAAAATAATATACAACTCATTTGGAAATTTAGCCTTTGCAAAATATAAATATGAAAATAGAAATTATGTAAAAATGTCCAATTTTAACGCAGCGGTATACGATGCATTAAGTATTGCAGTTGTAATGACAATTGATTTAGATGGTAAAATAGAACAATTAAAAATTGATAAATTTAAGGCACTTTTCTCAGATAATACATTTTTTGAATCAGTTTCCGGTAGCGTAAATGATAAAAAGAAAGTGGAAACTAGAATAGAAAAGGCAAAAGAGATATTTAGATAATGACTACATTTGCATATGACTTTTTTCAATCGATTGAAGATAGATGGAAAGAAATAGATAGGTTAGTAGAATGTGCTGAAGAGAAAAGAAATAATGAAGAGTTATATGATGCTTTATGCAGGGCTACAGTTGTATTGATTGTAGCAAATTTAGAAGGATTTATAAAAGAAACAGTAAAAGTTATATTAAGTGATATTAATACTTTTTCAAAGTTTTGTGATTCACCTAACAAGTTAAAAATTACTTTTTGTAATATGTTTATTGATATTGATGAAAATCCCAAGAAAGCTACTACTTTAATCAAAGAATTTGACCAATTGGATACAAAGTTCAAAGTTGAACCATTTTTATTTGAAAATAATAAAAATCCATCGCCCAATATGATAGATAAGATAGGAAAAAAATTTGGAATCGAAAAATTTTTTCCTGTAATAGAAGAAGCAGATATAAATATTGTATTTGAGAATAACAAAGAAGAAAGTGATATACTAATAAATCGTTTAAGTGGTGAGATGTTAGAATGGTGTAAGGAATACCCTTATTCTATAGATTTAAAATCGTTTAATGTAAATCTAAAAGCTAAAAAGAGTAAAAATAATGGATTGTGGAAGGTCTTTCTTGATGAATTATTAAGAAAACGACATTCGATAGCCCATGGGACAACCTTTAAGAATGAGGTTGATTCAAATGAAATTTTAGAAATAAAACAAAAAGTTCAAATACTACAATATATATTTGCAATGATTTTATTAGATGCAAGTACGAAGAAATAAGCTATTATTGATGCAGATGGTTCACCATGTAAATTCAACGTATTGCGGCTGTTGGTATATTTTAGTCAATGGCACTATGATGAGCACAGTTATAAAAATAAAATATTTTGCACCAGGCTTTAATAAGAGTTTGGAAAGTGAAAAATCTGATGCGTTTTAATATTGTATCAGATTTTTTAATTCTATAATAAATGTTGGAGTAAGCAAAAAATAGCAGCCATCGATGTATACTCAGAGTATGAATATACATCGATGGCTGCTATACTTATTTACAGATTAAAAGACAAAGTTCATCAGGTAATATCTTCTAAAACCCACAAAAAAAAATGATTTTCATAATAAAAAAATCATGTTTTAGTCTATTTTTACTTGCAATCGTTACGAAGTGTAATATAATTAGAGATAGGTGGAAATTAAAAAAGTCGCCGTGTCCCAAGAGTGCGGGTACACTCTTAGGCACGAGCAGGTGTACTAGCACCTACACGTAACAGCTAGCTGTCTACGACGACAATTTATTATACCGTGATTTTCCTTGGGTGACAAGGGAGATGGTTTGTTCGGTATGATATGATTGAAGTTTTGACAGGAGCTTAGCGTCTGCATGCAATTAAGATATAGCAAAGCGCATGTGTAGGTTGAATAAACCCGCGCATGCGCTTTTTTGATTTCCCCTGAAACAAACTGTAGAGTGGGTTCCTTTATTGGATTACAATAGAGAAACCCCTTGCAGAATGAGGATGGGGGATATAAATGATGATGAAAAATGTATTTGATTCGTTGGCTGCCACAAAGGAAAATGAAATTTTGGTTGGCTTAGATTTAAGAAAATATTCTAGTGAATATTTTCATGCTAGCGAAAAAGTCCTTGCGTATCAGGACAAAATCAAAAATGTTTTGCCCTTGGAGTTGCAGGAAACCTTGGAACAACTTGATGATGAATATAATTGTATGATGATGAGCGGAATGGATGTATATTATCGACAAGGCTTTTCCGATGCAGTTCGGCTGATTATGGAGACAATGAGTTGGTCCCCAGCGCGGAGTTAGAAGGAAAGGTGCACCCCAGTGATTTAAAAAAATCGCTGGGGTGTTTCTTGTGCGCTAAATCTCAAGAAAATCGGCAAATCGTTAGGTTGAGAAACACGAACGACGAAAGCTATTTGCTATAAAAAGAATGGTAAATATGAAAAGACTCCATTGACATAAATTAACAGAGATGTTATTGTAATCGTATATATGACAGTGAAATAATAAATTAGAATGATGGTTATAGGAGAGATCGCGAAAGCGGCGCCGAAGGAGCAAGAACTTTGTCAAACTCTCAGGTAAAAAGAACCATAACCGGACTAAACTCTGGAGAGAACGCTCAGTAATGGGCGTCACCGATGGGGAGCCTTTTAGGCAAAACTCTCAGGTACAACAGACAGAGACAAAGGTGGATTCGTCCGCCTTTGTCTCTGTCTTTATTTTTTGCCCAAATATAAGAAAGAAGAGGAGAGGGACTATGACAGAAGCAAAAAAGACACCTCTATATGAAACTCATCTGGAGCATGGTGGTAAAATCGTTGAATTTGGTGGATGGTTACTCCCTGTGCAATATAGCGGGATTTTAGAGGAACATCGAGCCGTTAGAGAAAAGGCGGGACTCTTTGATGTTTCGCATATGGGCGAGGTGCTTGTGAAGGGCACTGATGCGTTGGCATTCTTGCAAAATTTAGTAACAAATGATGTATCTCGCCTTACCCAGCATAAAATACAATATACGCCAATGTGTTATAAAGATGGTGGTATCGTTGACGATCTACTGATTTATAAGCAGGACGAAGAGGAATATTTAGTGGTCATCAATGCGGCTAATATTGAAAAAGATTGGCAGTGGATGCAGGAGAACAAAGGAACTTTTCAGGTAGAACTAACCAATGTATCTGCTAAAACAGCACAATTGGCATTGCAAGGACCCCTGGCACAGAGTATTCTTAGCCATTTGACAGATACGAACCTAGAGGAACTAGCGTATTATTGGTTTTTACCAAACGTAATCGTAGCCGGTAAGGAGACTCTTATATCAAGAACTGGGTATACTGGTGAAGATGGTTTTGAAATTTATTGTCAGGCTGAGGATGCTGCCGAGTTGTGGGCTGCAATCATGGCTGCGGGGAAACCTTATGGATTATTGCCAGTGGGGTTAGGTTGTAGAGATACCTTGCGTTTTGAAGCTTGCTTGCCATTATATGGGCATGAGTTATCCAAGGATATTTCACCACTCGAAGCTGGTATTGGTATGTTTGTGAAGCTGGATAAAGGTGAGTTTAATGGTCAGGCTGCTTTGGCAGAGCAAAAGAAAAATGGTGTAAAACGTAAGATTGTTGGCTTTGTCGTAACTGGTCGAGGCATTGCTCGGGCGGAATATCCAGTAATGGCTGAAGGCAGGCGTATTGGTACAGTAACGACAGGAACTTATGCACCAACTTTAGAGAAGAATATTGGTCTTGCTTTAGTGGAAACTGAGTTTGCGAAGGTTGGTCAAGAGTTTGCGATAGAAATTCGCGGTAAAAACGTAGCAGCGCAGGTGATTCCTAAACCGTTTTATAAAAGAGAGGGGCAACAAGTATGAATATTCCAGTAGAATTAAAGTATTCGCGTGACCATGAATGGGTAAAAATTGAGGGTGATCAAGCAACAGTAGGCATTACGGATTATGCACAGTCTCAGCTTGGCGATGTGGTTTTTGTTGAAGTGCCTATCGCTGACACGAGTGTCGTTGTGGGAACGGGATTTTGCGTGGTAGAGTCAGTGAAGGCGGTGTCTGATATTTATGCGCCAGTTGGCGGCGAAATTGTTAAAATAAATGATGCACTCACCGATACGCCAGAAATAATGAATGAAGATCCTTATGGCGAAGGGTGGATCGCAGTAATCAAAATAGCCGATCAAGCCGATTTAGATAATTTATTGAGCAGCGAAGAGTACGAAAAATTCATAACGGAGGAAGGTAATTAAATGGCATGGAGCTATTTACCTCATACCGATGAAGATCGACGGACGATGCTGGCGACAATTGGCGTAGAAAAGGTGGAAGAACTTTTTTGTGATATCCCTGACAAATTATTATTTAAAAAGTCACTCGATTTACCACCGGCAATGTCTGAACCTGAACTTGTCAACGCAATGCAGAAGTTAGCGGGCAAAAATGCCAATCTGCAGGAGTATACCTGCTTTCTAGGGGCAGGAGCTTATGATCACTACATTCCAAGTGTGGTTGATCATGTGATCGGACGGTCGGAGTTTTATACTGCGTATACGCAATATCAGCCAGAGATATCACAAGGCTATTTGCAGGCTTTGTGGGAATATCAGAGTATGATTTGCCAGTTAACCGGCATGGAGGTTTCCAATGCTTCGATGTATGACGGTGGTACGGCCTTAGCTGAGGCGGCGATGATGGCTTGCAGTGTTACGCGCCGAAGTGAAGTACTCATCGCGAGTACCGTACATCCGAATTATCGTGAGGTACTTCATACTTATGGAAGAGATCGGGACTATACAATAAAAGAACTCGGCTACGCGGATGGTACTGTCAATTTGGCAGAAGCTACCCAGCTCATGAGTAAAAATGTAGCAGCGATCATTCTCCAATCACCGAATTTTTTCGGCTGTATTGAAGATGTGAAAAAAATTGTTGAGCTCGCGCATGCGCAAGGCGCACTCCTTATTGTTGCGGTTGATCCGATTTCCTTAGGCCTTTTAGAAGCACCGGGCGTACTCGGTGCTGATATCGTGGTCGGTGAAGGTCAGCCGATGGGATTAGCACCTGCGTTTGGCGGCCCTTATTTAGGTTTTTTTGCGGTGAATGAAAAACTCATGCGTAAAATGCCGGGGCGTATCGTCGGGCAGACAGTAGACCATGAGGGCAATCGTGGCTTTGTGTTAACTCTGCAGGCAAGAGAACAACATATTCGCAGGGAAAAGGCGACTTCCAATATCTGCTCGAACGAAGCACTATGTGCCTTGACCGCAGCCGTCTATTTAAGTGCTGTCGGTAAAGTCGGTTTACAGAACGTAGCGGGATTGTCGCTGCAAAAAGCGCATTACACTTGCCGTGAACTGACAAAATTGAGTGGGTTTAGCAGTGCTTTTGGTGCAAGTTATTTTAAAGAGTTTGTGATCCGTTGCCCAAAACCTGTAGCCGAGATCAATGCGAAATTATTACAGGAAAAAATAATTGGCGGACTCGATCTAGGTCTGTATTATCCAGAACTTAAAAACTGTATGCTCTTATGCGTAACAGAAAACAGAACACAGGGCGATATTGATAAATTAGTTGAAAAATTGGGGGCGATGGTATGAGGAAAACAAAAGCCTTGATTTTTGAAATAAGCAAAGCAGGTCGCTGTGGATTAGATTTGCCGAAATGTGATGTGCCAGAAGAATCACTTGCTTCACTGATTCCCCAAGAATTTTTGCGGAAAGAGCCTGCGCCATTGCCAGAGATTGGTCAGCTCGATTTAATGCGGCATTATACGCAGTTGTCGCAGCGCAACTTTGGTGTGGATTCTGGTTTTTATCCACTTGGTTCGTGTACGATGAAGTATAATCCAAAAGTGAATGAGGATATTTGTCGGTATCCCGGCTTTTCTTTGGTGCATCCGTTGCAGCAGCCAGAAACTGCACAGGGGGCACTAGAACTACTTTATGATATGGAGCAGTATCTGGCCGAGATTGCTGGCATGGATGCGATTACGATGCAGCCAGTTGCTGGGGCGCATGGTGAATTAACAGGGCTCAAACTGATTCGTGCGTATCATCGCCATAGAGGGGAAATGCGAACGAAGGTAATCGTTCCAGATTCCGCGCATGGTACCAATCCTGCTTCGGCTGCTGTATGTGGACTCGAAATCGTGGAAATAAAATCAAATGAAGATGGATCGATTAATCTAGGCGCACTCCGCGCAGCAGTTGGTAAAGATACGGCGGCGCTCATGTTGACGAATCCGAGTACCTTGGGCTTATTTGAGACGAATATTGAAGAGATTGCCAGCATCGTTCATGAAGCCGGAGGCTTGTTATATTATGATGGAGCGAACGCCAATGCGATTTTGGGTATCGTTAGACCTGGTGATATGGGCTTTGATGTGGTTCATTTTAACCTACATAAGACCTTTGGCACACCACATGGGGGCGGCGGCCCGGGCGCTGGTGCTGTCGGAGTAAAGAGCAGTCTTGCACCATTTTTACCGACGCCGATTATTACCTTTGATGGCAGTAAATATGATCTCGATCATAATCGTCCAGAATCTATTGGCAAGGTGCATTCTTTTTATGGGAATTTTGGTGTGATTGTTCGTGGTTATGCCTATATCCGTGCTTTGGGACCAGATGGACTGCGGCAGGCCAGTGAGGATGCCGTAATGAACGCGAATTACTGCTTGAGCCAATTGAAGGAACAGTATCATGCACCGTTTGATCGTTTCTGCATGCATGAATGTATCTTAAATTCCAAGAAACAAGCCCAATATGGAATTCATACCCTTGATATTGCGAAACGTCTGCTCGATTATGGCTATCATCCACCAACGATTTATTTTCCAATGATTGTAGAAGAAGCAATGATGATTGAACCGACGGATACTGAAAGCAAAGAAACCTTGGATGCTTTTATTGACGTAATGATTAAAATTGCGCAAGAAGCTGCGTCGGATGCAACAGAGATCAAGAGTGCGCCACATACGACGGTCGTTGGTCGTTTGGATGAGACCTTAGCGGCTCGTAAGCCGGTGCTAAGATGGAAGGCATGATCCGTTTTGCCTATCCAAATCAGACAAAATCCGTTAGCGTAACCGCTGCGCAATGCGAGCAAAACTGTGCGCATTGCGGTGGTCATTACCTAAAACATATGCTGCCGATTTCAGCAATGGCGGCGAGTAGTGCCGCTAGTTTTTTAATCAGTGGCGGCTGCGGTTCCGATGGTAAGGTTCCGATTGCCGAGCATGTTGCAGAGCTCAAAGAGTTAAAGCAGGGCAGACGGTACAATCTCCATGTCGGCTTGATCGATGCAGCGGAAATCGCAAAAATCGCGGAGATTGCCGATTGTGTTTCTTTTGATTTTATTGGTGATGATGAAACGATTCGTGAAGTATTGGGTATTAATCGAACGGTACAGGATTATATCCATTGTTATCAAGCGTTACGTCAGCAGGTGAACGTGATGCCGCATATTTGCATCGGACTACATGGTGGTGAACTTAAGGGCGAGTATCGCGCGATCGAACTTTTGCGAGAACTCGGTGTAGACAGCTTAACTTTTATTATTTTTACGCCAACGCGCGGAACGCGGTATGCCGAGTATTCACCGCCAAAGATGGAAGAAGTCGTAGAACTATTAAAGTGGGCGAGAAAAACTTGTCCGTCGATCCCGATTCATTTAGGTTGTATGCGACCGGGGGGACGCTATCGTAGTGAGATTGATCAATGGGCGGTTAAAATCGGACTAGATACGATTGTGAATCCTACCCCTAAAGCTGTGGAACTAGCAAACGAACTAGGCAGGACGATTCAGCGAAGTGAGGAGTGTTGTGTATTATGAACCTTTGGAAAATTTCAGCAGGTACAGCTTGCGTCATTGGCAAGAAAAAAATCAAGGCGAATGCTCTGCCGACGACTGCTTATATCATGCTCGGGGAAAAGTGCCAAAACAATTGTCAGTTTTGTGCCCAGTCTCGGGAAAGCGCAGCGCGGACAGATTTGCTTTCCCGCGTGACTTGGCCGACGGTTGCGATTGAAGAAGCTACGGCTGGGATCAATGATGCTTATACCGCAGGAAAATTAAAACGGGCTTGCTTACAGGTGGTAGACAGTACTGATAGCTGGGAACATACGGTGCGAGCCGTTGAGTCCTTACATAATCGTAGTGAAGTGCCAATTTGTGTAGCAAGTCATCTAGAAACAGTAGAGCAGGCGGAAGAACTGGTAGCAAGAGGCGCAGAAAGGGTTTGTATTGCGCTTGATGCGGTTACGCCAGCATTATATGCAAATGTGAAAAACGGCAATTGGACTGCTAAGTGGAATCTGCTGCTAACCTGTGCAGAAGCCTTACCTGGGCGTATCACTACGCATCTCATCGTCGGATTGGGTGAAAGTGAAGAAGAGATGGTGCAGCGGATGGCAATCTGTATCGACAAAAGCATCAGCATTGGTTTATTTGCTTTTACGCCTGTACGTGGAACTGCTTTAGCAGAGCAACTACCGCCGGGCATTGCTAAGTATCGGCGTATTCAGATTGCGCATCAATTGCTTAAACGTGGCTATTCGCCAGACGTTATTGCTTATCAAAATGGTTGTATTTCCGCGTATAAAGTACCAGAAGCAGAGCTGTTTGCAGTATTGCTGGATGGGCAGGCTTTTCAAACGAGTGGCTGCGTGGATTGTAATCGTCCTTATTATAATGAACGCCCCGGTGGCGTTATGTACAATTATCCTCAGCCACTTACTTTACTTGAAGTGATGGAGGCAATAGAGGTGTGTGGGATTGTTAGGAGAGTGCATGATGAACTGGCGAATTATTAACAGTGGAATCGCGGATGCCGCAACCAATATGGCGGTTGATGAAGCCATACTACTGGCACACAGTGCAGGCAAAGTTCCTCCGACCCTCAGATTTTATGGCTGGAAGCCAGCGGCGGTTAGTTTAGGTTATTTTCAACGGTCTAAGTCTGAAATCGATGTAGAGCAATGTAAAAAGCAGCAAATTGATGTGGTGCGCAGGTTAACTGGCGGCAGAGCGGTGCTGCATGATGCTGAGTTAACCTATAGCGTTGTAGTGCGGGAAGATGCTCCGCGTATTCCACGGACGATTACGGCATCGTATTGCTATTTTAGTAAGGGACTGTTAGCAGGGCTTGAACAGTTGGGGGTCAAAGCGGAAATGACAGTGCCACTCGCGGCGTATGGGCAGAAAAAAAAGCAACCTGCGTCAGCGGCTTGCTTTGATGCTCCTTCGTATTATGAGCTTACTGTAGCGGGGCGAAAGCTTGTCGGTAGTGCGCAAGTGCGTAAAAACGGTGTTATCTTACAACATGGCTCCTTGCTTTTACGGTTTTCCGTTAAGCAGTTCGTAGATTTATTGCGAATGCAGTCAGAAGAAAAGCGAGAACAGATGATTCAAATGTTAAAAAGCAGGGCGACTTCTCTGGAAGAAGTACTAGGCAGATCTGTCACTTGGGAGGAAGTGTATCGTCCGATGCCAGAAGGGTTTGCAACGGCACTCGGAATACAGCTAGAGCGCGGTGAACTTACTGCAGAGGAACAGGCGATAAGTAAGGAGCTTGCTGCCACAAAATATAGTCAGGATTCTTGGAATATGCTGTGTTAAGATGTATAGCAAATAGCGAAATCGATGGAGGGAAAAACATGCAATATGATGTAGCGATAATCGGTGGCGGTCCCGGTGGCTATGTTGCTGCCATACGAGCGGCCCAGCTAGGCGGAAAGGTTTTATTAATAGAAAAAGATCAACTGGGTGGCGTCTGTTTAAACCGTGGTTGTATACCAACGAAGACTTTGTTAAAGAGTGCAGAAAAATGGCAGGAACTAAAAAAATGCACTGAGTTTGGTTTGCAAGCGGATAACATAGGGTTTAACTTTGCTGCGATTACGGAGCGGAAAAATCAAGTGGTACGTAAACTGCGGGGCGGGATTGAGCAGTTGGTTAAAAGCAACGCGATAGACCTAGTACATGGGACGGCGATGCTAGAGAACGCGAATCGCTTGAATGTTAAGCAAGCTGATGGACAAATCAGTTATGAAGCAAAAAACATCATCCTTGCTACAGGATCTGTGCCAATGCGTTTACCGATACCCGGGCAGGAGTTGGCTGACGTCATTGACAGCAATCAGCTGCTAGAAATGACCGAGGTACCGCGCAGTATGATCGTGATCGGTGGCGGTGCGGTAGGCATCGAGTTTGCCGCTATTTTTCAAGCCTTTGGCTGTGAAGTTACCGTAGTAGAGATGCTTCCAACCATTTTACCGAATGTCGATTGTGATTTAGTAAAACGGGTAGGCATTCCGCTGCGTAAACAAGGCATTAAAATGCTGACCAAGACGAAAGTGACGAGTATCGAAGTGAGTGCTGACGGTGTAAAGGTTTTCCTTGATAACGGTAAGGGGCTCCAAGTGCTTGTAGTCGAAAAAGTATTGATAGCAACTGGACGAAAACCTGTAGTAGAGGGACTTGGTCTTGAAACGGCGGGAGTTCAATATAGCAAGCACGGTATCAAGGTGAATGATAAAATGGAGACCAATATAGCAGGAATTTACGCGATCGGTGATACAACTGGACAAGAAATGTGGGCCCACGCCGCTTCGGCAGAAGGCATGGTTGCCGCCGAAAATGCAATTGGCGGCAAGGCTGTGATGGATTACAGTGCAGTGCCGGGCTGTATATTTACGACACCAGAAGTAGCGATGGTTGGCATTACCGAGCAAGCGGCTGAGGCACAAAACATAGCGATAAAAGTCAGCAAATTTAACTTCGCCAGCAACGGCAAGGCTGTTTCCATGGGTGAAACAGATGGGCTCGTAAAAATCATCACCAATGCTGATAACGGCAAGGTTATAGGCATGCACATCCTCGGCGCCCATGCCAGCGACCTCATCATGGAAGGTGCCATCGCCATTCGTAATGGTCTAACGTCAGAAGATATTGCGAAAACGATTCATCCTCATCCAAGTTTATCCGAGACCGTAATGGAAAGTGCCCATGGAATCAATGGAAATATCATTCATCAGGTTTTGTTGAAGGGACGGTAGTCAAAGAATAAATTGCATATATACCGTTACCACCTGGGATGTATGATTTGAAAAAGAAAAATGAATAATACTCCTAAAGTCAACAAATGTAAAATTTTGTTGGCTTTTTTTATTTATGCTAGAATTTTGAAGGAGGATACTGGAAATAAATTATTGAGTGAAATAAAAAAGTTTGGAAATTAAAGGAAAATCAAAGAAAGGAATATTATGATAATAAATATAAAATTATAATACCTTTTTTCTGTGTTTTATAACCGACGGATTGCAGTAAATATGTAGTTGTTACAATATACAAGTCTTTTTGCCTATGTAAATTAAAAGGAAATAAGTGTATACTATTTTTTTATAGATAGTATGAATCAACATTATTAAAATGTATTGATTCATAAGATTCAGAAGCTTGCTTCTTATTTAAAAAGCGAAGCTTTCTTGCTTGGTAAGACTAGAATAAAGATTCATTTATAACGTTTGTAGTAAACTGTTTTGTAATAAAATGTACAACAATAGATACGAAAAGATGTGATAAAGCTTTGAAGCGGTTAACCAAGAGACACGGAAATTACGAATTCATAAAGTATGATATAGGGTGATTTTTCATAAGGCGATTAAACTGATTTTTATGGTTAGTTTGTCGTCTTTTTTTCGTGTCATAAAAACTTAGTATACATATTTTGTAAGAAATACGAAAAATTTTGATAAGCGGATGCAAAGGAGTGTGAAAAGGTTATGACTGAATATGCAGATGAACGAATCCGTCGTGTAATTAATCAAGCCGAAGAACAAGAGCAAATAGATAATCAAAACATTTACGAGGGTGTAACAATCAATAATCAATACTATGAATTTGAAGAGCGCGTTTTTTTTGATGATCAGCTAAAAATCTATATCCCTACTGTATTTGAAGATATGCCAGCAGAGTTTGCCCGGCTGAAATATCCATCCGAAGATCGACCTAAAGTTATCCAAACCGATAGTACAGGTGGTATCAATATTACCTTAAGTTGTATTCCAAATGGTATTACGGATGAAGACATTCCCGAAGTAAAAGATGGAGTAAAAGCCATTCTCATAAAGTTAAACCCTTCCTATCTATTTATTGAAGAAGGAACTGAAACTGTTGAAGAAAAAACAGTCGGTTTTATAGAATTCAAAAGCCCCACGCTTGGTCAACCTCTGTACCAGCTCAGATTCTTTCGAGAAATGGACGGTAATGTAATTATGGGGATTTTCAGCTGCAGATTTGATGATTATGCTGCATGGCGTCCATTAGCACATCAAATAATGAAGTCGGTGAGCGTGATTCCTAAACCGATACTAGGAGACGAGAACAAACCTTTGTCAGGAGGCGGTATATAATGGAAAACTATGAACAGCAAGCAGTGGAAGCCTTGGCGAGTGCCGGTAAAGCCATCAGCTGGCACAGTGTACACTTTTCTCCCTATGAATTTAAAGATATCCTGACTTTGAAAATCACTCAAGAAATTAACGAACATGCCAAGCTATATATTAGTGGTACACTGCCAGATATTGTAACCGAACAAAAACAGGACTATGTACAGACTACTACTGAAAATACACCAGTAACATTGAAATATATTGACGGCAAAGGAACTGAAAAGATTCTGTTTAAGGGATTCGTAACAAATATAAGTCAAAGGACTGTGGCTGGATTAAGACACCTCGATATTGAAGCTAGTAGTTTTAGCTATCAGTTAGATGTAATAAAACATAATCGTTCCTTTCAACGAGAAGGCGAGCCATATAGCTATATTTTTGAAAGGGTGAATTCTCTAGCACGTGAATATGTGCCGAATCTGAAAGA
>Ga0302200_10001186_pt1 | contig 24751 bp, 24 predicted proteins | sample II_Bog_N3_1_FD_194585 | JGI IMG/M metagenome (GOLD analysis project Ga0302200, IMG submission 194585) | Peat permafrost microbial communities from Stordalen Mire near Abisko, Sweden - II_Bog_N3_1 | ecosystem: Environmental > Terrestrial > Soil > Wetlands > Peat | place: Sweden: Abisko... | reverse complement strand
GCGTCCCTCCTGGCTGGTGTATCGTCGAATGCGTATGGCATCGAATGTGAGCACCGCGCCCCACCCTGCGGCTGAAGCGGAAGAAGTCTACCGCCGCTGGCTTCAGTTTCTCGATGATGAGTTTGTTCGCCACTGCTCGCCAGAGCGCCGTGCGGAGATTGTGCGCGACCAGCTTTATCAGCTTTACCTGGGACGCCCGCATGGGGGGAAACTCAATCTCACGCTCACATCCGAGCTACCCGGCAACGTCCTGAGCCTGGCGCTCGACCCTGAGAACATCACCATGGAAGCTGAGCATTTCCCTGAAGTGAACCGCGACCTTTACAGCCGCCGCAAGCCGCTGCTCTGGTTCTGGCAAATGTTTGATCGTTCGCCGGTCGGCCTGAACCATTGGCTGGGGCTGCGTTTTCGCTGCATGCTGGGCAGGCATCTCTTCGATCACATGGGCTCGGGGGTCAGAATCCATCACGGCGTCGATCTGACATATGGCTACAACCTGAGCATCGGCGATGGGGTCACCATCCGCCAGGGAGCATTGCTGAACGATCGCGGCGGCATCAAAATCGGCAAGGGCGCCATCATCGGCTCCTTCGCCAGGGTCTACTCCCAAACCTACGCACCGGATAATTACGACCGCGCCACTTTGGTGCCCACTGTCATAGGCGATGGTGCACGTATTGCCAGCCACGCGATTGTTCTTGCCGGCCACAACGTGGCGCCCGGCGAAGCCGTCGGCATTTTCCCGGCCGACAGCGCTTAATTCCCACCGAGTCCTTTCGAAGATGCCGCGCTTTTACTGTGGCACCCGGTGCTATACTTAATGAGTGAAGCCAACGGTCCTGAAACGATTGGCCGTTTATAAGACAAAGCCGTTTGCGCGCTTCGCACAAGGCACGCATCAGTGACTCCGAACTTTGGGAGACAGCTTGGCTCGCCAACTCCGGGGTAATCGATGCCGACCTTGGTGGCGGGGTCATTAAGCAACGCATCGCGCGTGCAGGTGAAGGAAAATCCGGCGGATCGCGAGCAATCATTCTCTTTCGATTCAAGACCCGGTTGGTATTTGTACATGGCTTTGAGAAGAAAGACCTTGGCAATATCAAGAGGAATGAATTGGAAGCATTCAGGGAGCTTGCAGACGTGATCCTGGGCTACAACGAAGCGGAGATTGCGAACAGCGTGACAGAGGGAGCTTTGATTCAGATTGGGCCCCCAATGGAGAACTGAAATGTCCAAAAAATATAGCAGCAACGTGATGGCGACGATTCATGAGACCGCAACAGACTTGTACGCTGCCGGGGGCATGGATCAGAAAACAATGCGCAAGTTCGACGTACTATGCCTCACCCAAATCCAGCACATGACTCCGAAGAGGATCCGGGAATTGCGCACTCGGGAAAAGGCAAGTCAAGCTGTCTTTGCCGCTTACCTCAATGTAACTCCGAGCCTGGTGAGCAAATGGGAGCGCGGAGAGAAAAATCCGCAAGGGGCCTCCCTGAAGCTCCTCTCTCTGGTCGAGAAAAAGGGGCTGGAGGTTATCGCCTGAATTGGTGATAGCTTTACTGTCCTAATTCACTCCGCCACGTGCCACAAACCGGTCGAGGTAATCGCGCAACAATTGCCGGTGGCCCTTTCGATACGCGTCGTAGTCCTGCTGAATCCCTTCGTCAGCGCCGTTAATCAGAATCCAGCAGTCCAGCATGCCTGCATCGCTTATCTCAACCAGGTTGCGCATGCTTTCATCCAGCGTCGCCGGATCCTGCTTTTTCTCCTTCACGAAGGTGACCGCAGTGCTCAGCGCTGTGTCTTCCTCCTTCAGCGTATGGCGGTACACCTTTTCGTCAGGAAACTCTTTCTTGAACAAATCCCCGCGATAGCTGGCACGGATCATTGAATACATCAGCCATGCAGAAGATGCGGGGTTCTTCTTGTCGCCACCCTGCGCCGGATTCAGATTGATGGTGATGTTGTTCGGGTGCTTCGGATCGACTGCCGGGCTCTTCGGCCGATCGATTTTGGGCGCCAGCACCACGGCTCCCGTCCGCTGCGCCCATTGCTGCAATCCCTTCCAGGAAAGTTGATTGTAGGGTTCGGCCACAACAGCATCAATGAATCTTGGCTTGGCCGCGGCAGGATCGTTGCCAATCCGCAAAAGCGCGTCGCCCCAATAGCGGTAGGCCGTCTCGCGATTCGGGTCGACCGCAACCGCCTGCGCAAACCACCTGGTTGCAGTCTTCAGATCCTTGAGCTGGTATGCCGTATCGCCGGCAAAGAGGGGGGCGATATAGAGCTTGGGGTCGGCCTCCGCCGCCATGGAGTACTTCGCGTACGCCGCACGATAATCCCCGGCTGTGAATGCCTTCTCGCCTTGTTGAAGCAGGTCGCCGCCTGGGCTCGTGGCAGCGATCTTTACTGGCCCGTCCGGATCGACTTTCGCCATCAATTGCGCGAAGTAGTTCGGGTCGCCTAGTTCAACCGCCCGCTTGGCGATGTCCCGTTCCCGCGTGCGAATGGCTTTAACCTCGGCCGGATCGTCGGTCTGTGCCGCCTTGGCTCCCAGGCAATCGGCCAGGCGCTCAGCATACAGCCACTCTTTGGGATGCGCTTTTACCAGGTCTTCATACAAGGGCAGCGCGTCAGGCCGCTTGCCTGCGTTGTATAGTGCATTGGCCCTGGCCGCCTCGTCTTGCTGCGCCCATGCGGAACTCGTGGCAAGCGCGACTAAAGCCCATTGGCACATCCCCGAATTCCTTCGCTTCACGCTCTTCCTCTTCTCCAGGGAGGCCTGGGTCGCATGTCTGGTTAGGCGACGATGCGAGTTAAGTTATTCGCGCCGCACGAGCGATTCTTTCCGCGCTCTCCATGCTACTCTGAGCTTTCCGGTTCGTGGAGTTTTCTTTGGAATCTGGCGCCTTTATTGTTGCAGTCTTCGAGTTTGTGCTGCTCCTCTTCTCGCTCTGCGTTCATGAATGCGCTCACGCCTGGACGGCCTCGCGCCTAGGTGACAACACAGCCCGCGAACTGGGCAGGGTTACGCTCAACCCGATGGAGCATATTGACCCGATCGGGACGCTGCTTTTCCCGGCACTCATCATCTTTGGGCCTTTTGTCGGCTTCACCTTCTTCAGCGGCCTTCTGATCGGCTGGGCCAAGCCAACCCCGGTTCTCGTGCGGAATTTCCGCAGAATCGTCCGCGACGACAACCTGACCACGCTCGCCGGCCCCGCTTCAAACCTGCTGATTGCCCTGTTTGCCATTCTCGTCATGGCCGTAATCTCCCTGATTTCACCCACCCACCACGCGATTGTTGTTTACATCTTTCAGGGCAGCCTGTTTCAGGGGGTCTCCTCGGGTCTTCAGGCTGTGGTCCTTCTTTGCACACTGGCTGTTCGCATCAACCTGTCTCTCTTGTTTTTCAACCTCCTCCCTATCCCGCCTCTCGATGGCAGCCGTCTGCTGCGAAACATGCTGTCCTATAACGCCGTCCAGACCTACGACCGCATTCCCATCTGGGTCAGCTACCTGCTGATGATGGTGGTAGGCGGTACTGTGATCTGGCTATTCCTCGCGCCCGCGCTTGCGATGGTGAACTGGGCGCTGGTTCACGTTTAGATTCAGTTATGCCCATGGATCCTTAGCAGTCGTCACAGAATGTTTACTCTGCGTCGGATTACCATTGCAATTCATCGTGGACAGGGGAGGAAGAACTCCATGCCTCAAACAACTGGGGATACTCCGAACGGGAATCTCGACTCAAAACCGCATCGTCTGCCGCTGATGTGGCGCTCCTTTTCGCGCGGATTGCGGAATAACTGGGCTTTCCTTCTTCTCATTGCCCTCTTTGCAAGCGATTTCCATCATGGTCATCCATCGCGCGAAGAGGACGCCTGGTTTATTGCATTCAACGCGCTATTATTGGTGTTTGTCTTGTTCGCTGTCGCGCTCGGTGTCGCTCGGCACTCAACAATCGAGCTGGCGTTGCAAGCCCGGTTCGAACAGGCTCTCCGATGGAATCGGAGGCTCCTGTGGATACCGGGATACGGCCGCTCCCTTGAGGGCTGGATCCTCCTTACAGCGGGAAGGTACCTGGAGGCGCAGGACGCAACGAAGCGCGGTGCATTCGATAAGCATGGCGATCCTCGGCTGGGCAGCTGGCAGCTGTACTACTACGCAATGGCACTATCGCATCAAGGGAACGGTACCGAAGCACAGGAATTGCTTGAAGCGGCGCTTCGCCTGAACCCGCCTATTGGCCGCTTCCATCTCGGCCTTGCGGATTGTCTGCTTGAGCAAAACAGGGACCCGGACCGCGCACGCCAATTGCTCGACCGGATGCTTGCAAATTGGGAGGAGGCGGAGAATCCATCCCGCACGCGCGCAAAATCGTCTTTACGGCGCGGCAGGTATGCCTGGGCTTTGGCGCGTTGCGGGCTACGGGATGAAGCAGTCATTCAGATTCACGAGGCAGTCGCGGAATCCGCTAAATTCCTCAATTACGATCAAGCCTGGTTACAGTACTACGCCGGCGAAACCTGGCGCGCATTGGGTGACACGGATAAGGCCCGGACCTCTTTTGAGGCAGCAATCGCGGTACATCCCCATGGACAGGTGGAGCAACAGACGCGGAAGAGATTGTCGGAACTGGGCTGTGCAACATAGGATTTGCATCCTTTGCCCTTCACCGGGTTGCCGGTGCCTGTCGCCCGTCCCACGCCGCTACAATGAAATCAGCCATCCCTGAGCATTCCTCAATGACGGCGGCATCCTCGGCATCACCCGGAATCGAAACCAAAATGTCCGAATCTGCAATCTCCTCACCTCGTCCCCGCGTCCTCAGCGGAATGCGCCCCACCGGCAAGCTTCACCTCGGCAACTACATGGGCGCGCTGGCCAACTGGGTCAAGCTGCAGGACCAGTACGAGTGCTATTTCTTCATCGCCGATTGGCATGCCCTTACCACCGATTACGCAGACACCTCGCAGGTGGTCCCCAACATCATGGACGTGATGCTGGACTACCTGGCGGCTGGTCTCGATCCCGACCGCTGTGTGCTGTTTCTGCAAAGCAAGGTCCTTCAGCACGCCGAGCTTTATCTTCTGCTGGGCATGATCACGCCCCTCGGCTGGCTTGAACGCGTTCCCAGCTACAAGGAGCAGCAGGAGAACCTGGCCCACAAGGATCTGTCCAACATCGGCTTCCTCGGCTACCCGCTCCTGATGGCCTCAGACATCCTCCTCTATCAGCCGCGGTTCGTCCCGGTGGGGAACGATCAGACCGCCCACGTCGAACTCACCCGGGAAGTCGCGCGCCGCTTCAACCAACACTACAAACTTGACGGTGCGGAAGTGCTGCCGGAGCCGCAAGTGCTGCTGACGCCCTCGCCGAAGTTACCTGGCACCGACGGGCGGAAGATGTCGAAGAGCTACGGGAACACCATCCTGCTGACCGACCCTGAGCCAGAGGTCCGCAAGAAGCTGAAAACCATGGTCACTGATCCGGCCCGCGTCCGTCGCACCGATCCTGGCGATCCGGACAAGTGCCCGGTTGGCGACCTGCACAAGGTCTTTTCCGCGCCTGAAAAGCTTGTTGAAGTTTATGAAGGCTGCCGCACGGCGGGGATCGGATGCATTCAGTGCAAAGGATGGGCCGCCGACGCCCTGGTTCAGATTTTGGAGCCTATCCAGGCACGTCGCTCGGGCTTCTCGGAGTCCCAGGTGAAGGAAATCCTGGAGGAAGGTTCCACGCGTGCCCGGACCCGCGCGGAACAGACGATGGAAGAGGTTCGCGGCGCCATGCAGATGTCTGTGGGCCGCTGAAACGCGTCTCTTCCAGCGCTTCCAGGACGCACCAAGCTATACCTTGGTGCATGCCGTGATCACTCGTCAGATGATCGTCGATGGCTAAAATCATGTACCTGCATGGGTACTACCCCTTTCGTTCGCTATGTTTAACACTTATGGAGGGCGCTCTGACCTTGTGCTCGATGGGCAAATCTCTCCAAAATAGGAGAAAGCCTCCGCCTGGTTAGCAAAACACATGGGCCGAGCCTCTGAGCGACCAATTATGGCCGATTCGATATTTCCGACACTGCGCATGGCCTTCAACCAGGCATTGGGTGGCATTCGCCTTGGATTTGGCCGTATCACGGCGCCTGCCAAGCAGGAACGCCCTGAAGTGGATGGTTTCCTTAATAGACTTGAAGAGGTTCTTGGAATAGAGCTGCAGGAGGCCGAACCGGCCACGCAGCCGCAAGAACTCGCAGCCGAACCGAGAGTGATTGTCGCGCGACAAGTTACAACGGATTCCGTTGCCGGGCCCGCCGTCAGAATTCAGGCCACTGCCCAACCCGCCACAAAGGCACCGCGGAAACGCAAAGCTGCCATAAAGGCCGAGTCCGCGACGCCCGCGACCTTGAAGGCTGCAACTGGAAAGAAGCGCTCAGGGAAGTCCGCACCACGGGCCAAACGCGAAAAAAAAAAGATAGTACCCGCTAAATCGACTGCTCTGGTCTTGGTTCCAAAGGCTAAGACGGCCGCCGAAACCGCACTCGCCGAGCAGGAACTAGCCGAAAATCCGCCCAGGCCGGCTCGCCCAAAGAGACAGGCCCTCGGTCCTCAAGGCATACTTGTATGTACGGCCCTTGTGCATGTCCCCCGGCTAAAACCCGTTCCCCCGGCCAATGCTCAAAAAGCCGGACATCCGCTGCCAGACTTTCTGGGAGCCGTGCAGGGGTCCACCCCTGTGTATGGGCGCGCTCCGCGCCAGCTTCAGGCGCAGACACTCGCCGATCAGCCGCCCGCGAGGCAGAAAAAAGCGGGTGAAGATGACTCGCCTTTCTCCGTTTCGGTGGGGCAGGTGTACGACGGCCCGCTTGATCTCCTCCTGGACCTGATCCGGCGACAGGACATCGATATCTACGACATCCCCATCGCCACCATCACGGCGCAATTCCTGAGCTATGTGAACCAGCTCAAGGCCAGCGACGTGGACGTGGCGGGCGAGTTCATTTACACCGCATCGCTGCTGATTCACATCAAGAGCAAGATGCTTCTACCGCGTTCGCCATCCGGGCCCGACGACGCTCCGGAAGATCCACGGCGCGAGCTGGTGGAGCGGTTGCTTGAACACGAGCGCTTCAAGAATGCCGCCCAGATGCTGCAACAGAAGCAAATGCTGGAGGCCGCGACCTGGTCGAATCCCGGATTCCGCGAATTTCAAGACGATGCCGCCGCCGAGCCGGAGATGGCCGCAGACACCGTCGACCTGGTCCGCATTTTCCGCGACATCCTGGAGCGTGCACGAAAAATGCCGGTCCTCGATCTTCAGGAGGACTCGGTCACCGTGGGGCAGATGATTCAGTTCCTCGCTCGCCGCCTCTCCATTGAGGACAAGCCGGTGGCGCTCCGCAAATTGCTGAGCCATACCCGATCCGAGCGGGCGCTTGTAGCTATGTTTCTGGCTCTATTGGAGTTGGTCCGCCTGCAAGCCGTTTTGCTGCGCCAGGACCGCGCGTTCAGCGAAATCTTCATCAAGAAACACACCGGATTCGACGCGGTGATGAACGACGGCGTGGCTAACGCGCTGGATGACTGGCGATAATATCTAGTTATTACGTTTGTTAATACATCTGCTAGAATGCTTGCAGAGGTATTTCCATGGCTACAGCCGCAAAAATCATATCGGTCGGCAATTCCGCAGGCATCATCCTTCCCAAGGAAATCCTGGCTCGACTCAACGTACAGAAGGGCGACACCCTCTACATTACGGAGGCCCCTCAAGGTATTCGACTTATGCCGTTCGACCAAGAGTTCGCAACACAGATGGAAGCCGCGCGCGAAGTAATGCGTGAAAACCGCGATGTGCTTCAGAGGCTTGCAGAGTGACCGAGCCAGTTTGGATCCGACAGGATGTGGTCCTGCGGATGCATGAGGAGGCTTTGTTGCTCACCGGTGGACCTGAAGGTGTTCGCGATCTTGGGCTCCTTGATTCAGCCTTGGCGCGCCCAAAAAATCTGCTCGCTTATTCTCAAGAGGCGCCCTCCCTTGCGCAGCTGGCAGCCTCCTACGCCAAAGGAATTGTCGCGAACCATCCCTTTGTCGACGGCAATAAGCGAACCGCCTTCACGGTTGCTGTCACTTTCCTGAAATTGAACGGTCTCCAGCTGACTGCTTCAAAGGAGGATCGCGTGCTCACATTCTGGGGCCTCGCGGCGGGCGAAATCACTGAAGACCAGCTCGCCCAATGGTTCCAGCTCAACACGGCTCAATCCTGACCCCAACTCCCTTCCAACCCTCTATTTTCCGGCATCTCGCCTCCCCGGTGTAGAATCAAAGAAGCAGAGCTGGTTCTTCTAGCTGGCTCACCGAGCAAACAACTGGCGTAAGATTGCCGTTGTTGGGGTTTTATGGACGTCAATTTATCGGCCTTTTGTTCCTCCTCCTGTAATCCATCTCCTTTCCATCTGCTTTCGACTCAAGTTGTTGATTTCCATCCATGGAGGTCCAGGCGCCACCGGAATTGTTCCGGCCGCTTCGGAAACTTCTAATGGCTGGCATGGCAACGACGATTGAAGTGATGCCCGCAAGCGCATCGCTGCTTGACCGCAGGCCCTCCAAATCGCAAAGCAGAATGGGCATTGCAGTCTTCCTCCTGGCCCTGTTGGGCGCCCTCGCCTACATCGGGTTCCATGTTGTCGAAGATCTCGATTCGGTGACCGTGACCAGCGTCTGGCCCTATGTTTTGCTTGCTTTGGCCTTGGTCATCGCACTCGGCTTTGAATTCGTAAATGGGTTTCACGACACCGCAAACGCCGTAGCCACGGTCATCTACACTCACTCCCTCGAACCGAACATCGCCGTAGTCCTGTCGGGGATCTGCAACCTGGCCGGCGTGCTTGCCTCCACGGGCACAGTAGCTTTTGCCGTCATCACGCTGCTGCCGGTCGAACTCATCATTCAAGTCAGCACCGGCGTCGGTTTCGCCATGGTCTTTGCGCTCCTTATTGCCGCCATCGTGTGGAACCTCAGCACCTGGTGGTTCGGCCTGCCCGCCTCCAGTTCGCACACCATGGTTGGCTCAATCATCGGTGTGGGCATTGCTAATCAGCTCATGAATGCGCACAGTGGCACATCCGGCGTGGACTGGGATCAGGCCTTCAAAGTACTCAAGGTGCTGTTGATTTCTCCCGTCCTGGGCTTTGGCTTTGCGGCCCTGCTCATGGTCGTTTCCAAGCGCCTTATCAAATACCCCTCTCTTTACGAGGCGCCCAAAAACAACCAGCCGCCGCCATTCCCGATTCGCGCGCTCATGGTGCTGACCTGCACCGGCATCAGTTTCTTCCATGGATCGAATGACGGCCAGAAGGGCATGGGTCTCATCATGCTCATCCTCATCGGAACCGTCCCCACGGCCTACGCGCTGAACCATGCAGTGACCGCGAACGATATTCAGGACTTCATCGCAGCTTCCGAGCAGGCCGGACACATCCTGGATCGGCACGTCGATAAAACCGGCATCCTGGGCGCCAATGCGCGCGACGAGGTCACAGACTATATCCGGACCAAACAGCTTCAGCCGGACACCATCCTCGCGCTTCGTGAGCTGGTTGAAGACCTGAATCACGAAGTGGTTCTGTACAAGGCGTTCAAGTCCGTTCCCCCGCAGGATCAGACCAATGTCCGCAATGATATGTACGTGGCCAGCGAAGCCATTCGCCTGATGCAGAAGAACCATAACCCGGGGTTCACCGCCGCCGAGAATGTCGCTCTCTCCAACTACAAGAGCAAGGTTGATAAAGCCACAAAGTTTATTCCCGACTGGGTCAAAGTAGCCGTTGCGCTTGCCCTGGGACTGGGCACCATGGTGGGCTGGAAGCGCATCGTCGTCACTGTGGGAGAGAAGATCGGTAAGGAGCACCTGACCTATGCGCAGGGAGCGGCTGCCGGCCTGGTTGCCATGGGCACCATCTTCGCCGCCGACACCTTCGGATTGCCGGTAAGCACTACACACGTACTGAGCTCTGGCGTCGCCGGAACAATGGTCGCCAACGGAAGCGGCCTGCGCTTTGCCACAGTCCGCAACATTGCTGCCGGCTGGGTCTTCACCCTTCCCGCGGCCGCACTGCTTTCCGGCGCACTCTTCTGGCTCTTCCGCGCAATCTCCTGAGCGACTTTCGCACCACTCCAAAACGGCGTCTGGCATCCACCAGACGCCCTATTTCAGTCTCAAAAGAGCTCAATTAACTTCGATTTCTCCGGATCGCCGGCGACAATTCATTCCCCTTTCACATGACTCGTATATCCATTGCTGAGTCTGGTCTTTGCCGCCCCGAGCACGTCTGGACGTAAAACCATCCTCAGTCTGGAGCACCAGCCATGTCCGAATTGGCGACAGCCCTACCCGGCCGCCCCCCTGCGGCAGAACTTCTTGAAAAGCCGATGAAGAAATCCCATGCCTTGGTCAGCGGCGTCGTCGTTCTTGGCGCGCTGATTGCCGGCCTGGGGTATATCGGCTTCCACATCAACACGGATTTTGCCGGAGTCAACCTGGGCAGCATCTGGCCCTACCTGTTGTTGATTACCGCGCTGCTGATCGCGCTCGGGTTTGAATTCGTAAATGGATTCCACGACACGGCCAATGCGGTGGCCACGGTCATCTACACCCACTCCCTCGACCCCAACATCGCTGTAGTCTGGTCGGGCCTGTGCAACCTGGTCGGCGTCCTTACTTCATCCGGCACTGTGGCATTCACCGTCATCACGCTGCTTCCCGTTGAGCTGATTCTCCAGGTCAGCGCCGGCGCGGGGTTTGCCATGGTTTTTGCACTGCTCATCGCAGCCATCCTGTGGAACCTTGGAACCTGGTGGTTCGGCCTGCCTGCCTCAAGCTCCCACACCATGGTCGGCTCCATCATTGGCGTCGGACTCGCAAACCAGTTCATTAACGGCCATAACGGTACTTCAGGCGTGGATTGGGGCCAGGCAACAAAGGTCTTCCAGGTCCTGCTTATCTCGCCTGTCGTCGGCTTTGTTTGCGCTGCCCTGGTCTTCCTCCTGATGAAGTGGCGCATCAATTACCCCGCCCTATACGAGGCGCCCAAAGGCACGGAGCCTCCACCGTGGCCTATCCGCCTGCTGCTGGTGCTCACTTGCACCGGCGTCAGCTTTGCCCATGGCTCCAATGACGGCCAGAAGGGCATGGGCCTTATCATGCTCATCCTCATCGGCACAGTCCCCACAGCCTATGCCCTCAACCACGCCGTCTCCCCCCATGACGTGCAGGACTTTATTGCCGCCTCAGAGCAAGCCGGTCACATCCTTGACCGCTACGTGGACAAAAATGGCGTCCTCGGTGAGGATGCTCGCACTGAAGTCACGGCCTTCATTCGCACCAAAAAGATTCAGCCGGATACCGTCCTCGCTCTCCGCGAGCTGGTGGAAGATCTGAATCACGAAGTTGGCCTGTATAAGGAGTTCAAGTCGGTCCCCCCTTCCCAGCAGACCAACGTCCGCAATGACATGTACGTGGCCAGCGAAGCCATTCGCCTCATCCAGAAAAACAAGAGTGTACCCTTCACAGCGGATGAAAACGCCGCTCTCGCCAACTACAAGGGCAAGGTGGACAAGGCCACCAAGTTCATTCCCACCTGGGTCAAAGTCGCCGTCGCCTTGGCGCTGGGCATGGGTACCATGGTCGGCTGGAAGCGCATTGTCGTAACCGTGGGTGAAAAAATCGGCAAGGAACACCTCACCTACGCGCAGGGCGCCAGCGCCGAGCTCGTAGCTATGTGCACCATCTTCGCTGCGGACTGGTGGGGACTTCCCGTAAGTACGACCCATGTCCTCAGTTCGGGCGTTGCCGGCACCATGGCGGCCAATCGCAGCGGACTCCAGATGTCCACCATCCGCAACATCGCGGCTGCCTGGGTCTTTACTCTTCCCGCCGCGGCCACGCTCTCCGGCACCCTGTTCTGGGCCTTCAGCCAGATTTCGCACTAAGCTGCTCTCAAACTGCTATTTCAGGGCGTCCACCTCGGCGGACGCCCTTTTTTCGCGCCCCAGCAGCTCCGAGGTCTGCAATGCCCACACAGGCTCCTCCGCTTCCGGTACCATACTTGAGGTACCTTTTCTCGAATGAGCCTGAAAGCCAAGCTGGAAGCAGTCATCTACGCCGCGGAGGAGCCGGTCACACTGGCCCAGCTCGCGACCCTCTTTGCCTCTGAAACCGAAGAGTGGAAACGCGCACTCGCTACCCCTCCAGAGGAATCCGAACCCGATTTTGGCGACGCGCAAGCAGCCCTGAGCTCCGAGCCTGCCCTGAGCTCCGAGCCCGCCCTGAGCGCTGAACCAACCCTGACCGCGGAGCCCGACCAGAACCCTGACTCGGCGCAACTGGGATTGGAAGAAAGCGCCAACGATTCGTCGACGCCGGACGTGGGCGCCGTTCAACTGGCTGAACAAACCGCTGCTGACCCGCCCTCAGATGCCACAGCGCAAGCCGATCCCGCTCCTGAAGCGCCAGCCGCCGACGGAGACGCCGCAGCTGCCGTGGAGAGCGCCAATACCGAGCTAGAGTTCCGCCGCCTTGCCCGTCTGCGCGAACGCGAAATCCGCGCTACCCTGCGCCAGATTCTGGACGAGCTGATCGCTGACTATGCCTCTGACAACCGCGGAATTGAAATCCGCGAGATCGCCGGCGGCTTCCGCATGGCCACCAAACCCGAGTGCCACGACGCCGTACGCGCTTTCGTAAAGAGCTTGAAGCCACCCATGAAGCTCTCGCTGCCGGCTCTAGAAACGCTCGCCGTCATCGCCTACAAGCAGCCCGTAACCGCACCGGAAGTCAACGATATCCGTGGCGTGGACTCTTCTGGCGTTTTCGGTTCACTGCTCGCCCGCAAGCTGATTGTCACCGCCGGCCGCAAACAGGTCATCGGCCGGCCGATCCTGTACAAGACCACGCGCGAATTCCTCCTCCGCTTCGGCCTCAAAGATGTGTCCGAGCTGCCGTCGATGGAGGAATTCGAGAAAATGGCCGCTATCGAGCTTGACGAGCCCGAGACTCCGGCCGCCGAAAAGTCGGAACCCGGCGCAAACCAGGACTCAGACGCAAATCTAAGTCTCGAATTTGAAGAAAACGTTGCAGAAGACCCGACTGACGAGCCTTCGGACGCAGCACAGGAAACCATTGAAACCCAACAGACCGCCGAGACGGCGGCCAGTACGGAATCCCCAACCCCGGAAGAGGCCGCGCCTGCTGCGCCTCCGGCAATCGAGCAGGCAGAAACAGAGAATTCCCCTCATGGCGAAGAAAAAAGCCAGTCAGAGCAGTGAAGTCGAGAGCGTAACCCCTGAAACCACAGAACCCGGCACGGTCGTAAAAGCAAAAGCCAAGCCCAAGACCAAAGCCGCACCCAAGGCCAAAAAGCCGGCAAAGGCACCCGTCGCCGCAGACCCCATTGGTGACGAGACCGACGGCGAGGCCATGACTGCGCTTGATCTGGGAACTGCTTCGGAAAGTGCGTCCGAGATCGAAGGCGCCGAGGCGGAAGCTCTCTCCGAAGCCGAGATTGAAGGCGCTGCCTACAACACCGAGGAACCGGCAATCGCTCAGAGGCCCGAATTGGAAGACGAGTTCGAAGACGAAGCGGAGCTCACCGCAGGCCTGCTGTCGGAGCCTGAAGACGAACTGGAAGACGAGTTCGAAGACGAATCAGGATTGGAAGACGAACTGGAAGATGAATCTGATTCCGAATCCACTCCGGTCCCCCGCCCCCCCGCGAAACTCGAGCGATTGCAGAAGATCCTTGCCCAGGCCGGCGTGGCCAGCCGCCGCAAAGCTGAGGAGATGATCGAGCAGGGCCGCGTCCAGGTGAATGGCAAAACTGTAACCGAGCTGGGCACCAAGGCCGACGCCGGCCGCGACCATATCCGCGTTGACGGCAAGCTGCTGCACGGCGCCGAGCGACTTCGCTACTTCGTCCTGAACAAGCCCAAAGGCTTCGTCACCACCGTCAAGGATCCCGAAGGCCGCCCTACCGTCATGCAGTTTTTTGACAAGTTCAAGGAGCGCCTCTACCCGGTCGGCCGCCTCGACTATATGAGCGAGGGCCTGCTGCTTGTCACCAACGACGGCGAGCTGGCGAACCGGCTCACCCGCGCCGCCGCCGGCGTAGAAAAGACCTACCTGGTCAAAGTTGCCGGACAGCCCACGGAAGGCGAACTCGACATTCTCCGCGCCGGCGTTGCAATCGAACGAGGCGGCCCGGGAACTTCGAAGGTCCGCACCGCACCCGCCCGCATCCGGCAGGTCCGCCAGGGAGATAACCCCTGGTACGAAGTGGTGCTGATTGAGGGCCGTAACCGTGAACTGCGCAAGATGTTCGAGGAGATCGGCCATTTCGTCGAGAAGATCCGCCGTGTCGGCTATGGACCGCTGGTGCTTGACCAGGAACCCGGCAACCTGCGCGAACTCGATCCCAAGGAACTCACGCTCTTGCGCAAAGCCGCCGACGGATCCCTCCGCACACCGAAATCGAAGGATCTTCGCCGCCGCAACGCAGCCGACGCCGGCCACCTGCCAACCGTAGTTCCTAAACCCAGCCCTCGCTCCAGCCTTCGCCCGGCCTACCCAGCTGCCGCCAAGTCCTTTGAAGAGCGTCCGGCTCCCGGCCCCAAAGACTACCTTCCCAAACGTTCTTTCGAGCCCGGGGAGGGCGTACGCCCCACCCGTCCCGGCCGTCCACCCGCCAGGGAGTTTGGTGCCGGTCGTCCGGCATGGAAGAAAGATGATCGCCCGTCCAGGCCGCCCGCGCGCTTTGCAGCCGACTCAACAGGCGAAACCCGTCCGCCCGCCGGCAAATCCTTCGGTGCCAAACCGTTCGGGAAAAAGCCTTTTGGGGCCAAACCCTTTGGAGCCAAGCCATTCGGCGCGAAGCCCTACGACAGGACCAACGCCCCAAGCCGACCCTACACGCCGAAGCCGGAGTTCGGCGGAGCGGACCGGACAACGCCGCCCGCAAGCAGACCATTCAGCGAGAGACCATCGACGCCTCGGCCGTTCGCCGGTAAGCCCGCCGAGGGGCGCAGCTTCCCCGCGAAACCAGCCTGGAAGAAGCCGGAAGGCCAGCAGAGACCGCCGTTCAAGCGTCCAGCCGCTGACCGTCCAGCGCCACCACGCCGCGAACCGGCGCACTTCGACGACGACCTCGGCCCGGTGAGACCGCCGAATCTCCACATTGAAGAGATCAAGGCTTCGGATCGGCCCGCACCCAGCCGCAGCGGGCCCCGGCCCAGTTCCTACCGTCCGGCCGCCCAAGGGGGCCGTTCCGGCGCCCCACCGTCCAGCTTTCGCCCTTCCGGTTCTGGCCGATCGAGCTCGGAGAGGCCAGCCTCATCCCGTCCCTTCCGCGGCGAAAGCGGAATGCCGCGGCCGTTTACCACCAGCAGCGGCAAACCCCGAGCCGGTGGCGCACGCACCAACAACAAATCCGGTCGCACCGGAGATAGACCGTCGTCTACGGGGTGGAAGCCAGGCGGCCGTCCAAATACCGGCGCACCGGCCCGATCCTTTGGAGCGAAACCCGGCGGCTCAGCAAGACCCTCATTCCGCCGCGAAGAAGGCGAGGGCTCATTTGCCCCGCGACCCCCACGTTCAGACTCAGGCCCAAGCCAGCGCCCCGCCGGCAAGCCCGGCTGGAAGCCCAAGCCCAGCTTTGGCGGCAAGAGTAAGCCAGGCGCGGGCGGCAAGTCGAGGCCATCATTCAAGGGTGGTTCAAAGCCTGGCGGCTTCTCCAAATCCGGATTCAAGGGCAAGCCCGGCGGCAAGAAGCGGCCTTAAGCTCTCTGAGCCACTATGTGCGGCGGAAGATCTCCGCCGCCAGCTTCCGAAACTCGAACTGTTGGTACTCACGGATGACTGCGGGCGAAAAGATGCCCATGATCACCGTGAGTACAATTCCCGGCAGCAATAGAGAAACCACAACGCCGCGGGATTCGCCCGTGAACGCCGCAATGGCACCGAACAGAAGGCATGCCGCACCCAGGCTTGCCAGCAGCATATAGGCGCCCGTCACCAAACCCTTCGCTTTCCCGCGGGGCATCCATATGCTGGAAGCCACTACCAGGCCGCCACCCAACAGCGGGAGGCCAACGGCCATCAACATCCGGTAGTTCTCAATCTGGCGAATTCCATCCCACAAACCTTCACTCATCGCTCAACCTCCCTTTCCATCCTTCGTTCCAGCGCCGCCCGATGCACTGCGCGAATACTCTTCGCCGTCCCCACTTTGATCTCGCCCCGTTCCACCAGGTCCGCCAGCAGCCCAGTCATCTGGTCTGGAGGCGCTCCATCCATGCTTTGCCGCAGATTCGCAATCACGCGGTCGAGCGTGGCCCGAATCGTTGGATAGCTCACATGGTGCAGCATCGCCATCTCCTTCAGTGACCCGGACGCCAGTACAAACTGCGCCACAAAATCCAGATCCTCTTCCGGCAAAAGCGACACCGGATGTTCCTTGCTCCGCGAATCTCGTTGCCGAATTTCCTTCACAGCGGCTTCCATGCCCATAAAACTAGCACAAATAATAAATAAAATTCAAGTGCAGTTAAATTTTATTTAATTCCTGGAATTTTGCGAGAGGTATCTGGATAGAAAGCGTTCCTGCCGCCAAACGCCATTTTGCTTGCTATCCTGAAGGCCTGAGATGGCCATTTCCTCCACCACTCTCGATCCCATCCTGTGCGGGCCCCTTCTCCGCAAGGTGGACGCGCACCTGATCGACCTGTTGCGCTCGCTCACCCCGGACGAATGGGATCTCCAGACAATTGCCCCCGCATGGAAGGTCCGCGACGTCACCGCGCATCTGCTCGACACAGCCCTCCGCAAGCTCTCCATGGTCCGCGACAGCAATTTCGTCGAGACCGTAGAAATCCGCTCGCCTGCGGACGTTGTCTCTCTCGTCAACCGTCTCAATCGCGAGGGCGTCGCCGTGTACCGCCGCCTTAGCCCGGCGATCCTGATTGAACTCATGACAGCAGCCTGCAACCAGAGCGCCGACTTCCATGAGTCGCTCGATCCCTTCGCCCCTGCTGCCTTCAGTGTGAGCTGGGCCGGTGAAGATCGATCCCTCAACTGGTTTGACACGGCCCGCGAACTCACCGAGCGCTGGCACCACCAGCAGCAGATTCGCCTGGCAACCAATCGCCCCGGCCTCATGACGCCGGAGCTCTACCACCCCGTCCTGGATTGCTTCCTGCGCGGGCTTCCGCATGCCTTCCGCGACGTTGCTGCCCCTGAAGGCACGACCGTCCTGGTTGAAATATCCGGCGATTGCGGAGGGAGCTGGACTTTGGCCAAAGCCCCGCTCGCATGGACTCTAGTCAGAAATTCAGCAGCCGTATACAAATCTCGTGTCACAATACCGCAGGCGCTTGCATGGCGCCTGTTCACCAAAGGCATTGATCCCGACCTTATTCAGCCGCAAATCAAAGTTGAAGGCGACCCGATTCTTGTAGAAAAGGTCCTTCACTTAACCGCGATTGTTGGCTAAGACTCTATTGTTGGCTAAAACTCAATGATTTCCCTCACACCAGGGAGCTTGCATGGCAAACGGCTTTGGTACCGACATCCTTATTCAGGCGCCTGATCCCGAAGAGGCTGCTGCTTTCTACGTTGAGAAACTCGGGTTTGAAATCACCGGTCACGGCACACAGATGATGAGCCTGCACGGGCCGCACATCAACCTGTTCATTGAACGTGGCCCGGCTCTGGGCCCGGTCCTTGAGGTCACTGTCCCCGATGTAAAGCAAGCAGTGCTGCGCTTGGTGGAAAGCGGATGCGAGATCATCAAAGACGAGCCGGAGTTCCCACGGATCTACATCAGGGACCCCAACGGCCTTATTTACAACTTGACGACTCCAAATGCATGAAGCGGCTCGTCTGGCTTATTCGGCCGCCTTCAAAGCCAGTGTCTCCACCACTTGAATGTTCTTGAGCAACTCCGGCGGCAGACCATGCCGTTCCTCTAAATAAGCCACGCTGTTGTAGGAGATCCAGACGCTTTTCTCGCCGTCCTCCCAAACCAGAATCTTGAGCGGCAGGTCGATAGCAACACTGGGAGCAGCCAGCATCAACGGCGTGCCTGCCTTGGGGCTGCCAAAAATCAGCAGCTTCGTCGGCGGCATCTTCATGCCCACTTTTTCTGCTTCACCGCTGTGGTCCACCAGCGCGAACAGCGTTACGCCCTTCTCATCCAGAATCGCTTTGAGCTTCTCCACCGTCTGGTCAACGGTGTGACGGCTCGGTACATTCACAATCCCCGTGCCTTGTGTTCTCGTCATACTGACCTCCTGTTCCCTTCCTCAATGCCAAGCTGCGGCCGTCACGCTCGGTTCCGTCCGCCTATTATGCCCGTTCGCAAACCAAATCTGAAAGTCGAGCTGGCCCCATCGCCTTCGACTTTCGAGATCGCGAAATTGTTACCGAAGCCGCTCCTGGTGCATCATTAGAACCATGAGTACTGAAAAGGCAACATTCGGAGCAGGCTGTTTCTGGGGCGTGGAAGCCGCCTTCGCCGCGATCCCCGGAGTCACCGCGACCGCCGTCGGCTATGAGGGCGGCCAGCTTGACCGGCCAACCTACAAAGACGTCTGCACAGACAGCACCGGCCACGCGGAAGTCGTCGAACTGGACTTTGACCCCACGCGCGTCACCTACAACCAAATCCTTGACGCCTTCTTTGCCCTCCACGATCCCACTACCCTCAACCGCCAGGGACCTGACTGGGGCGCACAATATCGCTCGGCGATTTTCTTTCATTCGCCGGAGCAGGAAGCCCAGGCACACGCAAAAATCGAACAGCTTACCTCAGAGGGCGTTTTCAAACCGAAGCGCATTGTGACTAAGGTCGAACCGGCCCAGACCTTCTGGCGCGCGGAGGAATACCACCAGCGCTACCTTGAAAAACGCGGCCAGGCAAGCTGCCACATCTAGTCAATCCAAACTCCCCGCATGTTGTGGCGCCGATCTCCAGATCGGCTGTCCTGAGGGTCACCAGGCCCTCAGCAACTCTCGCCTTCGCCCGCCTCTGCGATCACTCCGGAAAGTCCGTAACCCTGGGTGTGTTCCGAGGCTTGGTCGAAGTGGCCCCGCCGGTCGAATTGATTACATTGCTGATCTCACCCAGGTTGTCGAGCGCAACGGAAATCATGTGGTGGAACCGCACCCCCGGCACCGTCGGCACTTCAATAGCGCGTGTCAGCACCACATTGGGATGGCGAAAGACGGAGTACACGCCAAGGCCCCAAGCCTCGTGGCTGGTGACACTATCAGCCACTTTGTACGACGCCCAGCCGTTGATGCGCCCGCCCTTCGCGTCCACTCCGCTCGTATAACTCTGCTGATCCGGCGGGTCATACGGGATTTCCGATTGATAGAAGTACGTCCGGCCGCCATTGCCGTTCCACAGCACCTGGTATTGCTGATGATGCTCTACAAAGAGTCCGTAGGCGGTAACGTTGTTGCCGTTCACCACCAGCCCGTTCGCGCTGGGATTGGTGGTCCAGCCGGCGCCTGCTCCGTGATCGGCGCGCCAGATCCATGTGTGGTCGACGATGGTGTCATTGGAGTTGATTTCGAGATCCACACCGGCGCTGCCCGGCCCCGCGCCGCCCACGCGAAAGAAGACGTCATGCAGCGAAATGGGGTTTTTGGCATGTCCGACATGGCTTCCTTCCTCTCCAACTTGCATCAGGATCGGCGATAGCTTCGGCCCCGCATCGACGAGCAACCCGGCAACGATAATCCCGTCCGCGTCGGCTGTGGTGAGCGCGGCAGTGCCGTTGATGGGACGAAGCGTCGCAAAGCCAAGACCCATCACAACGGTATCGGGATGAGGGACTCTGATAGGTTCCGTGAGCTCATAATTCCCAGGCGTCAGCAGCAGGTGTTTGCCCTTTGCCAGCTGTTCGTTCATCGTGGCCGCGGTGTCAGTGCCTGGATGAGCGATATAGAACTTCTCGAGTGAGATTGACTTTCCCGGCGTCGTCCCGCCGTGCCAGGTGATTCCCGAGCTGTTTGCGACGAGCGAGGGAATGCGGACGGAGTATTCCCCGCGCGCGTCCACTTCAAGAAACGGTTTCTCGCGAACAATCGGCGTTTGGGCGACCTTCGTGTACGGCGGCGACGGCCATTCACCTTCCGGCGGTTTGGGGATGCCGACGAAAACCATGTTCCAGTTCGCGCCCGTCCATGAACCCCACTCACTATTGCGGGAGATCCATTGCTGCTGCGTGCCAGACCCCACGTTGCCGTCTATCAGCGAATCGGAAATCCATCCGCCGCTGGCCCAGCCATGGTTCTGATTCAGCACCATGCTGCCAACAATATGCATACGACGAAACGGCGCAGCCTGAGACACCGCCCACTGCATGGTTCCATCCGCGGCTCCTCCGGTCGGCGTCACCGCGAAACCTTCAGCAGTCCGCCAGAAGGTGCACGTCGCATTGTCGTGTGGAAGGCTGGCGTCGGCGTGAACGTTGCCGGTGATGTGGACGGCATCGGGCGTTGCGCCCAGGCCGATGACCTCGGTGTAAAAGCCGATCGGAACATTCACTTTGTATTCTCCCGGCAGAAACAGGAAGGCGTTTCGCTGGGATCCAAACTCGTTGTGCTGCTGCACAGCGTAGACCGCATCAATCTGCGCCTGGATGGTCGCCGCGGGCATCGTCGAATTGAAAACCAGTACATTGGGGCCGAAGTCCGGCTGTGCGGGCATTGCGATTCCAGGAATGCTGCAACAAACCAGAAGCACCAGAGATCCACCTACTGCCCTAGCGCGATTCGCTCCAGCCTTTGCCCTGCTTTGAATTGATCTTTTCATTGGCTCCCCAGTCAGCTTCGTATGGTATCGATCTCAGCCTTGATAGACAAATGGCTCGACTAAGGATTCCGACTTCATCCCGGTTTGTGGACACGGGCTGGTTCCCCGAGCGAGAATTGCGGACACATGGGGAGACCGAATTGAAACGACCTTCTATGACGCGGCGGGATTTCGTCCGGATGGGAGCGGTCGCAGTTGCCGCAGGCGCAGCAGTGAATACCACCCTTTTGGACCCACTATCATCTTCGGCGCAAACCGTTGCTGGCGAATCCAAGACAGCCGCAAAGGCGCGCACCACTCGGTTTATTTCCATCGGCACTGGGATTCGCGGCTGCGATCTGCTGCGTGCGGCGCGGCAGGTGCCGAACAGTGTTTGCGTCGGCTCCGCGGATATCTATACCATGCACCAGCGCGCGGGGAAGGAAGCCTATGGCGCCGAGTTCCTCGCGGGCCGCGATTATCGCGCTCTGCTTGATCGCAAAGATGTCGATGCGGTGATCGTTGCCGTCCCCGACCATCTGCACAAGCGTGTGGTGCTCGACTGCCTGGCCGCCGGCAAAGACGTGTATTGCGAAAAGCCGATGAGCCACACCGTGGAAGACGGATTCGCCATGGTGCAGGCTGTGGTCGCGGGTAAGCGTATCTTCCAGGCCGGAAGCCAGCGCGTGAGCAACATCGTCTACAAGAAGGCGCAGGAGATTTTTGCGTCAGGCCGGTTGGGCGAGGTGCACCTGATTGAGGGCCACTCAGATCGCAATTCGCCTTCGGGCGCCTGGGTATACCCCATTCCGCCGCGCGCCACCCAGGAAACCATCGATTGGGAAGCATTTCAGAAAGATGCGCCTCCGCATCCCTTTGACCCGGTGCGCTTCTTCCGCTGGCGCTGTTTCAAGGATTACGGCGAGGGCCTTGCCGGCGATCTGTTCGTGCATCTGCTCTCGGGCATTCAGTGCGTGGCAGGCATCAACGCGATTCCCAGCCGGGCATATTCCACCGGCAGCCTGACTCACTTCAATGATGGTCGTGATTATCCTGACCTGATGGCGACGCTGTACGATTATCCCGGCGTGACGGTGAATCTCCACTGCAATCAGAACAACGAGGCCGGCGAGCCCATCATCTTCTATGGCTCCCAGGCGACCATGGTCATAAACGGCAATTCCCTCACGGTCACCCCGCAGGACACCAGCCCGAAGCCCGAAGGCTACAGTCTGAACGGCTGGACCGCGGCGGCAAAACAGCAGTATCTGGACGAATGGCACAAAACGCATCCCAAACAGCCGGTGACGCTGGGCGGCGTGGAGAATTACGTGGCTTCGCCGGGATACGACGATACCGTCGATCACATTGCCAACTTCTTTCACGCCATTGAAACGCGGGACCACGTGGTGGAAGACGAAGTCTTCGGCAACAACACGGCCATCGCCTGCCACATGGCCAACCACTCTTACTTCAATCGCAACGTCGCTGCATGGGACGAGGCAACAAAGTCAATCAAAGGCTGAATCGTTAGCCTTACGGAGAGGAAACAGATGAGCATTGCTTCGCGGAGGAGTTTCTTGAAAGCATCGAGTGCGGTTGCTGCTGCAACAGTTGTGGGCGCTGATCGGTTGAGCGCCGCGACCCTCAAGTTCCCCATCGGTCTGCAGCTGTACAGCGTGCGCGAACTGCTGCCTAAAGACTTTGAGGGCACGCTCGCCAAGGTAAGGGCGGACGGATATACGGAAGTCGAGGCAGCCGGCTACTATGACAAGCCTGCGGCCGAATTCCGCAAGGCAATGGACAAGGCCGGACTGCGCTGCGTCAGCACGCATCATCCGTTGGGCGTGCTGCGGCCGCGACTGGACGAGCTGATTGAATACGGGCACACGCTGGGCCTTGAGTACATCATCTGCTCCTCTTCCGTGCGGCGCGATCCTGCAGCCAAAGGTCCGCTGACCCTGGATGACTGGCACTATGTCGCGGGCGAGTTCAATCGCATTGGCGAGAAGGTGAAGGCGGCCGGGATGACCTTCGGCTATCACAACCACACACCGGAGTTCGGCACTGAGGGCGGGGTCGTCTTCTACGACGAACTGCTCAAACTCACCGACCCCAAGCTCGTAGTCTTCGAGATGGATTGCGGCTGGGTCTTCGCTGCCGGGCGCGATCCCATCGAATACTTAAGCAAGACTCCGGAGCGCTTTCCGCTGCTGCATGTAAAGGACATGGCGCGCGAAGCAAATGGGCAATTCCATTCAACGGTCATGGGCCGTGGCCTGGTGGACTACAAGCTCACTCTGCGTGCCGCCACGGGCCTCAAGCACTACTTCATCGAGCAGGAGGAATTCGCCCTCGACCCGATTGAGGCGCTCAGGCTCGATGCGGAGTACATGCGCAAGCTCGACGTCTGAGGCACGTTGCGCTTCTAAACTTTGGCTTCGCTTGCGGGTGCCGGCTTCTTCGCGCGCGTGGTGGTAATCACCACCACGCTGATCAGGACAAAAAGCGTTCCCAGGATCGTCCTCAGACCAAGCGCCTCGCCGCCAATCAGGTAGCCGATAATTACGGCGACCACCGGGTTCACATAAGCGTACGTGCCGACCTTTGTGGGCGATTCATGATGAATCAACCACAGATATGCGGTAAACCCGATGATGGACCCCGCCACGATCAAGTAAAGCAAGGCGAGCCACGCCCCCGCCGAAACTTTAAGCGAATCGAAACCGCGAAACTCCCCCAGTGCCGCCGCCGCGAACGTAAGCATGATTCCGCCTGCGAGCATCTGCGCCCCCGAGCTCATAATCTTCGACTCCGGCAACGGCAGCTTGCGCGTAAGAACGGATGCGACCGACCAGCTCAACGATCCGGCAATCAGCGCCAGTGCGCCAATCGGCTGAATCGGCTGGCCCCCTATGTTGAACGACCGGATCACCAGCACCGCAACCCCGCAAAGCCCAATCAGAAGCGCCGCAAGCAGTCGCACCGTGAGCTTTTGAGTGCGCAGGAAAAGAATCTCGGATAGGGCCGTAAACAGCGGAATAGTGGCCATCATTACAGCGGCAACGCCGGAGGGCACTCGCTGCTCGGCCCAGAACAGGCAGCCGTAATCGATAACGAAAATCAGAAATGCCAGCAGGAAGATCGATGCCCATTGGCGGCGGCCCGGCAGACGTTCTCCGTGAGTCATTACCCATGCGAATAGAACGATGCCCGCCGCCAAAAATCGCATCGCCGCAAACAGCAGCGGTGGCAGTTCCCGTACACCGATCCGAATGGCCAGAAACGTAGAACCCCAGACGAAATAAATGATGGAGAACGCCAGCAGAGTCTTCCATCTCGGGTGATCGGCGTCGGGCTCCATGGCAGTCTCCTTTTTTGCACTTTATCAGCAGTTCCACCCTGCCGCGCCATCATTCCGTTCGGCGGCTCTCGCCAATCCCGTCCGTCGGAGCCTTTTCGTTTAGGCTTTGAATATGAACATTTTTGATGAGAAGCGAGCAGAGCTGGAAAAGCACGAGTTCATGATGGGCGTGGAACGCGGCAGGCTGGCGGTAGCGCTGGATCTGCTGACAGACTCGCTGATTATGGTGGGTCAGCACGGAGTCTATTGCCCATCCAGCCGAAATCCTTCCAAGCCAGCACTCGATCTGCAGGCCGTTCTGGCCGGCATGGAAGGCGCAAAAGCTCTCATCCAGAGCGTCATGGAGGAGCTGCGCGCCCGGCGTGATGCTGAACGAGCCTAGCGGGAACAGTCGCCTCACCAGTCTTCTTAACCCAAAGTACGATATGCTTAGAGAGCGCGCCCGTAGCTCAGCTGGATAGAGCGAACGCCTCCGGAGCGTTAGGTCGGGAGTTCGAATCTCTCCGGGCGCACCATAAAATCTCTAATCG
>Ga0302200_10001181_pt1 | contig 24783 bp, 9 predicted proteins | sample II_Bog_N3_1_FD_194585 | JGI IMG/M metagenome (GOLD analysis project Ga0302200, IMG submission 194585) | Peat permafrost microbial communities from Stordalen Mire near Abisko, Sweden - II_Bog_N3_1 | ecosystem: Environmental > Terrestrial > Soil > Wetlands > Peat | place: Sweden: Abisko, Stordalen... | reverse complement strand
TCAGGAAGTGGTTATGCGCTGGAAAACCGCACCATCGTCTCCGACGTCTTGCCGAGAATTTTCCGCAGTTCGAATATCCTGAGGCTCGCGCCATTCTTTCGCGCCCAGCGGGATGCGCTAACTTCGCTGGCCTCATGCAGCAATCCGCGCATCGTGCTGCTCACCCCGGGCCCGCACAACGAGACTTACTTTGAGCACTCATACCTCGCGCGTTATCTTGGACTCGCCCTCGTCGAGGGAGCCGACCTCACCGTGCGCGACCGCTCGGTCTATCTCAAGACTGTAGAGGGACTGGAACAGGTTGATGTGATCCTGCGCCGCGTAGACGACAGCTTTTGCGATCCGCTCGAGTTGAACAGCGCTTCTCTCCTCGGTGTGCCCGGCCTGGTCGACGCTGTCGTGGCCGGCAATGTAAAGATCGCGAACGCATTAGGGAGCGGCGTGATTGAAACGGCGGCGATTATGCCATTCCTTCCCGGGCTTTCCAGGCACCTCATGGGAGAAACGCTCACACTTCCCTCCGTTGCCACCTGGTGGTGCGGACAATCCTATGCGCTTGACTGGGTGCTCAACCACCTTGATTCGGTCGTGCTGAAGCCAGCCTTCCCCTCTCGCGGAATGGAACCGGTGTTTGGCGCAAAACTGGAGCCCCACGAAATAGCAAAACTCATCGCGCAATTGACTGCATCTCCTCATGAATTTGTGGCTCAGGAGCAGGTAGCTTTATCGAATGCCCCCGTCTGGGGAAACAGTCACCTTTATGCGCGGAGCGTCGTACTGCGGGCCTATGTAGTCAACACCGGCACTGGATGGACGGCAATTCCCGGAGGGCTGGTGCGTGTCGCTGAGACTGAAGGCTCTGTGGTGTCGATGCAGCGCGGCGGTCACAGCAAGGACGCGTGGGTACTCTCGGACAGCCCCGTAGACACCTTCAGCATGCTGCACCCGCGTAATCAGCCGGTTGCACTGCATCGCGGATCGCCGGACGTGCCAAGCAGCGTAGCCGATCGAGTTTTTTGGCTGGGACGATATGTCGAGCGTGCCGAAAACACGGCCCGAATTGTGCGGTCAATGATTTCTCGTGCAAGGGGTGCCGAGCCGGATGAGATTAGTGTCCTGGTTCGCCTGCATAAATGCTTGAACTCCCGGCACAGTAAGTTATCGAAGGCAAAAAAGCACCGGCCCACGCCGTTGGAGTTCGAGCGAGAATTAATCTCTGTGATCTCTGACGTCAAAAGGACGGATAGCCTGGCCTTCATCCTGTCAGAGGTATCTCGAGTCGGAAACAGCGTTCGCGAGCGATTGTCGTCCGATATGATGATCCTCATCGCCCAACTGCGAACGTCTGTTGAGGCACCCCCTGACACGCAGATTCTCGAGTATCCGGCATTACTGACGCTCAGCCTGGAGTTTCTCTCTGCGTTCTCGGGGATGGAAAGGGAGAATATCAATAGGGGTATAGGCTGGTTGTTCATGAGCATCGGCCGGCGACTGGAGCGCGCTATCTATCTGACGCGGATGCTGCGGCAGATAACACTGCCCCTTGGAGAAAAAGACTGGCCCCTTCTCGAATGTCTGCTCGAAGTTGCAGACAGCTCGATGACCTATCGGAGCCGATATTACACAACGCTTCAGCCCATGGCCGTGCTCGATATTCTCATGGCAGACGGGAGCAATCCCAGGTCACTGGATTTCCAGCTTGCGCATCTCGCTGACCAATATCAGAGGTTGCCGAGACACATGACGGATGATCTCGAAGCCATGCGGGACGCATTGAGAATGTTGCGCGGCTTCGATTTGCACACCCTAAGCTACAGCTTGCCCTCCGATACTTCCGCGGCAAAGGACACCGAAGGCCTGGCTCGACTCGAAAATTTCCTGGCAGGATTGGAACGCCTGCTGCCATCATGGTCAGATAATTTATCGAGCCGTTACTTCAGCCACGCTCGGACGCTTCCCATCAGCATAGGCCTATGATCTATAAAATCGTTCATCGAACCACATATAAATATAAGTACCCCGTCTCCGTCGGCAGCCACGTTGCATGTATCAAGCCGCGCTCTTTGCCTCGCCACCGTTTGGAGGAAAGCGTTCTGCAGGTTCTTCCAGGTCCGGCCACCCTGACCGAACGAATCGATTATTTCGGCAACCACCAATACTTTTTCACGATTGAGGAACCCCACGACGAACTGGTCGTTGAAGCGCGAAGTCGAGTCGTCATGAACGAGATCCCGGCAGACCCGAACCTGCTCTCTCGGGCCTGGGAGGGAGTGGTCAGGGCATTGCCCGCGGATCACAGTCCTGAGGCCCTTGACGCTTTTCAGTTCCGATTTGAATCGCCGCGCATCAGACTTCGGCCGGAGTTTCAAAAATATGCGCAGAAGTCATTTACGTCGGGGCGACCTTTAGTTGAGGGTCTTCTGGATCTTACGTCGCGAATTCATCGTGACTTCCGCTTCGATGCAAAAGTCACGACAGTCCGGACTACAGTTGAAGAGGTCTTTCGGAAAAAGCGGGGCGTTTGTCAGGACTTTGCGCACATTCAAATCGCTTGCCTCCGCTCTATCGGCTTATCCGCGCGATATGTAAGCGGGTATCTGCGGACCTACCCGCCTCCCGGCCAGCCGCGCATGGTGGGAGCAGATGCCTCCCATGCGTGGGTCTCTGCCTATTGCCCCGAAATCGGCTGGATTGACGTGGATCCGACGAACGACGTTGTCCCCTCCACCGGCCATGTCACCATAGCCTGGGGTCGGGACTTCAGCGATGTGAGCCCTCTGCACGGCCTGATCCTCGGAGGGGGCGCTCATACGCTGAAAGTCGGAGTTGACCTCGAAACAATCGAGGAGTGACCGTTTGCGTCACTCGGAGTCGCAGCTTCCTCCACCTCCGATACCACGAAGAAGCTGGACAAAAAGGCTTGACCGAATGACGTCGTCAAGGCCACATCAGACGCATCCCTGCCAATCGCCATCAAGACGCGTCCGAGCCTCGGCTGATTGTTCCTCGCGTCAAATGTCCACCAACGATCATCGAGATAGACCTCGAACCACGCACTGAAATCCATGGGCAAACGTAATGGCACTCCGATATCGCCTAAATATCCCGTCGCATATCGGGCAGGAATGTTCAAGGCCCTGCAGAAGGTAATCGCGAGATGTTGAAAGTCGCGGCACACGCCAACGCAGCCGGTATAGACATCAAGTGCGGTCATGATGGGGCTGGCACGTTGATAGTCGAACGAAATTCGATTGTGCACCCAGTCGCAGATTGCCTGCACCCGGTCCCACCCTGGCTGAATATTTCCGAAGAGGTCACAAGCAATACCCGAAAGGCGATCCACTTCGCAATATCGGCTATTGAGCAGATACGAAAGCACCTCGTCCGGCAGGTCGCCTACGGGGATCTCTTGCGCGGCCAGGTTGACCTCATCCGGACTGTCCGAATTATGAATCAAGGTTGAACCCAAAAGCCTCAGTGGCCCCGGGGACGCAACGAACCTCGAGCAGCGATTTCCAAAGCTGTCGATATAGTTGGTAACCTTGAGCTTCGGTTCAGTCTTCAATTCGTCCGGTTCCCGCAGATCGCAAGCACGGGTGGGATGGACACTAAGGAGCGCCACCACGGCGACACTGGCCGGAATCTGAAACTGAAGGTCGTATCCAAGCCGGATTAACATTGTGAGCCTCATGCCTTGGCATTTATTGGTTATTGTCGGTAGGAACGGATGATGACACGTTAATGATCTCAGGGGATTGGATGCGTAATGTCGGGGCAAAGGCCATTAAATGGTTAGAGATCGCAAGACTTTGCCGACTCTAAGCCGACTCTCGTTTGGTCTCCGTCTAATACTTGAACAACGCCCAGTATTTCGCAGTATTCTGCGATCACGTCAACTCGCTGAGTCACTCGACGACAACGGATCAGTATTCATAAGACTGCCAGTGTTTGCAAATCCAATCCACCTGGACGTAAACCGGCTACCCGTCAATAAGCACTTGTTAAAGACCCACCCAGCTCAGTCGTGCGCATCGCACTACCTGCCACGGCTGTGTTGGTGGCGGCATTCTCATCGACGGACAGGAAGATTGATTGCAGCCAGAATCTCGCAGCAAGAAATGGGGCTTAACGAAAAGCCTAATAGCTATTTTGTTTTCTGCTCGCTCATAGTCTGCCTATGATTATTCTCGAAATGTCGGCATGGCGACACGGATCTATTGGGCGGCCCGTTTTGGAGAAACGGCGATGCTATCGGCATGTTCAAGGGTCGATCCTGCGCAGCGGCTGAGAACTGACGATTCCGTGGGTCAGGAGGAGCAGTGTCTGATCTGCGCCGTCAGCGTGACTGACTTCGCTGGAGCGCAGATGGCAGGGCGGACTACGACATGGAGAGATTGAGAATACGGTTCAGTCGATGGACGAAGGCAGCTGGGTCCTTGAGCGTCTCGCCCTCCATCAGCAGCGCCTGGTCGAGCAGCATCCAGGCGGCATCCTCTGCTACTGCGTCATTGCCCTGAGCCAAGAGTTTTTTCACAATCTCGTGGTCAGGGTTGATTTCCAGTGTCGGCTTCGCAGTTGGGATGTTCGTCTGGCCCATGGCACGCATCATCTGCTGCATCTGGAGAGATGGTTCCTCTTCGTCGCTCACGATGCATGAAGGACTCTCAGCAAGCCGCACTGAAACACGAACATCCTTTACATTCTCGCCAAGCGTGGCTTTGAGTTTCTCGAGCAACGGCTTTAGACCTTCTGTCTTATCCGCTTCCGATTCATCCTTCAAGTCTTCGGCGGTGGTTGTCTTATTGACCGATTTGAGGTCCACGTCGCCATACTTTTCGACTCCTGCAAAGATTACCTCATCGAAATCGTCGTCGAGTATCAGGACCTCAATGTCTTTCTTTCTGTAAATCTCCAGCAGCGGCGAACTGCCCAGGAGGGCCGCAGTTCCCCCTGTGATGTAATAGATGCCTTTCTGACCCTCCTTCATCCGTGACTTGACGTCTGCCAGGCTGGTGAATCCTTCAGCCTTTGTCGACTTGAAGCGAATCAGTTCGACCAGTGTTTCGCGATTGGCGAAGTCGCTGTACAGCCCTTCCTTTAGCGGACGATTGAACTCGGCAATAAACTTTGAATATTGCTCGGGCTGACTCGCGGCAACATTCTTCAACTCGGAAAGAATCTTCTTCACGCTTGCTGTGCGAATGCTCGTCAGCACGCGATTCTGTTGGAGCAGTTCGCGGCTTACGTTGAGGGGCAGGTCCTCGCTGTCAATAATCCCGCAAACAAAGCGCAGGTACTGCGGCAGCAACTCCCGAGAGTCGTCCATGATAAAGACACGCTTGACATAGAGCTTGATGCCGCCCTTGTATTCGGCTTGGTAGAGGTCTATCGGGGCCTTCGAAGGCATGTAGAAGAGAGTTGTGTACTCCAGGCTCCCTTCAGCCTTGGTGTGAAACCAGAAAAGAGGGTCCTGCCAATCGCCCGAGATCGATTTGTAGAGTTCCTTGTAGTCTTCGTCGGTCAACTCGCTCTTCGGCCGGCGCCACAAAGCGCTTGCCGAATTCACCTGATCGGTAGTGCGCGTCTTGATCGACTTCATTTCGGTTTCGTTCCACTCGCTCTTGTCGTAAGTAAGGAAGATGGGGAAGGCGATGTGATTCGAGTATTTCTTGACGATTTCCTGCAGCCGCCAACTGTTGGAGTAGGGCTTGCCTTCGTCATTGAAGTGGATAATGACCGTGGTGCCGGCAACTTCGCGCTCCGCCGGTTCAATCTCGAATCCGCTCTTGCCATCGCTTATCCAGCGCCAGGCCTTCTCTTCGCCGGCCTTACGCGAAATCACTTCCGCCCGATCTGCAACCATGAAGACACTGTAGAACCCAACCCCAAACTGGCCGATCAGGTTCGAATCCTTCTTTGCGTCGCCGGACAGTTGAGCCAGGAAGTTTTTCGTCCCTGAGCGTGCGATCGTACCCAGGTTCGAGACCAGGTCCTCCTCATTCATGCCAATTCCCGTGTCGGCAATCGTCAGGGTCTGCTTCTCTTCGTCCAGTTCCAGATCGATCCGTGGGGTGAACGCAAACGACTTGAAGTTGTCGTCAACCAGAGTCAGATGGCGCAGCTTGTCGAGCGCATCGGAGGCATTAGAGATAAGTTCCCGCAGGAAGATTTCGGGATGCGAATAGAGCGAGTGAACGATCAGGTGGAGCAGCTGATTGACTTCTGTTTGAAATTCGCGCTTCGACATGTTTCAGGTTCCTTCATGGATATTAAGGTTGGAGATTTTATGCGCTCCGCAAACTGGCCGGCCAAACGCCGGTTCACGGGCATGCTCATTCCATTTTATATAGAGTCGACTTGGCTCAGGAGAATGACGACGACGCGGGTTCCGGCGCCGGTGTGGGATCCGGGCTGCAATGAGTGGCCCGCAACGGAAGCGCGACCGAAACAGTACACTCACATCTAATAGACGATGGATTCTCCCAGCAACTCCCTCACCGCTCTGCCGAACAGCGCCGCTCCCACTGGCCATCAGGTGTGTTTCGCCTTCGACAACACATATGCGCGGCTTCCGGAGCACTTTTACGCACGTTTGAACCCAACACCAGTCGCGGCGCCGCGCATCGTGAAAGTCAATGTGGAACTGGCCCGTGAACTGGGACTCGATGCGGAAGCGCTTACCAGCGAGCATGGTGTTGAAGTTCTCGCCGGCAACCGAGTGGCCGACGGCGCAGAGCCGATCGCACTGGCTTATGCCGGGCATCAGTTTGGGCACTTTGTGCCTCTACTCGGCGACGGGCGCGCCAACCTCCTCGGCGAACTGGTAGCACGCGACGGCCAACGCTACGACATCCAGCTCAAGGGCTCCGGCCGAACACCTTTCTCACGCGGCGGCGACGGCAGGGCTGCACTTGGGCCAGTGTTGCGTGAGTACATTGTGAGCGAGGCCATGGCCGCGCTGGGCGTACCCACCACACGAGCCCTTGCAGCAGTGACCACCGGCGAACCGGCGCTGCGGGATACCGTCTTGCCCGGAGCTGTGCTGACACGGGTAGCGGCAAGCCATCTGCGTGTGGGAACTTTCCAGTACTTCGCGGCACGGGGCGATGTGGAGGGCTTGCGCATGCTTGCCGACTTTGCAATCGCCCGGCATTATCCTGAGGCTGCGCAAGCGAAAGAGCCATACCGGGCGCTGTTTGAAGGCGTAATTGCACGACAGGCGCGGCTGATTGCGCAATGGATGCTGCTCGGTTTCATTCATGGCGTGATGAACACTGACAACACATCTATATCCGGTGAGACCATCGATTACGGTCCTTGCGCCTTCATGGAGGCATACGAGCCGGCCAAGGTATATAGCTCAATTGACCACGGCGGCCGCTATGCCTTTGGCAACCAGCCTCGTGTCGCGCTGTGGAACCTGGCGCGGCTGGCCGAATCATTGCTGCCCGTTCTTGCGCAGGAGTCAGGCAGCGAAGAAGCAGCGTTGGTCGCTGCAAACCAAGCCCTCTCAGCCTTCGAGCCTCAGTTTGAAGCAGCACGCGGAACAGGAATGCGCCGCAAGCTTGGCCTCGTTCTTGAGCGCGAAGGCGATGCGGCACTGGCCGAAAACCTACTCCAGTGCATGGCAGTCAACGGCGCGGACTTCACCCTGACCTTCAGGATATTGTGCGATGCTGCAGCCGGACCGGAGGGCGACGCGGGAGTTCGTGCGTTATTTGCCGACCCTGCCGCATATGACGGCTGGGCTGCTGGATGGCACCGTCGTCTCGAAGAAGAGTCCGCCGATGGGCAGGCACCCGCTGCAGCTATGCGCAGAGTGAATCCAGCGTACATACCTCGCAACCATCTTGTGGAAGCGGCGCTCAATGCCGCCAATATGCGCCAGGATTTGCAGCCCTTCGAGGATCTGCTCGCCGTTATCTCGCGTCCATATGACGAGCGGCCAGAGCTTGAGAGGTATTTGATGCCCGCCCGTCCCGATGAGTGTGTCCTGCAAACTTTTTGCGGGACGTAGATTGCTGGACAGTCTCATTGATTTGGGATGTGCCTTTCAAACCGCTTTGACCTGCATTGGGTTCGCGGACCAACATCAACAACGTACCATCGTCTCAGGGAGCCAGGGACAAATGTTTACCGTAGAAATGAATCCTTCCCGCAAACACGCATACACAGATTCCGGTGCTGCTGTGCCGTAGACTGTGCCATGCATTGCGTTCCCAGATTCGTTAAATCAATGTCTTAGGCAACCAGACTAGAGTGCTTCCGTGCGGGCTTATTCTAAGGTAAGTGCTTGATTCTATAGTCGTGGTCCCCGGCGATCCAAGCTCCGATATGCTGATCCGGCATCAGCAAACGCTTGCCCCCTGAACCACGAATGCCTTCACGTTGCGTCGAGTCCAGTGTGCGAAACATGTGCCGAGAATTGGGAAAGGTTGCCCAAATCCAGAGCAGAATCGAGGCAAGTGAGCCTGCCAACCCCCGGACCGTATGAATATGCAATTCTTAGCAACTGAATTAAGCGATCTGCTGCCACCTAAAATCGTTGAATACTGCCACTGACGATTTTGATGAAGGGCTGAAGTCGACGCCAACGCACCTAGCCCCCAAAACCGACTCAGAGGTATTTACCAATTAATAAAACTTTGCCATCACGAGCATGTCTTCCACGCATGATTCGGCAATAGCCGAAGCGGGTAATGCCACACAATCGGAGCAAAAGGGTGGATTTTCGAGCCAAGAAGTTTCAAAGATCACACTTGCAGACCATACATCCGGAGCCCCAGACACTTAAAGCTAAAAGCTGCAAGATCAATATTTTAATGCCATTCTTCCGATCTCGCTGGCGATTCGTCCAAGACGAGAATTTTCAGATGTGACTTCTCGTTCCAAAAGGGTTCTCAAAAACGGTCTGCTAACTTCCTCAAAGAAAATGACTGGAACTCGCAAATCCCGTCGTCTCAAAACCTATTGTTAAATACAGCCCAACCATTCCAGTCCCCACCCCGACATCGCCATTTGCCATATTCCGCAAAACCCATGCCATGGTAGACTGCGTGCGTTTCCAATCTGCCATTTTCCAAGCTGTCTATGCTTCCTCGCTGGCATCCCGCGATGACGTATGTGGAGTCCGGTTCGGCGGCACTGAAACTCGCTACCGCTATCGCAGTGCCGATTTCGAGGTATCTCAATGTTTCGTGACTTTAAGCTTGCCTATCCGTTGAACTTGATCTTCAGCGTTCATCCATCCAAAAGCAATCCTCAGCAGCGAAGCAGATTTGCCGCGTGGTGCGCGATGTGGGCTGTGGCGCTGTTTAGCTCCTGGAATCTGGCCTATGCGCAGACCAAGATGTCAACCACGACCACGTTGGCCGTATCTTCGGCATCTGGCCCGGTAACGACTGTACCGTTTGGGACCGTTGTCACGCTCACAGCCTCGGTCAAGGCCGGAGCTACAGCGATCACGGTCGGCCAAGTGAATTTCTGCGACGCTTCGGTGACCTACTGCACCGACATTCATCTGCTTGGAACTTCGCAGCTAACCAGCGCAGGTACGGCGACCATCAAGTTCCGCCCGGGCGTAGGCAGCCATGGCTATAAGGCAGTTTTTGTGGGGGCCAACACGGATGCCGGCAGCGAGTCGAGTACGTCCGCGCTGACGGTGACGGGCAGTGCCGGACCATTTGCGAGCGCGGCGGCCATTTCGGAGAGCGGGAGTTTTGGCACGTACACACTGGGTGCGACCGTAACTGAAGCAGGGCAGAAAAAGCCGCCCACCAGGACTGTCTCGTTTCTGGATTCGAGCAATGGAAATTCGGTCCTGGCGACCGGAACGCTGGGAGCGGCAGTAGCCGGGATCGGCTGGCCAACCCCTGGGTCAATAGCAGCTTTCGGCACCCGCTTTGTTCTCGTGGCCGACCTCAATGGTGACGGCATTCCTGACCTGGTGGTGAATAACGTAGTCTATTTGGGCAACGCAAACGGGACCTATACTGCCCTCTCGCCACTTTCTGTGACAGGCTCAGGCCCGATGGTCGTCGCCGACTTAAACGGAGATGGCATTCCGGATCTGGTCCTCGCCATGTACGCGTCATCCACCGTTTCGATCCTGCTCGGAAATGGCGACGGAACTTTTGCCGCGCCCCTCGTAGCCAACCTGCCGCCCAACGTCACAGACGTCTCCCAATTTTTAACCGCGGACTTCAATGGAGACGGGATTACCGATCTCGCCGTCGTCGACACTTATGACTCGGCGTTGGCAATTCTCCTTGGTAATGGAGACGGCACGTTTACGATAGGGACCAATCCTCCGTTCCTGGTCGATCCTTCCAGCGTAGCGACGGGAGATTTCAACGGGGACGGCAAGGCCGATCTGGCCGTTGCGGATTCCCATTCCGACGCCATCGCCATTCTTCTCGGCAACGGAGATGGAACTTTTACGGCAGCATCCAGCACGGCGCATTCCGGAACCCAAGATGCGCAGGTTGCGGCGGCCGATTTCAATGGCGACGGCAAGCTGGATCTCGCGGTGGCTGCGGGGGGCAACTCCGGAACCGCTGAGTCAGTCACGATACTCACCGGAAACGGGGACGGAACCTTCAATTCGTCAACAAACCAGAGCCCGACTACATCGAGTGTCACTTGGATCCAGGTTGCGGATTTTAATCAGGATGGCGCTCCAGATGTGGTTGTTGCGGATTCAACGGGCAGCGCAACCGTTTTCCTGAACGGCGGCGGTAGCTCGTTCAGCGAGAGTTATCCGGTCTTCTCGGATCTCAGCGTTCCTTACTATCTGATGGTTGGTGTGGGCGACCTGAACGGCGATGGATACCCGGACATTGTTGCTGGAGGCTATTACAACAATACGGTGGGGCTATATCTGACGGAGCCGACGGAGACAGCGACCGCAACAGCCAACGTCACAATTGCCGATGCTGGCCAGCACCTGGTGGATGCGAGTTATGGCGGAGACGGCAACTACAATTCCAGCGTTTCGGGCACAACCCCTCTTTGGGGCGTCCCGGCGACCACCACGACCTCCCTTACCTTGACTTCGGGCGGCTCGCCGGTTACTTCGGTCGCGCCTGGCACCGTTGTCACTCTAACTGCAACCGTGAAGGCCGGGACCAGCCTGGTGACGTCCGGGCAGGTGAACTTCTGCGACGCGACGGCGAGCCATTGCACTGACATTCACATCGTGGGCACGGCGTCGCTCACGGGCAACGGAACGGCAACACTCAAGTTTGTTCCGGGCCCCGGAACGCACAGCTATTTTGCTGAATACATCGAGAACGGACAGGGAGCAGCAAGTGATTCATCAGCGGTAAATCTCACGGTGGGCCCAGCGCCTGCCCCTATGTACGCCGACACAACTTCAATCACGGTTCCTGGCGCGGCTACTGGGAATTACACATTGACCGCGACCGTGGCTGGATTCGGTGGGCCGGCTGCGCCAACTGGAACTGTGTCATTCCTCGATACGAGCTTTTCCAACACCGTGCTGGCTACGGCGCAGCTGGGAGGGAGCACTGCGGGATTGGGTTGGTTGATCTCGCAGACGCCGGCTCTAAGCAGCAGTCCGATTTCTGAGGTGACCGGCGATTTCAACGGAGACGGAAAACAGGATTTGGCTCTTCTTACGGGCTCGGCCGGCCAATATACGATCACCGTGCTACTGGGGAATGGAGACGGGACCTTCTCACTCGGGCCAGTAACGCAAGCTACAGGCGTGCAGCAATTTCAGTCAATGGTCGCCGGCGAATTCAATGGCGATGGACATCTCGATCTGGCAATTACAAGCAATGGTTATTACGGGACCTTTGTGACGACTTTGCTCGGCAGTGGAGATGGCAGCTTCGGAACAAATAAAACGATCACATTATTCGACCCGCAATCATCCCTGGGCAACCAGGGTCCCGAATCAATGGTCACCGCCGACTTCAATGGCGATGGCATACTCGATCTCGCCTTCATGGGCCCAGACGAAGTTGTTGTTGCTCTAGGGGTGGGTGACGGAACATTCACATTGTCAGGAACACTCTCCGGCGGCGGTCAAGGATTTGAGGCGATTGCATCGGGCGATTTCAATGGGGATGGGATTCCGGACTTAGTCGCGATAGACGGCCTGTCCGGCGATGCGACGGTATTCCTTGGAAAGGGGGACGGCACATTTTCTGCTCCCGCGACGTTGGTTGTGGACAGTCGCGCGGATGCATTCCTCAAGTCAGTCGTGGTCGGCGATTTCAACGGAGATGGGGTCCCTGATCTGGCATTTTCTGACTACTACGGCATCTCGACTTGCCTCGGAAATGGCGACGGGACCTTCAAGCAGGCAGTGCCGACGCAAAACAACAACGGGGTCTGGTACCTGGTGACAGGTGATTTCAACCAGGACGGCAAACTCGATGTGGCCGGCTTCGATGACTACACTTTGCAGATCGATCTCTTTCAAGGTGCGGGCGACGGCACATTCACCATGGCGGTGCCCACGCCCAGCGTAACTCCTGAATCAACTAACGATGTTCCACTTATGACAGCGGACTTTAACGGCGACGGCGTGCCAGACCTGGCGCTGTTTGGCTCATTGACCAATGTAATGGCAATCTTTTTGACTGAGCCGGCCGAGGTGGCGACTGCAACCGTGAGTGGGATTGCTCCCGTTGGCGCAGGCACTCATAACGTCGAAGCGAGCTACGCGGGTGACAGCAATTACCCGGCGAGTGTCTCCGGTACGGTCCCGCTCACGGCCGGGCTTGCGCCGCTGGTCATTAAGCCTGCTTCCGGCATTTACAACACCGCACAAACAGTCACTATCACCGAGTCGATCCCGGGGTCCACGATTTATTATCAGGCTTCCGGAATCTTGAATACCAACGGCTATGTCCAGTACACAGGGCCGATTCAGCTTAACGAAGGGGGAAGCGAATCTATCACGGCGTACGCGTCTGAGGCTGGATACAATGAGACCAGCTCCGCCAACGTGACTTACACAATCAATTTGCCGGCAGCGCCCGCCCCCACGTTTTCGCCGGCTCCAGGCAGTTTTGCCGGCTCGCAGCAAGTCACAATATCTGATACTGCGAATCACGCCACTATTTATTACACGACCGACGGCTCTACTCCGAATTTCAACTCAGCGGTTTATTCGGGCAGCATTTCGGTCACCAACTCAGAGGCGCTGGTGGCGATCGCGATTGCGCCGGGTTACTCGGCAAGCGCGCCAGCCACTGCTTCGTATTACATTGACTCAGCCGCCACTCGATTTATCTACTCGGTTGCAGGCGACGGTGCCGAGGGCTATAGCGGAGACGGCGGCCCGGCTACCTTCGCCGACCTCGACAACCCGAAATCAGCGGCTATTGACTCTGCCGGTAACATTTACATCTCGGACACCTACAACAACGTGGTGAGGAAGGTCGCCGCGGGCACCGGGATTATCACCACAATTGCTGGAAATACCATCGCTGGATATACCGGCGACAGCGGCCCGGCTACAAGCGCTGAGCTCAACGAGCCCGGCGCCATTGCCCTGGACGCAGCCGGAAACCTGTATATCGCGGATTTGAATAATTCTGCAATTCGGAAGATCGAGGCGAGCACAGGGGTTATTACCACTTTCGCCACAAACGTCACCCAACCCGGAGCCATGGCTGTCGACAGCCATGGCAACCTCTATTTTTCCGCCCCGTTTGCAGAAACGATTCGGGAAGTTTCAGCATCCACTGGAGCCATTACCACCGTTGCCGGCAGTGGCGGCTATGGATACTCAGGGGATGGCGGGCCTGCGCTCAGCGCGGATTTCATCGAACCTAGCGGGATTGCCCTTGACGCCAACGATAATCTTTACATCGCAGACACCTATGACAACGTGATTCGTGAAGTGAACAGTTCCACCAAGATCATTTCGACCGTGGCAGGAAACGGGCATGACGCCGGCTACTATACGGGCGCATTCAGCGGAGATGGCGGTCCGGCTACCAGCGCTGAACTCTATTGGCCCTCGTCTGTGGCAGTCGATGGAAGTGGCAATCTCTACATCGCCGATTTCTACAACCAACGAATTCGAGAGGTGAACGCAGCAACGAAAGTCATCAATACAATCGCCGGCGATGCGAGCGGATTCTCGTGCTATTCGCCGGGAGGAGGCGATGGTGGGGCGGCAACAAGCAGCGCTCTTTGCTTCCCAAATTTCGTGTCAGTAGACGGCAGCGGTAACGTGTTTGTATTGGCTAGTACCGGCCGAGTGCAAGAAATCACTGCGCCGCGAACCCCTCCGACGACAGCAACTGCCGCTCCCACATTCTCGATTGCGCCCGGGACTTACGCTGGCGCACAGACCGTGACCGTGAGCGACAGTACGCCGGGAGCTGAAATCTATATCCTCCTGGGCGGAGGAACCGCTACGACCGCGGGCGAAGGGTATAACGGCCCAATTAACGTTACCGGCAGCGTGACAATCAGCGCGATTGCCGCCGCGCCAGGATATTTACGCAGCGCAGCGACCTCGGCCGCCTACACCATCACCACGCCGCCGACCACCGTGATCAACTCCGTGGCCGGTAATGGGAAATCCGGATTCAGCGGTGTGGGTGGTCCCGCCCTCAGTGCAGAGTTGGATGCACCGGCGGACGTCGCGCTGGATAGCGCCGGCGATCTCTACATTGCAGACCCGCTCAACTACGTTGTCTGGAAGGTTGCCGCCGGTACAGGAACCATCAGTCTAGCCGCAGGCACGGGGATTATAGGAGCAACCGGTAACGGGGGCCTCGCAATAGACGCTCAACTCTACACCCCCCAGAGAATCGCGGTCGACAGCGCCGGCAATCTGTACATCGCTGACAGCTATAACTACGTCGTTCGCAAGGTCGATGCAATAACGGGAATCATCACGGTTTACGCAGGTAACGGCACACCCGGATATAAAAGCGGGATTGGAGATGGAGGCCCGGCTACCCAGGCTCAGTTAGGCGCGCCAGCGGGTTTGGCATTTGATTCCGCTGGTGATCTTTACATCTCCGACTCGACTAACAACTCAGTGCGGATGGTTTCGGCGACAACTGGCATTATTACTACTGTTGCAGGCAATGGAGCCACGAGCCCGCTCGGCGACGGAGGGCCAGCCCTCAGTGCCGCTGTCCCGTACCCGGGTGCATTGGCGCTCGATAGCGCCGGTGATTTATTCATCGCGACTCCGAATAACGGGCGGGTACGCAAGGTTGCAGCCGGAACAGGTATCATTTCGACCGCGGCCGGCAACGGAAACCTGTACGGTGGGACCGGCGACGGCGGGCTCGCGACCGACGCCGATGTTACCGCGGAGGGTTTAGCCGTTGACGCCGCCGGCAACCTCTACATAGCGAGTTCGCCCGACGCAATTCGCAAAGTGGATGCAACAACCGGCGTGATTACGCGGTTTGCCGGTGATGGCTATGAGGGATACTCAGCATCGAGTGGTGATGGCGGTGCGGCAACCGTCGCGAGCATCTGCTATCCGGAAGGAATGGCTTTCGATGCATCTGGCAATCTATATTTTGCGGCGAATTGCGATGCCAGCGTTCGCGAAGTAAGTCCTTCCAATCCGGCGGCAACGCCCACGTTCAGCCCTGTGGCGGGAACATACACAGGCGCGCAGAGCGTCAAGATTATGGACGCGACTATCAACGCCACAATCTACTACACAACCGACGGCAGCACACCAACGACAGGATCGCACCAGTATGCGGGGGCCATCTCGGTGTCGGCGTCGGAAACAATCAACGCGATTGCGGTAGCGCCGGGATATACGGAGAGTGCGGTAGCATCGGCGGCATATGTAATCAATCAGCCAGTCACGCCCACCATAACCTGGCCTGCGCCCGCAGCAATGACTTACGGCACTGCGCTGAGCGCAACTCAGCTTGACGCAACCGCGTCAATACCGGGAACCTTCGTATACTCCCCTGCAGCCGGAACGTTGCTGTCGGCAGGACAGCAGGCACTCAATGTGACATTCACGCCGACTGACGCCGTCGACTACACAATTGCGACTGCAACTGTGACGCTCCAGGTGAATCAGGCGACACCGACGATCACTTGGTCAGCGCCTGCCGCAATCACTTACGGCGAGGCGCTGAGCGCAAGTCAGCTTGACGCGACCTCGTCAGTGCCAGGAACCTTCGTTTACTCCCCCGCGGCCGGAACGTTGCTGACAGCGGGACAGCAGACGCTCAGTGTTACTTTCACGCCGAATGACGCCGTTGACTACACAACTGCGACTGCGAGCGTGACGCTCCAAGTGAATCAGGCGACTCCGGCGATTACATGGTCCACACCCGCGCCAATCAACTACGGCACAGCGCTCACCTCAACGCAACTCGATGCGACCGCATCGGTGCCTGGGAGCTTCGTCTACTCGCCCGCTGTCGGTGCTGTACCTCCGGCGGGCAGCGACACGCTGTCGGTGGCATTCACCCCGACAGACGCTCTTAATTACACGAAGTCGACTGCGACCGTAACGCTGGTTGTCAACCCGTTCAACCCGACTCCTGGCATCGGCACGCTCTCACCTGCATTCGCCGGTGCGGGCGGCGCAGCATTTACATTGACCGTAAACGGCACTGGCTTTGTGCCTTCATCAATCATCAATTGGGGAACAACTGCACTTACAACTCAATACGTAAACGCAACGCAATTGACGGCCGAGATTTCGGCCACGTCGATTGCTTCTACTGGAGTCTACACGGTTACAGTTGAAACTCCCTCGCCCGGAGGCGGCACGTCGAATTCGTTTGAGTTCGATGTCGACACCGCTGGCTCCACGCCACCAAGCTTCACAACCACCACGGTGACAGTCTCGGCCGGTTCCTCAGCCAGCTACTCGGTAACGCTTCCTTCGTCAGCAACCAATGTGTCGGTACAGTGCCTTAACCTTCCCAGTGGGACGGCCTGCAGTTACTCGGCGTCCAAGGGCGCGGTGACGATCACAACATCGTCGAGCACCCCGGCAGGTACTTACCAGATTGTTGTTGTCTTCACCGAGACACTGCCCGGAGCAGCAACAGCAATGATATTTCTGCCCATCCTCTTGTTGCCTTTGCTGTTCATGCGGAGAAGGCTGGCAGCCAAAGGGTTCTGGTTCGCGGCGAGTCTTCTGCTGGTGGTATCGGTGGCCGCGGTTGCGACCGGATGTGGCGGGGGAGGGAACAGTACGCCGCCACCACCGCAGACTCACCAGGTTACAAGCTCCGGAACGGTGACCTTGACGGTACAGTGAGTAGACACCAGGCAATCAATAGATGAGGGGCAACACATATCGAGATGGTTCGTATGCTTGCGGTAGTTGCACCTGAGCTGAAACTCGACCAGAATCGAACGGCGTTGCGCATTTCACCTGAGCTAGAATCGGCTCATTTCGAGGCGCCTTCGATTCGTAGATCGGGTGCGGGACACATGCAATCGCCTTGGGTCTTTCACTTGCAGAGTAGGCCCGAAAACACCGACTTCTCCCCCAAGCTACTGCAATCTTTTTCAATGTCAGGGTGGGGACTGGAACGGTTGGGCTGAATTTAAACGTATAGGTTTTGGAGCATGGTTTTGCGCATCGATTTGCCCTTCAATATCAATACGATAAAAGCGCTGAATTGAACAGCTATTCTGAACCACAATTGCCGCTTCAATGAACACTCAGTTGTTTCAAAAAGTATTGCGGGGCTCCATGTCCGGCATGCCCTTTTTAGACAGGGTTATTTAAGGCCTTTCAATGTCGCGGAGAATTGAGCCTTTAAGGATGTCGCCTCGATACTCAGCTCAACCTGAAATATCCGTCCGTGAATGCCTCAACAGAGTCTAAAAATGGCAAGGTTTTTGCGCCGCGGTCGGTTGAACGGCAACGATGACCTTCGCCGATTTTTGGTTCCGCGGATCACCGTTGCCGACAATACTCCAGACAGCGCTGATGGGAGTGGAATTGTCCGGATCGGTTGTACCAATGTCTCTGTGATCGACCTCATCTACATTGCTGGAATTATTGCTATCTCAATCGGAATCCTGAAGGACTGAATTAACTGCGCCCGAATCACCGGCCAAGGTGTCGTTTGGAATCATTTAACCTCGTCTAGTTCCTGAAAGGCCCCGGCCCGGGCTGAGCCGTCTCCAGAGGCATTGTCTCCGGCGTCCAACAATACGCACCATATAAGGAACGTGTTCCAGAGATAAAACGTCAACTGCCTCGATCAATGCATTTCGCGGGACCGACTCAGAAATAAATGCAACGAACAACAAAGATAGTCGCGGCTTTCTTTGCAAGGTTTTACAAACCACGAATTCGCTTCGAGTCGATTCTTCGGCTATCGCTGCGAGATCCTCATCCAGAATCTGGCTTTGCGGCAACCGGATTGCCTTCAACGCTGGTCTGGAAAATAACCTGACTTGGCGTGGATGGTTGCGTCTTTCAGACCCTCCACTTTCAGATCGATAGTGCGCCACTTGCCGTCAGACGATGGGTTGAGGGGCTGATAGCCCAACATGTAGACGTGCCTCATTACTTCTGAGACCTGTCCAAAGACCATCTGCATATCTTTCGGATTCTTTGCCTCAAACGTCGCCCCGCCGGTGTTCGCGCTCATCTCTCCTAGCATTCTCCGTAGAATGCCCGACTCAAGCGCTTCGCCTTCCGCGATTGTGAATATGGGAACGCTGTTTGCACGTGCCCGCGTCACGGCCGTTTGAGCTGTAAGCATGCTGCTATTGTCGTCGCCATCAGTAAAGAGCACGATCGCTTTCTTGCCTGATTGGTCGTTGAGGTCGCGGCTCACCTCCGCGACCGCGTCGAATAGTGCCGTTCGCCCTCCGGCTCGCAGCCGCAGGACAGCACGCTTGGCGGCAATCTTATCTGTAGTGAAGTCCTGCTGGGTAACTACCTTCTCATTGAAGCTGAATACTGCTACCGAGTCATTGCTGCCGAGCTGGTCGATAAGAGTGCTGACGCCACTCTTAAGCGAGGGCAAAGTGTCCACCATGCTCGCGGTAGTATCGAGCAGAATGGCACAATGGAGCGGCTCTGCCGTGGTCTCAAAATACTTGATGCTCTGCGGTTCCCCGTTTTCCAGTACCTGGAAATCCTTCGCCGAAAGCCCGTCCTCGTAGTGTCCTTGATGATCGAACACCGTGGCATAGATCTCAACCACGCGCGATTCAATCCGGAAGGTCGGCGCCTCTTGTTGCGCGCAGGTGCTGGCCGCCAGCAGGCACACGATCGAGGCCATGCAGAGTCTCTTCATTATTGCAGGATCTCAACAATCTTCTTGTTCTCGACGGCGGAATACGATGCGAGCAATGATCGCCAATCCTTATAGTCCGTCATCTGTGTTGACTTGAACACGCTGCGTGCCAGTGGTTCTGCAACGCGGCCCAAATCGACGGGGGCAACGCCGAGGGAATCGGCCCGGTACGCCAGATAAAGCTTCAAATCAGCCGAGCGTTCGGCCAACTCCTCGGGCATTCGAGACTCATAAGCCTCGTAAGGCCGGTCGGCCAGTACGTGGGGGTGCGTGCAGCCGAATTGCGTATATGGAACCCGGCCGAAACCGTTGGCTCCGGCTCCCTGATTCTTTTCGATCATCCGCCGAAGCGCACTGAGTGCCGGCGCATCCGGCAGCCGCGGCGCTTCCACGGATTCGATGCTCGTGCCCAGCATGAATAAATCAGGCAAGTAAACTGAGTCCCAAACGCGCACCCAATCCCGATCCGCGATGCCCCCCAATAGTGCAGATCGGCGCGCCGGCGACAGTATGCCGGTCGTGTGCGCGCTTACCAAGTCGAGAGCTGCGGCATTGCTCGATGCTGTCACGATTAGTTCGCGTGCAGCGAGGATGCGCAGGCTGACCACTCGCTGGTCCTTCTCGGTGAGCTGATTCCACGGCGTGACGCGCAATCCAGCAATCTGCGCTGCCACCACCCAATCCATGCCATTCCCGCCCTCAGGCCATCCGGTTTCAGCGGCGCGTCCAGCAGCGACCACAAATTGTGCAAGGCCGCCTTCAAAGTGGCTGCCCATGCCTTCGCTCGACTTCACAAAGTCCGACTCTGCGGCTAAGGGCGCAAGATCGCTGCCCTCGGTCAGATTGAAGTAGCGGTGTTTCCGCAGTAGTAGCGGATCCTCTGAGACGATGAGGTCGGAACTGCGCAGATCGACCGCGTATACAGCGCCGGCCAGTGCCGCCGTTACCTGCGGCTCCATCTCCTTCAGAACTTCGTTTGTACTCTTCTCAATGCTGCTCGGATTCAGCTTCCGCTTTGTAACATCCTGGAGCAGATCCCCCGCACGCTCGTTCAAATGGTCGGGCAGATACCGCTCCATTGAATCCTTTTCTTTCGGTTCCGACTTAAGCTGTTTTGAAACTGCAACCGAGGGAATGCCTGAGAGCATCTTCTGCACGGCCTGGGCGTCGGACGATGCACTCTGCCCTGCCGCGGATTTGCGTACAACTTCAGCCAAGGCATCCTGGACCCCTAGCAAGGTGGTGAGGCTTGGTACCTTCTGCATATCCATCACCATCGCGTAGTCGCGCGCACGTCTTCGCGAAAACTCATTGTCCTCAGAGCCAATCATGCAGTTCTTGAGAGCGGCATCGGCTTCCACCAATTGGGGGCTGCAAGCGTGTAGAATGGTTCGCGCCATGCGCAGTGCTGCAGTGGTGCGGGCCGCTTCATCCGTTGCCGATCGCAATTCGCTTGAGATCTCCTCAAACAGCGTCGCGGCAAATGCATCTTCGATTGTCCCTCGCAGGCGGAGGATTGCCAGCCATTCTACGAGCGCATGCACTTGTCCCAAAGCCATATTACGTTCGACGGGGCTAAGCTGCTTGATGGCATCAAGCAAATCAAAGAAGCTTTTGAAACCAGCAAGATCGATGCTGCGCAGATCATTAAAGTAGCTGTACGTCGGCCAGTACTCGCCATATCGCTGCGCCAGCAACAGCGCCGACTCTTCATCGAGCGGCTGAACGCGATGCGCATCCAGGTGTGACACGGCAAGGAAATTGTCGAGTTCAGAGTGGGTCTCGTACTTCACCTTATAATGCGTGTCTGCTAGGCGGAGAAGAACGGTGTCTTCCTCATCGGCAGTTGTTGTCTTCCCGACGGCGCGCATCATCTTGCTAATCTTTGAGGCATCGGCCGATTTCCCCTTGGCGACGCCCCAAACTTCTGGTGATCCCGGGAAATCGAGATGGCCTTCGGCGTCAAGAGGAATCGACGACATCAGCTCGGCAAGAGAAGTTACCTGGCCAGGAACATACGATGATTTGGCCCTCGCTTCGATGTTGCCAAACAACTCAAGAAATCGCCGCACCCGCTCCGGGTTGGCGGTGATAAACATCTGGTGCTGCTGATCGAGTTCTGAAACCTGGTAGAAAAATGGCAGCAAATGCGTATTCTGCGCCTGAATCAGCTTGAGAAAGAATTGCCCCGGTTGATCGGGACTTGCATCTACCAGTCCGGACCATAGTGTTTTTGCGCTCGACCCTCCGGGCACCACCGCACTTGCGCCCCGAACGGCAAAGCACGAGCTGTAAAGCGCAAACGCGCGAACTGATTCATTTGACAACTGTGAAAGCGGAACTGACTGGAGCAGTACTGTCGCGGTGGGCCGGTCTGTTGAACCAATGGCAACATAAAGGCGAGTCAATTTGGGTGAGTTTAAGAGCGCTTCGGCAAAGCCTCCACCCGAGAGTGATGCTCCCGTACCGGGCCATGCCTTGCCGCTGGGATAAACCGTTGCCGGCTCATCCATCAATTCGATCGTGTAGGTCTGTCCTTTTTCGAGCGCATCCGCCAAACCTACCTCGTCGAGGGCCAGTGCCGACATAATGTCCTGGCGATCGCCTTTGTTTTGTCCTGTTCCTATTTCGACACTGGTTTTGCCCGCGCCATGGCCTTTGATCTCCAACCCGAGCAAATGAAGCAATTCTTCGGTGTTTTTGCTCAATTGCTTGTCTTCAAGCGACAATTCGATTGAGACCTTGTTGCCGCTGCGCCTTCCCATCGACTCCAACTGTCCAACAAGTTGAAAGTACTTTTGTATTTTCGAGCGATAAGGGTCCTCGTGGCAGTCGACACATGCATTCGTAATCAATGCCGAAGCGAACTCCCACAGAAAGCGCTCTTCAGGCGCGCCCTTTTTCGTATATGCAATGAACGCCAACGCATCTCGCCCGCCCGGGATAAGAACCTCATCTCCGGGATTACTCTGTGTCGCCCCCAATAACTCAGCGCACGTATTGCTCGAGCCCATTATTTGTTCGGCAAATTGCCGCGCCTTATCCAGTTCGTTGTCCCGAACCGCATCGAAACACCCACGCTCGAGTACCTCCTTCCGGTTCGATGCGCCTTCGCCGAGGGCTTTGTATAGCTGTCCGTACGCATCGGCCGCGCCATACCCGTAAAGATCCTGGGTTGCCGCAAGCCGAGTCAATACGCTGATCGCCCCCGTCGTTGCCGCTCCATCTTCAAGTGTCAAATGCATCTGGTACTCGAGTCCAAGCTGATTCTCCACATCTGCTTTCACTAGATAAAGATCCGGATTCTGGGGATAATTTCCCACGTCTTGCGAAGCGGAATCCAGCGCATCCTGGACCCGGCCCATGGCAAGCAGAAGCCGATCGATCCTCACGTAAGCAGCCTGGTCGTCCTTGCGCACTGCAAGCACGGCCTTCCACCCGGCAAGAGCTTCTTCGCGAAACCCTTCATGCTCCAGCGCATCTGCAAACCACGCTCGCTCGCCGGCGTCTGCCGGAGCAGACTCGATGGTTTGAGTTGCCAGTGCATGCGCCTTTGCATCCTGCTTGCTATCGAGGTAAAGCCGAATGAGCGTCGCTGATTCCTCCCGGTGCCAACCGCCAAGTTGCAGCCCGTGCTCCAGCGCTTCGATTGCCAGCGAATTCTCTTTTGTGCGTTCCGCAGCCGATGCTTCAACAAACCAAAGGTCTTGTCGTTTGGCATCCGCGGAGACCGCCGCCTGGAGATATAGAAGAGCCCCTGCGTCGTCTTTGAGCCCCAGATGCACAAAGGCGTAGTCCTCGGCAAGTTTCGCCGGCGCAATCTTCAGTTCAGCGGCTCGATTCAGCGCCCTCTCGGCCTCATCGTAATTCGTTGCCAGTCGCTGCGCGTGGCCGAGTAGAACAAAACTCAGGCCATCCTCAGGACGAACAAGCACTAACAGAGCCGCGGCCTTCACTTCTTCGCCGTATGTTCCGGCCCGCTCGCAAAATGCGGCTTCAAGCTGCAACAGCACAGGGTCGACGGGGTTTACCTGGCCTGCTGCCTTAAGCAAACTCCCGATCTCTTCGGTCGATTTCTCATTCGGCTTTTGCGCCAATTCTGCTGAAGCCTGCCGCAACTGTTCCTGCGCCGAAGCGACCGCCGTAACGCTCGACAAGGGTGTTCCCGCGTCCACCATATCGGTCCACTGCAGCAGTGTTTTGCCGTCATCGGCGGTAATCCTTGCTGGGACGAGCACAAAGCCGGCGGGAGCCGGATGGGGCGTCCAGTTCAGCTGAATAAAGGCATGTTTTCTCTCATCTATGGCCGCGGAAAGTTCTGCAGGGTCCGCACTCACAACGCCACCCGTCGCGGCCGCCGTAGAGTCAAGTACGCTCCCACCGGCGCTCAGAACATAAACGCGAACCTGCTGCATGTTCAGCGTTCGGGTAAGATTGGCTGCGGCAAAGTCGCTGGCCAGTCCGGTTAGAGTTCCCGTATTTGCCACCACCACTAGAGCTGACCAGCGCGAACCCAGCTTGTCGGCGTTATTCAAAATCGAGTCAAAGACTGCGGCGGGGGGCTGTGGCATTGCCGGCGCGGCCGTTAACCCTGACTGCGCTGACTCTGATTGAGCTGTCGCTAAGCCAATCTGGTCCAGTTCCTTTTCGAGCCGCGTCACGCTTGCGGTCGCTTCGTCTGTTTCGACATTCGAACCCGAAAGCACAACCAGGCGGATCTGACGCCCGGCAAGTCGCCGCGCCAGCCCAAGGACATCATGCCGGGCCTGGTCCAATTGGGACGATTCGAATGTGTCGGCGAGGAACAACACAGTGACGGCGCTCGAGGGATGCACCATCGTAGAAGTGAACTCCACAAAACCGCCAAAAGTACTAAGTTGAGTTGGCGGCGAAACGTCTCGGCTGTCCACCTGCATCATCACAGACGCAGACTGGGCAGAGGCGCGGATGACAATCGCAGCCAGTGCAATGCCGATGTAGATTTGCAGAGTCCGCAATCCTGCCCCCGTGGCTCTCCTGGGTGGCCCATTGATGTAGAAACATGATTTGTAGGATCGAATTGAACGAGAATGTGGGGATGCAGCTTTAAAGTAGCAGATTTCTTTTCTAACTGAAAGAGTTTGAAACTCAAGAGGCAAGAACCGAACTTTCTCATCAGCCGCATTGGAGCCTGTTGCGGAGGTAATTGCCACTTGCAACTTGTCGCGAAGAACTCGAGCCCTGCGAATTGGCACTACCAAAGCTCGTAGAGAGTCTTGAGAATGCGAAAACGGCTTGAAGGTGAAGCGGGTCGATGTTTTCCGATCCCGATCTCCCCATACACCAAGGACTGGAAATAGGATTCGGGGCGAAATGTCAACCAACCGGATGTCATACATCAGTAAGCAGATCACTCGGATTTACGACCGAGTTTGCGTCACTTGGCTGAAAACCAGCTTCGCGGACAAATGATCTTTGCCAATTGATCAGTCACGTCGTTCTCGATGAGTGCAAATCGCCGAATTGCCGGGTTCCGGGCGGTTGACCG
>Ga0302200_10001180_pt1 | contig 24793 bp, 19 predicted proteins | sample II_Bog_N3_1_FD_194585 | JGI IMG/M metagenome (GOLD analysis project Ga0302200, IMG submission 194585) | Peat permafrost microbial communities from Stordalen Mire near Abisko, Sweden - II_Bog_N3_1 | ecosystem: Environmental > Terrestrial > Soil > Wetlands > Peat | place: Sweden: Abisko... | reverse complement strand
CCGAGGATGCTGCCAAGCTGCGCGCCGAGCGATTTTTCCTCCTCGGACGTGAGCGCGAGCCGCGCGAGGTGCGCAACGTATTTCACATCAATTTCAGCGGATGCCATGCGGGCAGTTTCAAGTTTCAGGCTGTAAGTTTCAAGTTGAAACCAAGCTGTCCGGAAACTGAAAATGCAACCGAAGACTGGAACCGGAAAGAACCTTACTCCTCGTCGAACTTCCGTTTGACGAGCGCCTCCAGCTCGGTGAGGGCGGCGGCAGCGTCCACGCCTTTGACGTGGAGCGTCACCTTGCTGCCAGGGCCGGCGGCCAGCATCATCAGGCCCATGATGCTCTTGCCGTTGATTTTTTCGCCGTCCTTCTCCACGAAGATGTCGCTGCCAAAACGGCTGGCGGTCTTGACGAACATCGCCGCCGGCCGGGCGTGGATGCCGGACTTGTTCAGCACGACGAGTTCCCGGGTGAGGAATTCGGCGTCGGTGGCTTTTTTGGCGCTCATGGATTGTTTCATGTGAAAAATAGTCTGCGCGCTTTATTCCGCCAACACAATTTCTGGTGACATTTCATGGTGACACGGGCGGCTCCGCCGCCTTGGCCGCCATCTGCGCAAGCAGGCGGCCGTTCAAATCCTCGGCGGCGTTGTAGCCGGACTTGCGCAGTTTCATCTGGAATGCCGCCACCTCGATGAGCCGCGCGATGTCGCGACCGGGGCGCACCGGGATGGTGACGTGCGGAATATCCACGTCCAGCACCTTGACGAATTCCTGCTCCATGCCGAGCCGGTCCACATCCTTGACCTCGTCCCACTGCTTGAGCGTGATGATGAGGTCGAGGCCTTTTTCCTTGCGGATGGCTTTCACGCCAAACATCTGGGCGACGTTGATGATGCCGATGCCGCGCACTTCCATGTGATCTCGCGTCAATTCGGCGCTGGTGCATACCACGTCACGCCCGTCCACCAGCACGGCTTTGACGACATCGTCCGCCACCAGGCTGTAACCGCGTTCGATGAGCGCAAGGACGGCCTCGCTTTTGCCGATGCCGCTTTCGCCACGGATAATCACGCCGACGCCGAGGATGTCCACCATGCAGCCGAGTTCCGAACCGCGCGGGGCAAACATCATTTCCAGTTCCAGCGTCGCCTTGTTGATGAACTTCATCGTCACCAGCGGCGTCTGGAAAATCGGCACGCCGGCCTCGGCGGCGGCGGCGGTAAACTCCTTGTCCGGCTTGAGCGAACGGCTGAAGACAAAGCACGGGATTTTGTAGGCGAACAAATAAGCGTAGCGCGCCACGCGCTCCTCCTCGCGCAACGAACGCAGGTAAAAAACCTCCGCGTGGCCCATCACCTGCATCCGCTTGTAGGCGAAATAGCGCGTGAAGCCGCTCAACGCCAGGCCGGGGCGGTTCACCGTCGGCTCGCGGATGATGCGGCCCAAGCCGGGCTCGCCGGCGAGGAGCTTCATCTCCAGCGACGCGCCGTGCTCCTGGTGAAATTGTCCGACGGTGAGTGGCTGGCGTTCCATAAAAAATTATAAATTAAATTCCGGGCCGAGATAGATTTCCCGCGCCTTCGGGTCGTTCGCCAAAAATTCCGCGCTGCCGGCCACGAGCACCTGGCCTTTGTGGATGATGTAGCCGCGGTCAATCAGCTTCAAGGTCTCGCGCACATTGTGGTCCGTGATCAATATCCCCAGCCCGCGCTCCTTCAACCGGCGCACGATTTTTTGCACCTCATAAACCGCAATCGGGTCAATGCCGCTGAACGGCTCATCGAGCAGCAGCAGCTTCGGGCTCGTGACCAGCGCGCGGGTGATTTCCAAACGCCGTTTTTCGCCGCCGCTCAACTGATACGCTTTGCTCTTGCGGATCGGCGTCAAGTCCAGTTCTTCGAGCAGATACTTCAGCCGCACCTCGCGCTCCTCGCGCGACAGCTTGCACGTCTCCAAAATCGCCAGGATGTTTTCCTCCACCGACAGCTTGCGGAACACCGACGGCTCCTGCGTCAGATAACCGATGCCCAGCCGCGCGCGTTTGTGCATCGGCAGGCCGGTGATTTCGCCGCCCTCAAATTTCACCCAGCCCTCGTCCGGCTTCACCACGCCGACCACCATGTTGAACGTCGTCGTCTTGCCCGCGCCGTTCGGGCCGAGCAGGCCGACGATCTCGCCCGCGCGCACGTCCACCGACACGCCGTTGACGACGCGCCGGCCGCGGTATTCCTTCGCCAGTTTGTCGGTGGCGAGCAGCGCGCCGTTGGTGGGTGCGGTTTCCATTAAAAAAGTTTTTGCGCCGGGCCGTTGGTGCCGGTGTCCTTGGATTTCATTATCGGCTCGGTGAAGAGAAAATGGTTCCTCCCGCGGTCCCAGACCATCGGCTCGCTGTAAATCGTGCTGTTGGTCGTGTCCACCACCGGGTTGCCGGTGAAGGTCACCGTCTCGTTCGTCACCGTGTTCACGACCTTGTAATCATAAACCGCCTTGGCCGCCGTGACGTGGTATTTCTCGCCCTGCTCGTTCGTGAAATCCACCACCACGTTCGTCGTCGCCACCACATGGCTCAAATGCTCGCCGCCCGACGGCAGCGTCACCAGCATCCATTCGCAGGTCATCCGCACCTTCGGATCCGTCACCACCACATGGTTGCGATACGTCGCCAGATGGGCGTTCAGGTCAAAATCCGCCGAGTCCGAATCAATCTCCGTCGGCGGCTTGGGCTTGGCGTCCGCCACCTTGGCCTTCGCCTTGGCCGGCGGCGCGTTCGTGCTCAAAGTCGGCTGCAAATCCAATCGCGTCAATTGCGCGTTCGTCTGCGCCGCCAGCAGGCCGCCAAAACCAAGCGCCAAAAATAAAATGGTTTTTTTCATGATTCTCACATCATCACTCCCGGCATATCAATCAGCGTGTGCACATGGTTGGAAATGGTGAGCGACGAACTCGTCTGCCGCCACAAAAAACCCTCGCCCTGGACGTGGATTTTGCCGTCGCCCGACTGCAATTCCATGTGCCCCGCCGAATTCGCCACGCCGTCAAACGGCGAGTAGTTGCACTGCGGCGCGCGCACCACCACCTGCGTCTGGCCGTCCAGGGTGAACGTCTCCACTCGCAATTGCCGGATGTCAAGCAGCCCGCCCGGCAGCGGCAGCGCCTCCGCGCCCGACAATTTCATTTTGACCAACCGCTCGTTCGGCGGTTCAAAATACTGGTTCGAGGTGAAATCCGTCGCGTGCCCCACCGGCAGCGACTGCGCGCGGTCGCTCGTGCCGGCGAACAAAAAAATCGCCGCGCCGACCGCCGGACAAAATGTTGCCGCGTGAAATTTCATTCCGAATATTTTTCCACGAACTGCGCCCATTTGCCCTGCGCCCGCAAAATCATTTCAATCGCCTCACGCACCGCGCCGCGCCCGCCCACGGCCTGCGTCGTGAAATGCGCCGCCGCCTTCGCCTCCGGCACCGCATCGCCCACCGCCACGGCAAAACCCGCGCGCGTCAGCGGGCCGAGGTCAATGATATCGTCGCCCACGAAACACGTTTCCCCCCACGACAACTTTTCCTGCGCGAGCAACTGTTCAATCGCCGCCGTCTTGCTGATGTTGTCGCCTTGTTGGACGAGAAAATCAATCTTCAACTCGTCCGCGCGCAATTTTGTCGCCAGCGACGGCCGCGCCGAAACCCAGCCGACCTTCAAGCCCGCGCGGCGCGCGAGCACGATGCCCAAGCCGTCGCGGATGTTGAACCGTTTGAACTCGCGTTCGCCGCCGATGAAAATCGAGCCGTCGGTTAGCACACCGTCCACGTCGCAAAGAAATAATTTTATCTGCGGCAGCCGGGCGATGAGGGTTTGGGAAATTCGTTGAGCCATGAAAACATTCAACATTCAACATTCAACATTCAACGCCGAACCTCCAATGGCATTCGCCGCGCAAAACCTTGGGCGTTGAATGTTCAATGTTGATTGTTGAATGTTTTTCACTTCGCCGCCTTGAATATTTTCAGCAGGCTCTTGAGCGTCGCGTTTATTTCCGCCAGCGGAATCATGTTCGGCCCGTCGCTCATCGCTTCGTCCGGTTTCGGATGCGTCTCGATGAACAGGCCGTCCGCGCCGACGGCCAGCGCCGCGCTCGCCAGCACCGGCGCGAATTCGCGCTGACCAGCCGACTTGTCGCCGCCGCCGCCGGGCAGTTGCACCGAATGCGTCGCGTCAAAAATCACCGGGAAGCCGAACGACTTCATGATCGGAATCGAGCGCATGTCGGCCACCAGATTATTGTAGCCGAACGTCGTGCCGCGCTCGGTAAGGAGAATTTTCTTGGCGCCCGCCAGCCGCGCCTTTTCCGCCACGCGCCCCATTTCCGTCGGCGAAAGAAACTGGCCTTTTTTCAGGTTCACGATTTTGCCGGTGGCCACGGCGGCCTCGATTAAATCCGTCTGGCGGCAAAGAAACGCCGGGATTTGCAGGATGTCCACCACGTCGCCCGCGAGTTCGGCTTGCTCTTCCGTGTGCACGTCGGTCAGCACCGGCACGCCGAATTCCTCGCGGATGGCGGCGAGCGTTTTCAAACCGGCGGCGATGCCCGGCCCGCGAAACGCCTTGCCGGACGTGCGATTGGCCTTGTCGAAGCTGGCCTTGAAGACGTAGAAAATACCGAGCTGCTGGCAGGTTTTGACGAGCGACGCGGCAACGGTGCGGCAGAGTTTTTCGTTCTCAATCACGCACGGCCCGGCGATGATAAACAGCCGGCGCGGCGAATTGAGGTTTTTCCAAATGGCGGCGGAATCGAGCACGCGCCATTTTTAGCAGCGAAACGGGGGAAAGTAAATCACAGCCGTTGAGTTCCCGCCAAATGATTGACCGCAAACCATTCGCTTTCTAATCTCCGTGCATGGTGAAAAAATCTTCCCGTCCCAGTCGCCACACCTGATTCAAGTTCTCGGCAAGCCGTGTTGCATCTGTCCGCCGCATGGGGCGGGTTGGACAAACACAAGCCCCTGCTTGAAGTCATCTTCCATTGGCCAGAACCAACTCCGCCGAAGTTCACCCAACCATGCAGCCACAAACCCTCGCCAGATGACTTTCACGTCAGAAAATTACTCCAACCTAGTTTTTTGGGTTAAATCCCGTTGGAAATTTTCCGCGCAACTGCGCCCACTGGAATTTGGCCAGAAGTTCAATCGAAATACCCGGAGCGTGTTTGCCAAAGTCCTCTCCTCGAGGGCGAGGACCAAGGTGAGGGCGGACTCAAATCAAAATCGTTTGTTTTTCCACCCTCATCCCGGCCTGCTCCCCAAGGAGAACCTTTCACCGCGTCTGTGAAAAACCAACGCTGGACTGGCTGGGCCTCAGTCCCACCGCCGAAAAGGCACGCCGTTTTTCTCCATGAAATTCCCACAGCGCGGGCAGCGCCCCGGATCGTTCCACGTTTCCACGAAATGTTTGGCCGACACGGGACAGCCCAGCGAAAACTTTTGCCACACCAGCCGGCCCGCCGCCGAACCATCCCGCAGAATCACCGGCGGAATTTCCGGCCGGAAAAAACCGGGGAATTTGATCGCGGACGAGGCATCCGCGTGGCGGCGCACTTTCGTGAATACATCCATCAATTCGCGGCAATCGCGGCACACCACCGTCTGCACCTCGCAGTGGACGCCGCTATCCGCCCCGCCCGAAATGCGCGCGCGGTAATGGCAAACCAGACATTCAAAATGATACGTCCGGCCCATGCGCTCAAATGCCGGCACGCGCGCCGGCGACAAATTTCTCCGCCAATTCGTTTCCGGATTCCGCCCGCCAGACGGCGCCAACCGGAATCGGCGGCAACGCCGGCCGCAGCGGCAGCAGCTTCAGTCGCGGCCCGACCATGCACGCGACACAGCTTGGCATCAGCGCCAACCCGCGCCCCGACTCGACCGCCGCGACGATGCTCGTCACGCCGTCATGTTCGCCGACAATTTTTGGCTGGCGCCCGACCGCCGCAAACAGTTTTTCCAGCATCGCGTGGTATTCGGGATAATCCTGGCGGCTGTAGGCGATGAGCGGCTCGCGCGCGATCTGCTCCAATGTAATAAATTTCAATTTCGCCAGCGGATGTTTTGGCGCGACGGCCACGCACATGGCGTAGCGCGCCAGTTCCTCGAATTTTAGCCCGCGCAACAATTTCGCCGGCGGGCGCACGGTGAGCGCCACCTGCAAAAATTTTTCGCCGAGCTGCGCGAGCATTTCTTCCGTGGACAAGTCGTGCAGCGCCACGCGCACGCCGGGAAATTTTTCCTGAAACGCGCGCAGCGCCGCCGGCAAAATCTGCACCGTGAGCGACGGCGCATAACCGACATTGATTTCACCGTTCATTCCGCCGGAAACCGCGCGCGCCTTTTTCACCGCGTCGTCGGCGTGCAGCAAAACGGATTTCGCCTCCGTCAAAAAAGTTTTTCCCGCGTCCGTCAGTTTGAGCGCTTTCGCGCTGCGCTCAAAAAGGGAAAAGCCGATTTCGTCTTCGAGGTCGCGGATTTGCCGGCTCAGGCCCGGCTGCGAAACGTGCAGCTTGAGCGCGGCACGCGAAACATTTTCCGCCTCGGCAACGGCGACGAAGTAACGAAAGTGGCGCAATTCCATGTGAAATCAAGTATGCCTGAAAAGCATGGTAAGGCAAGAAACATGGTCTTTCCCCAAACCGCAAACCGCGCGCATAGTGTGGGCATGAAAATAATTCGTAGATCAAATGAACGGGGCCACGCCAACCACGGCTGGCTGGACAGCTACCACACCTTCAGCTTCGCGGATTATTATGACGCGAAGTGGCTGGGCTACCGCAGCCTGCGCGTCATCAACGATGATCTCGTGATGCCCGGCATGGGCTTCGGCACGCATCCGCATCGGGACATGGAAATCATCAGCTACGTCCTGAGCGGCGCGATCGAGCACAAGGATTCGATGGGCAACGGTCGCGTCATCCGCGCCGGTGAATTTCAATACATGGCCGCCGGCACCGGCGTGCAGCACAGCGAATTTAATCCGTCCAAGACGGAGCCGTTGCGCCTGCTGCAAATCTGGATCCAGCCGGACGCGAAAGGCGTGAAGCCGCGCTATGCCGAAAAAAATTATTCCGCCGCGCCGGCGGGACAATTTAATCTCGTCGCCAGCAAAACCGGACGCGATGGTTCCATCGCCATTCATCAGGACGCGGATTTGTCGTTCGCGAAACTGGACGCGGGGCAAAAGGTGAACTACACACTTACGCCGGAACGGCACGCGTGGATTCACGTCGCGGAAGGCGAAGTGGAATTGAACGGCGTGAAGCTCGCCGGCGGCGACGCCGTTGGCATCAGTGATGAAAGTGTGCTAAACATTTCCGCGACCAAACCGTCGCAAGTTTTGCTGTTCGACCTAAACTAAAAAACCAACAACCAAAATAAAATTATGCCAACTGTATCTGTCATCTACTTCTCCGGCGGCGGCCACACCACCAAGCTCGCCGAAGCCGTCAACAAGGGCGCGGCGTCCGTCGCCGGCGTGAAAACCAACCTCATCGCCATCAGCGGCGACGACATCGTCAAAGGCCGTTACAAAAACGACGCCGTGTTCGCGCAGCTTGACGCGAGCGACGCGATTATTTTTGGCAGCGCCACTTACATGGGCGGGCCGGCGGCGCAGTTCAAGGCTTTTGCCGATGCGAGCGCCGGCAAGTGGTTCAGCTCGGCCTGGAAGGATAAAATTGCGGCGGGCTTCACCGTCTCGATGAGTCCGAGCGGCGACAAGCTGAGCACATTGCATTATTTTTTCACGCTGGCCATGCAGCACGGCATGGTCTGGATCGGGCAGCCGGAAATGCCGCTGCAACCGAACGGCGTCAACCGGCTCGGCAGCAACAGCGGCGTGATGGCGCAGGCCGGACAGGAATCGCCGGACGTCGCGCCGAACGAAGGCGACAAGCTCACCGGCGAAATCCTCGGCAAACGCGTCGCGGAATATGCGGTGAAATTGAAAAAATGATCGGCGCAAAAAATTTCCGCCGCTGGGATAAAACCTGGCGGCGGATTTTTTTTATTTCGCCATCGCGTTGCCGGCGACAAAGCCAGTCGTCCACGCGGCCTGAAAATTAAAACCGCCGGTAATGCCGTCAATGTCCAGCAGTTCGCCCGCGAAAAAAAGTCCGGGGCAGATTTTGCTCTCCATCGTTTGAAAGTTCAGTTCGCCCAGCTTCACGCCGCCGCACGTCACGAACTCGTCCTTGTTCAGGCTTTTGCCCGCCACGGAAAATTCCGAGCGCAATACTTGTTTCGCCAATGCTTGCGATTGTGCGCGCGTGAGCGCCGCCCAGCGCGCATCGCGCGCGATGCCCGCCGCCAAAACCAATTGCTCCCACAAGCGCGCCGTCAGCGGAAACAGCGGCACGTTCACCAATAATTTTGCACCCGCCGATTCGCGTCGCGCCTGAAATTGGTGCGTGATTTTTTCTTCGTTCAATTCCGGCAGCCAGTTCACGAACAGTGGAAATTTGTAATCCAACTTGTGCAAGGCGCGCGCGCCCCACGCGGACATTTTCAAAATCGCCGGACCGCTCAAACCCCAATGCGTCACCAGCAGCGGCCCGCGCTCGCGCAATTTGGCAATGGGCACGGAAACTTCGGCCTCCGCCGAAACGCCCGCGAGCAAACGCAGCCACGGCGTTTCGATTTGAAAGGTGAACAGCGACGGCACGGGCGGCTCAAGCGTGTGGCCAAGTGAAACGGCGAGTTGTCCCGCCACCGCCGCGCGACAGCCGCCGGTGGCCAACAGCAATTTGTCGGCGAAGATTATCTCGGGAGGGCGCGTCACTCTGTGCGCGCCGCCGGCGGGTAGAGGACTGCCCGCCCCACCCAGCTTCAGCTCAAATATCCCGTCCGCATTTTTGGCAACCGATTCCACGGCGCAGTTCAGCCGCAACTTCACGCCGGCGTTTTGCGCCGCGTTCATCAGGCAATCCACGATGGTCTGCGACGAGTCGGTGACGGGAAACATCCGGCCATCGCTTTCCGTTTTTAATTTCACGCCGCGCGCGGCGAACCAGTCCACGGTGTCGCGCGCGGCAAATTTTTGAAACGGCGAGAGCAGCGCGCGTTCGCCGCGCGGATAACGCGCGGAAAATTCGCGCGGCTCAAAAAGCGCGTGCGTGACGTTGCAGCGGCCGCCGCCGGAGATGCGGACTTTTTCCAGAAAGCTCGAAGTTTTTTCCAGCAGCGTCACGTCTGCGCCAGCTTCCGCCGCCGCGATGGCCGCAAAAAAACCGGCTGCGCCGCCGCCGACCACGATGATTTGCCTCGAACTCACGCGCGGAGCATCGCAGAATACTTTCCATGTCCGAAGAAAATTTACCAGCCCAGACGCCAACGCCACACAAGCGGCGCTTGCGTTACTCGGGCAAAAATCCGCGCCGGTTCGAGGAAAAATACAAGGAACACGGCAGCGACACCGCGACGATTGCGAAAGTTGTCGCGGCGGGGAAAACACCCGCCGGCACGCACCGGCCAATCATGGTCGCGGAAATCTTGGAAGTGCTTGCTCCCAAGCCCGGCGACATCGCGGTGGATTGCACGCTCGGCTACGGTGGTCACGCGCAGGAAATTCTGGCGAAGATTTTGCCCGGCGGAAAATTGCTCGGCCTCGACCACGACCCGATTGAATTGCCGAAGACCGAGGCGCGGCTGCGGGCACTGGGTTTTGATGAAACGGTTTTCACCGCGCACCGGAGTAACTTTGCCGGGTTGCCGCAGGTTTTGGCGGCGCAGGAAATTGCCGGCGCAGACTTGATTCTCGCCGACCTCGGCGTTTCCTCGATGCAGATTGACGATCCGGCGCGCGGTTTTTCCGTGAAATTTTCCGGGCCGCTCGACATGCGCATGAACCCGCAGCGCGGCCAGCCGGTCTCGGCGCTGCTGGAAAAAATCCGGCCGGACGCGCTCGCGCAACTGCTCATGCAAAACGCGGACGAACCCAAGGCGGTGCAACTCGGCGCGGCGCTCGCGGGCAAAAGTTTTACCACCACGCACGCGCTCGCCGAGGCCATCCGCGCCGCGCTGCCGCTGGTGCCCAGGGAAGAATGTCATCTGAACATCCGGCGCGTATTCCAGGCACTGCGCATCACGGTGAACGACGAGTTTTCCGCGCTGGAAAATTTTCTACGCAATCTGCCGGCGTGCCTAAAACCCAAAGGCCGCGTGACGATCCTGACGTTTCATTCCGGCGAGGACCGGCGCGTGAAGAAGGCATTTATTGACGGCCAGCGAGATGGAATTTATTCAGAGATTTCCGGTGAAATTGTCCGCGCCACGGCGGAGGAGCAGCGGGCCAACCCGCGTTCCGCGCCGGCCAAGCTGCGCTGGGCGCGGCGGGCGAATGTTTGAGCGGCAAAGAAAAACGGGCGGGTTTCGTTGGAAACCCGCCCGTCGTGATTTAATTTTACAACTCCGGCATACCTTACGGTTGGGTGTAATAAAACTGCTGACCGTTGGTTGCCGGACCGTTGGTGAACTGATAGTTGCCTGAGCCAGTCGGATTCTCAACGGCAGTGCCAATTACTGGCCAGCTCGACCGCGGCACGGTGAGATTATTCGTCCCAAAAACCGAGATGGTCAAACCCGGGGTGTTGGTGAAGTTGAATATGAATTGACCACCGCTCAACTTGGCCCCGCCCAAACTTGACGCAATCGGAGCGGGAATGTTAAACGCGGTTGAGGTCACTCCGGTAAGGGTGCTGGACGTAAAGGAGATGGTCGCACCCGTGACTGCGGCGGCGCTGGTTGCGGTCAAGCCGGCAAAGGTGGCCGTGCCGGAAGCCGCAGCTTGTGTGGCGGTGCCGCCAATCGTCCAAATGCCGGCTCCAACCTGGGCGACGATGTTCGACGTGGCCGTAGTCACCACGTTGTTGTATTGATCTTCAATTACCACCACGGGCTGGGTAGCCAGTGCGCCACCATTGACGGCCGGTGCCGCCGGCTGTGTCGTGATGGCCAACTGGCTCGGGCTGGCGACGCCAACCGTGAACGGGCTTGAATTCACAAACGCAAGCGAATCGGCAACGTCGTTGGCCGCCAGCGTTCTCAAGGCGCCGGCGGTCGTCGGCTTGAGGTTACTGAAAGTGGCCACACCAGCGATGGCGTTCACTGCCAACGTGCTGCCACCGGTGAAGGCCGTGTTGGCGCTGGCGATGGTCACGCTGCTGGAATCGCTAGTCACCGTGTTACCATAGGCATCCTTGATAATCACAGTAACCGACGGGCTGATGGCCACACCCGCCGTCGTCGTGCCCGGCTGCTGACCAAATATCAGGTGATCCGGCGCACCCGGCAGCGTGATGAAGCTGTTGGTCACACCCACGCTCGTGCCTCCGCTGTTCGTCGCCACGGCGGAGAAGTAATAGGTCGTTACCGGCAACAGCCCGCTGAGCAGGTTGGTGACGATGGACGCATTATAGCCCGCCGCCAAGTTATTTGTCGCGGTAAGATTAGTGAGGCCGGTCGTGTTGTTGGTGCCATACACGAACCAGTAGGCCGTCGCACCATTGTTCGGATTCACGCTGGCATCCAGCGTCCCGGCGCTCCCGGTGATATTAGAGGCCAACAGGGTAACCACGGTCGGCACCGGCACCAGCGTGGCGAAGCTGTTGGTCACACCCAAGCTCGTGCCCGCACTGTTCGTCGCCACGGCCGCGAAGTAATAGGTCGTCCCCGGCAACAGCCCGCTGATGTTATTGGTAACATTTGAAAGACCGGCGGCCGCCGCCAGACTGTTGGTCGCGGTAAGGTTTGTGAAACCGGTCGTGATATTGGTGCCATATTTGAACCAGTAGGCGGTCGCGCCGTTGTTCGGATTCACGCTGGCATCCAACGTCCCGGCGCTCGCGGTAATGTTCGAGGCCGCCAAGGTTGTCACCGTCGGAACCGTGACCGACAGCGTGGTGAAGGTCATGTCGCCGCCGTTGGTGCTGCCGCCGTTGTTGACGTCAATGACCTGATAATGATAGGTCGTGTTGGGCGTCAATGCCGCCATCCCGACGTTCAGGTTGGTGAAGAGCAGGGTGCTGGTGCTCGCCGGCGTGTAGTTGGTCGTGCTCACGCTGCCGTAGCTGGTGGTGGTCCCGTATTGGAACCAATAAGCATTGGTCACCCCGTTCGGGTTAATTTGGGCGTTAAATACGGCACCTTGACCCGTGATGCCGGTGGCGGCCAGCGTCAGGACATTTGTTGGCGCCAAAGCCAGGGTGGTAAAGGACATACCCGCACCACTGTTCGTGCCCAAGGTGGTGGACGCCCACGCCTGATAGTAATTGGTCGTGTTTGGTGACAGGCCAGTCATGGCAAAGCTGAAGGCATTGGAACCGGCGGCCGTAGCCAGCACATTGGTAACCGTATAATATCCATAACTGGCGGTGGGGCCGTATTGGAACCAGTAGCTGGCGGCCAGTCCACCTTGATTGACCGCCCCATTGAATGTGGCATTCGTTGTGGTGATGCCGCTGGCCGCCAGCGTATAAACCAGCGGAGCCGCCGTGGCGCTGGTGGTGAAGCTGCTGACGGAGCTGGTGACGGCCAAGCCGACACCATTGTAAGCCACCAGATCATAATAATAGGTGGTGTTGGGAGCCAGTCCGGCACCGGCCTTGATTGAAGCATTCACGGCTGCCAGGGAGCTATTAAGGACGACCGTAGGTGTCAATTGAACCGTAAGCGCGGTGGGCGATGTTCCCCAATTGAAATAATAAGTGGTGGCCGCATTGTTTGCATTTACACCGCCATTCAAGGTGGCGCTCAACTGGGTGACTGCCGTGGCGTTACTGATGGTCACCGAGGGACCCGACGGGGTGATATAACTGAAGACCCCGGTATTAGTCACCGATCCGACGATGTTGCTGGCCACCAACTGGTAGTAATTCGTCACGCCCGCAGCCAGGCTGCTGATGGTGGCGGTGACCGCATTGGTGAACGGACCGGCGGCCATGAGGTTGGTGGCGGTGAAGCCGGTATAGCTGTTGCTAGTGGCGCCGTATTGGAAATAATATGACGTCTGAAGGCCGTTCGGGCATACCAAGCCATACAGTGTCGCACCATTGGCCACGACGGACGAGGTCAAGTTAGTCACCACTGGTTTGGCGGAGGCGGCGAACACGTTGGTGTTGGCTGCAAAGGTGAAGTTGTCAACCGCCAGCCCCTGATGCGAGCCGGTGTCATTGGTCATGCAGAACACGAACCACAAGGCCGTGTTCGGGGCCCAGTTGGTCACCGGCAGATTGTAGGCGTCCATGCTCATCTGATTGGCCGGCTGGGTGCCGTCCAGTCCGCCCGTCACGAAGGCGCCCGTGGGGAAGGCCGCCGTCAGGCCGGGCACCCAGTTCACCGTGCCAGTGATCAGGTTGCCGTTGCCGTCAACCGAGGCGGCCATGACCGAATTGGTGCCGACGGCATCCACATAATAGCCAACATTGATAGGCTGCTGCGAAGGCTGCTGCCGCCATAGCTCCGCCAGATAGTGAACGCAGAAATTGGACAAGGTGGTTCCGGAGTTGTTGATGATTTTGACCCCAAAGGCCGTTGGCCCGGTTGAACTCGTGGAGAGCAGACCCAAAGCGCGATTGGTCATGCCGAAGGTGACCGGCGTATTGTAGGCGGCGCCTTCGCTAACCTGGCCGCCGGTGCTCTGGTCCCCGGCGCTGGCGCCCAGCTTGTTGGCGATGCCCGCCCAGCCATACCAGCCGCTCATGGCGGAAAGGCCGAGTCCGCCCACATTGCCCACCGGCACGATGGGGGCGGCAAAATCATAGTTCGTGAGGCCGAGCGAATAGGTATAGGACGCGGTCTTCCCACTTGAAGTATTGGTCACCACCGTTATGGTCGCAGGATTGGCCGTGTTGACCGTGGCGGCACTGGGAATCGGCAGGGAGTCAAAATTTTGAAGATAGATCTGCTGGGCGTTGGTGTAACTCACAACGGAAGGCGGTGCCTGCTGAAGCACCGACAGGGTGACCACGGAACTGGTGATCGCGCCGCCCACGTTGGTGATCACGGCGAAATACGAAACATTCGTGTCCACAAACTGCGCGCCGGAAAAGTTGAGCATCGCCGTCCCCGCACCGGTGATATCGCCGGCATTGGCAACTGCGGTAGTAATTCCATTGGTCACATAAGTGATGTTGGTGACCGGCGATACTTTGAGCGTGCTGCTCAAGGTATAAGATATGTTCGTGGAACTGACGACCCAATTGGTCACACCATACCATTGGTAGGTCAAGCCGCCGCCATAGCCCAAAACACTGAAGCTGGCCGGCGAACCCAGCAATGCGGTCGTCGAGACCGGCTGGGAGATGATGCCCGGGGGATTATAGATGAGGGTCAGTTGGGCGACCGTGAACACCCGGCCACCGGCGAGGTTGGTGATGGCACAGGAGTAAGTGGTGGCGTCGTTAATCTGGGCGTTAGCGATGCTCAATGACGCGGTGGCGGAGCCGGTAAATTCATTGGCGTCGGCCAAGGCCACACCGTTGGTATACCAGCGGTAGGTTTTGGGGTCGGTGCCGGTGGCCGGAACCGTGATGGTGACATTGTCGCCAATCACATTCGTCAGGAATTGCTCACCGCTGGACAGGGCCGGCGGGACGTTGGTGGTGGACAAGGTCAGGCTGGCGGGCGTGCTGGTCACGGCACCATAGACATTGGTAACGACCACGAAATAGGAGGCGGCATCTTGGGCTTGCGCGTTGCTGATGATGAGCGAACTGGTGCCCGTCCCGGTAAATTCATTGGAGCTGGTCAACGGGACGCTGTTGGAATACCACTGGTAGCCCACCGCATAGACGGAAGAAGCGCTGACATTGAACGTGGCGTTGCTGCCAATGACTCCCGAGTAGCTGACCGGCTCGGCAGTGATGACCGGCCGGAGGTCGGGGGTCAGAGCAAGGCCGCGAAACACTTTCTGGATGCTGGGCGACTGGGCGACCGTGGTGACGGCCGAGCCCGAGCCCGTGTCCACAATGGAAACCATGCGGTTGGAGTTTACGTTGCCGCCATAACCCTCGGTCGTCGTCGCATAAATGACCGGCACCGGACCACTCCAATCAACCGCCAGGCCATAGCAGCCGTTCGCATTGTTCAGGTTGGCCGGAATGTTTTGCGGGATGGAAAAGTTGTAGGCAAACTGCCAGGCACCACCCGACTTCGTGTATTTTTGAACGCCCTGCGCCGTGTCCGTGACATAGGCAACGGTTCCCTGGGGATTGATTTCAAACGAGACGATGGCCGTGTAGGGCGCCTGCGCCTGAATCTCCAATTTCAGGCCGGAGAAGGCGGTCGGCAGGTCGACGGGGTTATTGTAGAAATCTTCAAAGCTATAAACGCCGGCCGGATAATAGTAGCCGCCATTGACGCCAGCATCACCGGCGTTGATTGAAGTATAAAGCTTGCCGTTAAGGATGCGAATGTCCCGCGTGCTGGCCAGCGGCTCAATCTGATACGGGTCGTCGCTGCCGTCGAAATATTTCACGCCGAAAGTGCCACCGCTGCCCCAGAAATTGTTAGTGCCGTCCGTCGCGATGCCGCGCGGGTTGGTCTTGCCCGAAGTCAGGCCACCAAACCAGTTCTGCCCTTCGTAGGGCACATTGTAATTGGTGAACGCATCAATGGTGCAGATGCCGCGGTCAATGCCCAGCCCGGACGGGGTGCCGCCGAAGTTATTGACCGGCGCAGCATAGCCAGACCAGGTGATCACAGTCCGGTCCGCCGACCGGGTCATGTTGCCTTCCGTCGCCGCCTGGCCGTTAAAAAACAAGGGGCAGGTGGTTGAAGGCCATGAAGGCGTGCCGTTGGTCGGAATCGCCACCGTCACGGACGGGCCGGTGCCGTTATTGGCTCCGTTGGTGTCATACTGATCCACAAAAATCGGCGCCTGCTTGCCCGCCAAGTCTGTGAAGCCGTCGCCGGCGCGCAACACCGCGAGATGTCCCGGCTGGAAGGTGAGAGTGGTATTGGTAGCCCGGGCCGCCGCCAAGGTAGAGAACAGCAGGGCTGCGATACCGGCGATGTTTTTTAGCTTCATATTATTTTGGCTTGGTTTTATTGATTAGTTTTCGTCTTATTCAAATTGAGCTGCCATTATACCAAAGCGGGTCACAAACAAATGTCAGACATGTGACAATCCGGTGACAAAGCAAACCGGCATACCAAACCACATCCAGCCGGTGTCAACAAAACAGACAACTATGTCCCAGCAATTTGGACACCGGGGTCAAATCCACGATCATGGACGGAGCATCCTTGACCATAGCTGAATCGTTCTTGGTCATTGGCAGAGCATCCTTGATCTTGGATGGTTTATTCATAGTCATCGGCAGAGCATCCTTGGTCATGGCTGGTTCGTCTAGGGTCATTGGCGGAGCATCCATGGTCGTGGCTGGTTCGTCTAGGGTCATCAGCGGCTCATCCATGGTCGTGACTGGCTCATCCATGGTCATCAGTGAAGCATCCATGGTCATCGCTGGAGCATCCTTGGTCGTGGCTGGTTCATCCATGGTCGTGGCTGGTTCATCCATGGTCGTGGCTATGGCCTGATTTAAAATATTTTTCTCCCCTTAAATGACGTTGCTTTCCCCATCAAACCGCTTAAATCCATTGTAAATAATGGCAGAAATTAGGACAGTCCTTAAGGTAATGTGATTAGTTAAAGAAAGTAATGATATAATATTTGGAAAGCAGTCTAATGTTGGCGGAAAAATTGCTTTGGAGTTGCACGACGGATTCGGAAAATAAAAATGCAAATAAAATAACACTCAGCAAACTAACATATATGAAAATTAAACATGGAGGATCATTTTTATGATCGCTAAACCTGCCATCGGCTGGCTTAACACCGACAGTGAAATTCTGCTCATCAACGATGTCACCGTGGTGCTCAAAGCCACGGCCGACAACGTGGCCATCTACGCCAACCCCGACCCGCCGTTGGCGGAGATCGAACTCGATCTGGCCAACTACGCCACGGCGGTTCATCTGGTGAATGCCGGCCCGGCGGACACCATCAACAAAAACAACCTGCGTCTGGTGCTGACCAACAAGGTGCGCTCGCTCTCGTATTATGTGGCGAAGGCGTGCGGCGGCAACCTCGCAAACCTGATCAAGAGCGGGTTCCCGCCCCAAAAGGGCAAGGGCCAGCCCGTCGGCACCCCCGCCCAGCCGCAAGGCCTGACAGTCAGCCACGGTGCGCAGCTCAGCCAGTTGGTGTCCGGGTTCAACCCGACCTTTGGCGCGGTCATCTACACCTACCGCCTGCTGGCGAACACGCCCGGGGCATTGCCGGTGCTCGTGCAAGACACGGCCACCACACACACGTTCCCCGGCCTGATTGCCGGGGTGAAATACACCATTGACGTCTGTGCCACGGGCACGGGCGGCACCACCAGCGACTGGAGCGGGGCCATCAGCCTGACCGCCGACTAAACCAAATAACCCGAATCCTTCAAAATGAGAACGCGCCGGATACCTCCGGCGCGTTCTTTTTTTCCGGCCAGCGGCAAAGCACTTCATGCCGTCCGCGTGGTTGACTTTTCTAGAATGTAACATTGCCGACACACAACCGTAACATGAAGGTGGCATTATCCTTGCCATGATAGTTTTTAACAATAGGTCGCACCGCGTTTTCAAGCCAAATGCAAATCGGCATCGTGCTTTTACGCTGATTGAACTGCTGGTAGTCATCGCCATCATCGCCATTCTGGCCGCGCTACTGCTGCCGGCGCTGGCCAAGGCCAAGGAGAAGGCCAATCAGACGGCCTGCCTGAGCAATGCGAAACAGTGGGGGCTGGCTCTGACCATGTATGTGGACGACAACAACCAGCTTTATCCCCAGACTAAGATAACCAACTATGTTGCCAACGCCGATACGCCGACCTGGGCGGAGCTGACGGAAATTCAATACATGAACAACCAGAATGGCACCAGCATTGGCAATGATGCTTGGTTCAATGCGCTGCCGACCTATGTTGCCAATCAGCCATTGTGGAAATATGCCATCGGCGGCCAGGCCTTGATTAAGCAGTTTTACAGCGCATCATCCATTTTCCGGTGCCGCACCTCGGACGGCACGACTGCTAATGCCGCCACGGATCCAAACCAGTTGAACCGGCCAGTTTTCAATTATGCGATCAATTCAAAACGTTCGGATCCCAATGATCCCGGCTCTCCCTTCAAGTCACAGCAAGTAGCCCACCCCTCCGCCTTTGTCGCCTTTTCGGAGGTGCGAACTCACGCGTCGGAAAACCCTTATTATGGCAGCACGCCGGACGAGCCAAACCTGGCCAGCCCGCAATGCTACACCACCCGGTTTTCCTCGCGCCATACCGCCGGCGCCAACATCACCTTCAGCGACGGGCACGCGGCGCATTTCAAGTATTCTTACGTCTGTATGCCTTATCCCAATATCCAGGCGCCGACCAAGGCGGCCGACCCCGGCGATCCCGACATCAACTGGTCGGGTGACGGCCACCAGATACCGGCCGCCGCTGCCGGCAACTGACCGGTCAAGAATTGTCAAACTTGCGGGTTGCCGCCGACGTCTTGCCGGCGCAAAATAAATAAAGACCCTGCCTCATCAACTAATAATCATGCGACGCACCACAACCCCAGCCCTTGCTCCAAGATTTTGCTGCCGTTTGGCAATTATTCTTTTCGCGCTTTCCATCGCGCCGCTGCCGGCGCTGGCCGACCTGACCTACCTTGCGCCCGGCCAGCCGGACGCCGCCGTGCTGCTCGCGCCGCCGCCGCTCCCGGATTCCCCCGAGCAGGCCGCCGACATGGACGAGGTCCGGACTGTTTATCACGCCGCCGGCCGCAACGACATCGCCGCCGCCTATTCGGAAAAAAAATTCTCTGTGTTCAACTTCACCGAGGCCGTCGGCAGTTTCTTTGTTGAAACCAACCTGCCCAAGACCGCCGCGTTTTTTGAGAAGGTGCAGAAGGACGCCGAGACCGTGACCGACCTCGGCAAGGATCATTTCCGCCGCCCGCGCCCGTTCACCACCGATCCCAGCCTCGCCAACGGCAAGCTGGAAAAAAGCTTCAGCTATCCCAGCGGCCATTCCACGGAGACCATGGTGCTCGGACTGGTCCTCGCCGAGGCCGATCCCGCGCAGCACGACGCCATCCTCGCGCACGCCCGGCTGATGGGCTGGCACCGCATCGAGATCGCCCGCCATTATCCGACGGACATCTACGCCGGCCGCGTGCTGGCGCAGGCCATCGTCCGTGACCTCAACCAGAGCGCCGCCTTTCAAAAAGAACTGGCGGCGGTGGCGGCGGAAATTGCCGCCGCGCAGAAATAATTTCTGCCGCCGGGGCCGGTTACCGGCGGCTGAGTGAACGGCACCGTCCGAACACGGGTGGGTCTGTTGGCAAATGCAATAATTTTAATCATGAAAAAATATGTCCTGTCGGTGGTGGCGATCCTGGCATCAGCCGCAGTTCACGCGCAATTCCTGCCCGACCAGCTCGCGGTTTTGCGCGTCGGGGACGGCGTGGTAAGCCTGCACCTCAAGCAGGCGCCGGTGTTCGTGGACCAGTTTGATCCCGGCCGCTTCAACGCCGCGCCGACGTTCACCGTGCCGATTCCCACGAACGGCCCGGACACTTTGTTTTTCAACAGCCACGCGGCGACCGAAGGTATTTTGACCCGCTCGGCCGACCGGCGGCTGCTGGCCCTGGCCGGTTACGGCGGCGTGAACCTGCTCGAAAAGCCCGGCACGCCCTCGTTGCTGGACATCCAGCGCGGCTTCGGCACGGTGGATGCGGCGGGCACCGTCCACACCTATTTGTATCAGCCCCATGATCCTTCCGAAAAGGCCAACGCCCGGGGCGTGGCGACGGACGGCACCAATAATTTCTGGGGCTGCGGCAACGCCGGTGGGACACTGTATTACAATCCGACCAACGGCAAGGGGACTTTGCAGTTTGAACCCTTTCAAAATTCACGCGCCGCAAAAATCATCAATCAGATTCTTTACATCAGCCTGAACGGGCCGGACGGGACGGCGATTGACGAGCCGGCGGGGATTTACCGGTTCGTGGACAAAGCCGGCAACGCCCTGCCCTTGCCGCGCCAGGCGGATGCGACCATTGACCTGGTGGTGCCGGTCACCGCGCCTTACACCAAGAATGTCGGGTTCGACATGAACCCGGACAAGACCATCGCCTACATGTCCGACACCATGGCGGGAGTTCAAAAATACGTCAAATCCGGGCTGGTCTGGAAACTGGCCTATAATTTTGCCATCCCGCAGACCATTCCCGCCGCCGAGAATCACGCCACCGGCTGTTTCGGGCTGGTCGTGGATTTTGGCGGCGCGGCGCCGGTCATTTACGCCACCACCACCGAAGGCTACGGCGGCACGGTCAACTCCAACCGCGTGGTGCGCATCGTGGACACCAACGCCACCGCCGCCGTCACCACCATCGCGCAATGCACCAGCACCAACATGGCCTTTCGTGGCATAGATTTCACCCCCGAAGCGGGAACGGTGCCGCCGGCCAATCCCCCAAAATAATCCGCGCCGGCACCACATCACCTCAAGTTTCACGGCACTTGCAGCCGGTAAAAACTTTGCGGATTGGTGGCGGCGTAATTGGTCAGGGAAAAGTTGCCGTTGCCATCAAACTGATTGGTCAGCAGGCGCGTCCAGCCGGCCAGCGGCGTGGCGAGGTTGGTTGACCCGAGGAGATAAAAATTTGCGTTGGCCACGCCGGCACCGCCTTTGAACACCAGTCCGCCGCCGGCAATGGAAACCGCGCCGATGAGCGGCGTGGCCGTGACGACGACGGACAGGACGCCGTTGGTATTGATGGAATTGGTGTTCCAACCGAGACCAACCGGCAGGGCGGGCAAAACCAGGTTCGTGAACGCGCCAAAATAGCCGGCCGCATTGAACAGCTTAAAACTATTGCCTTCCGCCAGGGCCGGCCCGAGGTTGCTCACGGTCAGCGTGCCGCCGCAGGTGATGTTGGTGGCGATTAGCTGTGAACTGTTCCCGGCGTTGTTGACCAGCATGAGGAGGTTGCCGCCCAGCATGGCCGCGTTCGTCACAGTCAAGGTTCCCGCCGTGGCCGGACCGCCCGGGGCGATGGTCGAATTGGCGATGCTGGTGACGCTGCCGTTGACCACGCCGCCGCCGGTGAGCGTCTGGCCATTTGCCAGCGTCAACAGACCCGACGAAGTGCGGGAAACATCCAGAGTTGCGCCGGCGGCCACATTAATTTTGCCGCTGCCGCCAATGGAAGCGCCCGAGCCCAGGGCCAGAGTTCCGGCGCTGACCAGCGTGTTGTTGGTGTAGGTGCTGGTTCCCATGAGCGTCAGCGTGCCGCCACCCAGCTTCGTCAGGCCGCCGCTGGCATTGGGCGCGGTCGTCACCGCACCAACGGTCGCGCCGCCGCCGCCGCCGCCGGCGAGCGTCACCGTTGGGTTGGAAAGGTAGCCCGTGCCGGGACAGGTGACCACGATGCCCGTAACCGCGCCATTGGTGGGATTAATCGTGGCATACGCCGTGACGCCGCCGCCACCGCCGCCGCTGATGATCACCTGCGGCGGAACAATGTAGCCCGAACCCGCCGCGCTGACGGCAATCGCGGTCACGCCGCTGCCCGCCGGGCCCAGCAGCGGCTGGCCGATGGTGATGGCCTGGCCGTTGTCGTTGATGGTCGCGCCGCCGGCATAGACATAAACGCCGGCCAGGTTCGTGATGAACGCGGTATTGCCGGCGGTGCCGGCCTTGAGCGTGCCGCCGTTGAAATTGATGTTCACGTTGACATTGGAGCCGGCCACGCCGTTCTCGAAGCCGAGGGTCTGCAGCAAACCGCCGTTCAGGTTCAAGGTCGTGATGTTCGCGCTGTTCCCGCCGGCGACATAGCCCGCGCCCTGGTTGAGCTTGACGCGCAGGCTCGGCGTCAGGAACTGGCCGGTGCCGCTAATGGTGGTCACGTTGGTCTGCTGGCCGGCGGCCCAGCTAATGGACAGGCCGTTGATGTTGTTGTCCGCCGGCGTGCCGCCGCCGCTGATCTGCACCGTGCCGCCGACAATGTTCACCACGCTGGATTCGCCCGACGCCCCGCGGTTGGGCAGAAAATAAGTGGCGGTCGAGTTGGGCAAATTCACCGTGCCGCCGCTCATGTCAAACTGGCCGAACGTGCCCGCGCCGCCGCCGGAACCGGCGGGATCAATTTCGCCCGCCAAACCAAGCGTGCCGCCTGACAGGTTGTAATAGCCATACGCCCCGGCGACGCCGCCGATCTGGAAGCCACCCAGCGGGGCGGAGGTGTTGGACACCGTGCCCGAACCAAACTGGTAAATCGCCGCCGCCTGGCCAGCGACCGAGCCGACATTGACCGTCGCGCTCGTGGTGATGCTTCCGCTCCCGCCGACCACGAGCGTCCCCTGCTGCACCGTGGTCGCGTTGGTGTAAGTGTTGACGCCGGTCAACCGCATGGTGCCGGTGCCGGACTTGATGATGCCGGAATCAGGTTGAGAAGTGCCGTCTGTGAACGTGCCGCTGACATTCAAATCAACGCCGCCGGCCGTGCCGCCGTTGGCGACATTGAAGACGGTGCCGCCGGCCTGCGTGGGAACCACATGAAGGGCGGTGATGGTGGAAATGTTGGTCCCCCCGCTGACCACCACTCCGTCATCCAGATTCCAAGAGCCCCAGACAGTGTTGCCCGTTCCTAAATTCGCCAGCGTTCCACCGGCCAGCGTCAAGGCTCCGCGAATATGCGTGGTGGGACCCTGGCCGCTGTCGGCTGAACCCAGCCCGGTCAGCGTGCCGCCGGCATTGACGGTCACCGGCAAACTGCCGAGCGGGCTGGCGGAACCGGCCAGGGAATTGTCCGCGTTGATCTGGACCATGCCGCCATTATTAATTGTCAGGCCGCTGCTGGCGTAGAGTCCGCCCAGTCCCAAATTGGCAAAGGCCAGGTCCAGCGCGCCGCCGTTGACCACGGTCGGCCCGGTGTAATTGTTCGTGCCGGTTCCGCTCAAGGTCAGGATGCCCGGGCCGGAATTGGTTAGCGCCATGGTTCCGCTCAAATAACCGCTGCCGGAAAAAGTGTAGTTCTGGCTCGCCGCAACGGTGACCGACAGGGGCTGCAGCGCGCCGGTCAGGTTGACCGCCGGCGTGTTCGACCCGGTGTTGTTGAAAGTCACCACGGCGCCGGATTGAAAGACGGCGGGGTTCGTGCCATTGAGCCAGTTGGTGCTCGTGGTGTCCCAGTTGTTCGCGAGCCCGTCGCCGAGCCACGTCAAGGCGAGCTGCGACACGATGAGATTCACCTGCCCCTGGACCGAGGTGTCAACCGTGCAGGCGTAACCCGCCGGCACCGCGCCGATGACCAGCGTGCCGACGCCCAACGCGCCGCCGTAGGTGAACAGCGTGTAAGTGCCGGAACCGAAGCCGCCGGCGGTGCTGATGATCAATGTGCCGGCGAGCGTGAGGTCGCCGGTGACGGCAACCAAGTCGCTGTTCGTGCCAACCTGAAATTGGAGGCTGCTGGAATTGTTCAAGCCGAGGTCGTTGCCGATGCTCAACGTGCCGGGTGCGCTGCCGCCCGGCGCAAGCGTCGCGCCGGCGGCGAGCGAAACCTGTCCGGCAATCGTGCCGGTGCCGCCGAGTGTCGCGCCGGGATTGACGCTGACCGTGCCGGAGCCGGTGCCGCTGCCGGCGGTGTTGTTGATGAGCAGCGTGCCGGCGTTGACCGTGGTGCCGCCGCTAAAAGTATTGTTGCCCGCCAGCGTGAGCGTGCCGGTGCCGGTTTTGGTGAGCGCGGTGAAGCCGGCGTTGTCGCTGATGGTTCCGGCGAAGGTGGTGCTGGCATTGTTCGCCCCGATGAAATAATAGGTGGGCGCGGCCACGGTAGAAGCGCCCGTCAAGGTGGTGCTCGCGCCGCCGCTCAAACCACCAAAAATAAACGTGCCGGAGTTACGGTTAAGCAGCGTCGTGTTGCCGCTGCCGAGGTTGAAGCTCGCGCCGCTGTTGTCCACCACGGCGTAGTTGTTGTAGTTGAACCGGAGAAAGCAGTTGCTGTTGCTGACGGTGAGCGTGCCGCCGTAATTGCTCAGGTCGCCCGAGATGTCAAACGTGTTGCCGGTGCCGGAAACGGCGAGGTTCAAGTTGCCGCCGCCCGTCACCGCGCCGCCGATGCCGCCGAGCGTGCCGGCGTTGAGGAAGGTATTGCTCGCGACATTGATGGCGTTGTAAAACTTTACGCTGGAACCAAGGCTCAACGTGCCGCCGTTCAGTGTCAGCGGGCCGAACCCAAAAGCCTGATACTGGTTCAGGTAAATGGTGCCGCCGTTCAGCGTCGTGCCGCCGCTAAAACCATTCGAGCTGTTCAAGGTCAGCGAACTGGAACCGCTCTTGACGAGGCTGGCGATGCCGCCGAGCGCGCCGCCGCCACCGAAGGTGTAGGCGCGCGAATTATTTGTGACCAGCACTGTCGCCGGCTGCACCTCGCCGGTGATGGTGACGGTGCCGTTGGTGGAAGTGTCGTCGAACCGCACGGTGTCGAGATTGTAAAATTCGTCGGCGGCCGAACCGTTGATCCAGTTCGTCGTCGTGGACAAATCCCACGCGCCGCCGTTCGTGCCGCTCCAGACCAAGGACGCCGCGCTGCCGGTGACGGTGAGGCGCGTGTAGGACGGGTTGCTGCCGGCGGCCGGACAGTTTACGAAAAAAGTCTGCCGCGTTCCCGCCGGCAGGTTGGTGGTCACGCTGCTCCACGCCGTCGAGTTGGTCGCGCCGG
>Ga0302200_10001167_pt1 | contig 24981 bp, 16 predicted proteins | sample II_Bog_N3_1_FD_194585 | JGI IMG/M metagenome (GOLD analysis project Ga0302200, IMG submission 194585) | Peat permafrost microbial communities from Stordalen Mire near Abisko, Sweden - II_Bog_N3_1 | ecosystem: Environmental > Terrestrial > Soil > Wetlands > Peat | place: Sweden: Abisko... | reverse complement strand
GGTCAAACCGGCTTGTCGAGTTACCAGAGCGAGAGGAGTGCGTCCCATCTAATGCAGCCTGCTTTGCTATGCTGAGCGTTACACCGGTCTGAGTCAGGGATGCGTCCTCGTTATTTAGTATGTATCACGCTGCTGGCTGCCTGTCACGTGCAAGTGGGCGCACAGGCGCCGGAAGTGTTGACCAATATGGCACCCGCAGGGGCGACACCTGCGGCGCAACGTGAGACGGGCGGCGCGCCAAGCTCCGGCTTGCCCGTTGTGGCGGCCCTGCCCGGCGATCTTCCTAACGATCCCGGCCAGGAGCTGGTGCCACTGGCCGTGCCGGAACCGGCGCCGGAAACCGGAACTCCCGTGGAATGGGAGGCGAAAAACCAGGAATGGGCCGGCGACACGCTGACCCTGACCGGCGATGTGGTGGTCCACTATCGCGATTACGTGATTCGCGCCGACAGCGTGACTTACAACCGAGCGACCACGGAACTGGAAGCCGACGGTCATTTACAGCTTACCGGCGGCCCCAATGACGTGCTCATCAACGCCTCGCACGGCGACATGCGGCTCAACATGCATACCGCACGCTTCTACAACGTGAACGGGTCGCAGGGCGTGCATGCCATGGGGCACACGGTGGTGTATTCCACGCCGAACCCGCTGCTGTTTTCGGGCCGGGTGCTGCTGCAAACAGGCGAGGGCCGCTATCGCATCGTCGACGGCTCCATCACCAACTGCCGGCTTCCCCGCCCCGACTGGCGGATCATCGCGCACTCCATCGATCTGACCGACGACAAAGCGTCGACCTCGAATGCGTTCTTCGAATTTCTCAGCGTGCCGATTTTTTATTTTCCCTACCTGCACCATCCGGCCAACGAAACGGGCAGGACAAGCGGACTGCTGACGCCGGTGATCAGCAACGGATCGTCGATTCGCGGCTACACACTGGGCGAGCAGGTGTACTGGGCGATCAACCGCAGCATGGACATGGTGGTGGGCGCGGAGTACTTCAGCAAGCGCGGCTGGGCGCCCAATGGCGATTTTCGATACAGGGGACCGGGACTCGACCATCTGACCGCGCGCTGGAACGCGCTGCTAGATCGCGGCGTCGAAGAGCCAGTGACCGTATCGACGGCTCATCCCACCGGCTACCAGCGGGTCAATCAGGGCGGTGTGGATGTGAACGTGCTGGGGCGCGAGGACTTTTCTCCCAACACTCGTGTTGCCGGCACCATGGAATACCTGTCGAGCTACGTGTACCGGCTGGTGTTCGACGACAACTACTCGCAGGCCATCAGCTCCCAGGTAGCGAGCGACGTGGTGTTCACGCATAATCATCGCGGTATGATGCCGTCGGTCTGGCTGGACCGGTTTGAGTCCTTCGCGAGCACCAACAATGGCAACGAAGTGAGGATTCTGCACTTGCCTCTGGTGCGTTACGACGTGCTGGACCGGCCACTGGGCAGTGGACTGCTCTATTGGGGGCTGGGATCGTCGCTGGGCTACCTGAACCGATCCGAGCCTTTCTTCCACTCACGCAACGTGGGGCGGTTCGACTTCTATCCGCATCTTTCCCTGCCGCTCTCAGTGGCAGGTTGGAGCTTCCTGCCTGAAGTGGCGTTGCGCGACACCGTGTACACCATCAGCCAGACGCCCCGACTCACCGGCCCATTCACCACGCCCATCATCAGTCACGAACCGCTCAATCGGACGGACCTGGAGGCATCGATCGACATCCGTCTGCCGGCGCTGGAACGGGATTACGAGCTTCCTTTCTGGCACCGGGAACTGCGCCACGTGATCGAGCCGGAACTGAACTACCGGTATGTGGGCGGAATCGGCACCAAGACCCAGGATGTGCTCCTGTTCGATACCGCCGATATTGCCAGCAACGTGAATGAGGGCGGCTTCTCCGTCACGCAGCGTTTCTATCTGCGGCCGACAGGCGAAAAATCGTGCGGCGCAAGCGAAAAGGATGCCGGCCCCGACGCCAACGTTGACACCGCGGGCGATGCCGGGAAAACCATCGTCTGCCCCAGCGCGCCGCGCGAGTGGGCGAGCTGGGAGATCGCGCAGGAATACTTTATCGATCCGAACTTTGGCGGAGCAGTCATTCCGGGCCGGCGCAATGTGTTCGATGCCACGCTGGACCTGATGGCGCCGACCTTTCTCACTTCGGCGCGCAACATTGCTCCCATCACTTCGCGCATTCGCTTCGAGGCCATCGACAATTTGCGCATCCAATGGGACCTGGCGTACGACACCATCGCCGGCCAACTGGCCGCGGACAACATATTCGCGGGCTACAGCTTTGGCCGCACCACTCTGGGCATCGGGCACGCGCTGCTGAACGCAGTGGACGACGAGGTGACGAACGGCGCCACGCCCACCAGTCACGCCACTTTCTCTACACTCAAGAGCCAGCAGGTGCAGCCGTTCCTGGAGATCGGCAAACCCAGCGGCAACGGGCTCAACCTGGCAGTGAATGGCGGCTACGACTTTGTGCTCCACGAAGTGCAGTACGGAGGCGTGCAGGCGGTGTACAACTGGAACTGCTGCGGCCTGACCCTCGGCTACCGGCGATTCGAGCTGGGCACGGTGGGCTCAACCAGCCGCGACGAGACCCAGTGGCTCTACAGCTTCACGCTGGCCAACTTCGGAGGCGTGGGCGACATCCGCCGGTCCAACTCCGTGTTCCGCGATCGCGCGCTGCCGCCGGCGTATTAAAGACAGGGACTGAGGGACTGAGGGACTGAGGGACTAGAAAACACTCGCTCAAGATGACTGGCTGCCGATTTCAAGGAAGATTTTAAATGCGGCAGATCCGCCCCGGCGCTCTCGTGTTATCAGCGCCGGATATTCGAGGCTGCCGTGGGCTTTCCGGTCACTTAGTCCCGAGTCCCTTAGTCCCTCAGTCCCTGCACTGGAGTATCCTTTCCTGAGGGGAAATCAATTTGTTGAATGCTCGTTTTCTAGCTGGAATGCTCCTTCTTGGCCTTACCGCGGGATGTAAAGCACAAATCACGCCTCCTTCTGCGCCCGATCCCGCGCTCAATCGCCGCATCGAGGTTTTGGTTCGCTCGCAGTTCGACCTGCCCGCGGACGTCACGTTGAGCATTGGCGCTCGCAAGCCCAGCCAGTTTACGGGCTATGAGACGCTGCCGATTACCATCACGCACAACGGCAAGCCGCAGGATTTCGATTTTCTGATTTCGGATGACAGCACCAGGCTCGTCCACATGGATACGCTGGACCTGACGAAGGATCCCGCGGATGCCATTCCGGTTGCGGGACGTCCCGTCCGCGGCAATCCTGCCGCCAAGGTGACGGTGGTGAACTTTGACGATCTGGAATGCCCATATTGTGCGCGCATGCACCAGGAGCTGTTTCCAGTGACCATGGATCACTACAAGAATCTGGTGCGGTTCGTGTACAAGGACGACCCGCTCACGGACCTGCATCCGTGGGCCATGCACGCCAGCGTGGACGCCAATTGCGTAGCCGCACAGAGCGATACCGTGTACTGGGCTTACGTGGACTACCTGCACGCTCACGGGGACGAAGTGACCGGCGATCAGCGCGACCTGAACAAGAGCTTTGCCGCGCTGGACCGTATTGCACGGCAGGAAGCCACGGTAAACAAACTGGACGAGACCGCGCTCAATGCCTGCATGGCCAAGCAGGACGAGACGCAGATCAAAGTCTCAATGAAGCTGGCCGAAGCTTTAGGGGTCGATGGAACACCCGTGGTCTACGTGAACGGCGAAAAGGTGAACGGCGGCGCCGTGCCCGTGGATGAGCTTTGGATGGTCATCGACCGCGCCCTGCGCTCCGTGGGCCAGGAACCGCCACCTGCCCCACCTGCCACGCCGCCGCCGGCTGCGACAGGCCAGGGCGCCGGCCAGTAAGACAAATAGGGCTACCGCAGGGCCGGTGACGGGATTTATCCTTGATTGCCGGGGGTTTTGCGGAACCCCACGGGAGAGATCACCTTGCAAGTGTCATTCGATTTTCTAAGACGTTCTCATGTAGCTGCGGTACTGCTCTTCAGCGGCGCTCTTTTTTTCGCCGTTGCCGGATGCCATCGTTCGCCTTCAGCCGATGTGGTAGCCACGGTCAACGGCAAGGAAATTGCGCGCGCGGAGCTGGAGCGGAACTACCAGATCCAGCTTGGAGACAACCCCCAGAAGCCGTCGGACCAGGAGGCGGACATCCTGCGCCTCAACGTCCTACAGAAGATGGTCCTGTCTGAGATTGAGCAGCAGCAGGCCGCCAAGCTGAACCTGACCGCGAGCGATGAAGATGTGAACGCCAAGCTCACCGAGATCAAAGCTCCGTACACCGAGGATCAGTTCTACAACCTGCTCAAGCAGCGCAACATGTCGGTGGACGACCTGAAGCGCGACATTCGCCGGCAGTTGACCGAGACCAAGCTCATCAACAAAGAGATCGAGTCGAAGATCAATATCACCGATGCGCAGATTGCGGCGTTCTACGCTGCGCACAAGGCCGAATTCGACCTGATTGAGCCGCGGTATCACCTGGCGCAGATCGTTGTGACGACCATGCCCGCGCCGCCCAACGGCAACCAGCCGGGGAAACCTGGCGGCGAGGCCGAAGCCAGGCGGCGCATCGATGCCGCGCACTCGCAGCTCGTGAGTGGCGTGGATTTTGCAACCGTCGCAGCCAGCGTCTCGGAAAATCCCGACACCGCGCCGAATGGCGGCGACATGGGCTTTGCTTCCGAGTCGCAACTGAAGGCCGAGCCCGCCATCTACGACGCGATCAGCAAGCTCAAGCCGGGGCAGTTCACCGATGTGATTCCCGAATATGACCCGAGTCACAAGATTGTCGGTTACGCCATTTACCGGCTGCTGCAACGCGATGCGGCAGGCCAGCGTGAGCTCAACGATCCCCGCGTGCAGCAGGCCATTCATCAGGCGCTGCACGACAACCAGAAACAGCTTTTGCAGACCGCGTATCTGGAGACGCTTCAAGACGCCGCGCGCGTGCGCAACTACCTCGCCGAGGAGATCCTGAAGAAGGGCGCGCAGTAGGGCGCGAGCTTCCGCAACGTGTGTTAGGGCTCATGCTTTCCCACATCTCAAAATCGAGATGTGGGGCACCCGCTCATCCTGCGAGATTTCAGAACCGCGCCTCGATCGTCACGCCGGTGTACTGGATGGTCTTATCCGGCGACGCCGTCGCATCCCCACCCACGCCGTTCCCGGCGGAAACTATCACCACGTTGAAGGTGTGACCGGCGGCCATGCCGGGATAGCTGCCCTGGCGCGCGCCGATGGTGAGCATGCGCGTCGCGTCATCCCAGTGCAGGGCAACGGTCGAGTGGGCGCCGCGCTCGTAGCGGTAGCTGTCGCCTTCGTCTTCATAGAGAGTGAAATCGGCGTCGGCTCCGGGATAAACGCGGAGCTCAATGGGATCGGTCGCCTGGCCGGCATATTCGATGACCGGGCCGAGAGGCAGGATGGATCCTGCGCGGACTTCGAGTGGGATGCGGTCGAGCGGGGCGTCGACGATTACTGTTGCCCCACCCACATCATGCAGGCCGGTCCAGAAGTCATACCAACGCGCGCCGACGCCAGGTAGATAGAACGTGCGTTGCGTTGCGCCCTCGGTCAATACCGGGCTCACCAGTAGCGCAGGCCCGAACATAAACTGGTCGCCGATCTCCCAAGTCGCCTGATCCTCACGGAAGTCCATCACCAGCGGGCGCTGGATGGTGTAGTCCTCGCTCGTGACCTTCCACGCCAGCGAATAGACGTAGGGCAGGAGCCGGTAGCGCAAGCGGTCGACGGCGAGGAGCGCGGGAAAGACCTTGTCGTAGGTCCATAGCTCGTTGGAATCGCGATGGCCGTGGGTGCGGAAGACCGGGCAAAAGGCGCCGTACTCGAACCAGCGGGCATAGAGCTCCTGATAGCCGGGCGGTAGGGAGTGCGCGTAGTCGAGCGGGTGGTAGCCGCCGATGTCCGTGGTCCAGTAGGGATAGCCGGAGAGCGCGAAGTTGAGGCCCGCGGACACCTGGCGGCGCAGTGCCCACCAACTGCTGTACACATCGCCGGACCACACCGTGGCGCCGTTGCGCTGCTGGCCCATGAAAGCCGAGCGGGTGAGCAGGAAGACGCGCTTGTCAGAGTCGGCCTGTTTCCATCGCTCCGCAACGCCGCCGGTGTGCAGCAGGGGAAAGACGTTGGTGTATTCGAGGCCGGGGCCGATGTGGAGCTGCTTATTGCGCAGGATAGCGTCGCCGAAATACGGCCATGCCTCCTCCGGCTCTGAGCTGTCGAGCCAGAAAGCGTCCCACCCCTGAGCAAACAGCTTGCCGACAAACTGGTTCCAGAAAAAGTCCGCGGCGGCGGGGTTGGAAGGGTCATAGACCTGCGCGCCGGGGACATCGAATCCCTTCGCCACGATCTGCTTGTAGTTTTCCGCGGTCGCATCCATCATGGCCCACGCCGAGATCATGGCGTGCACGTGCTCGTCGTGGAGGGTCTTCAGCTCGGCGGGAACATCGGTATAGCCGGCGTTGTAGATGGGATCGCCCTTGCCGCCATCCTTCCACCAGAACCAATCCTGCACGATGGCATCCATGGGAATGTGCCGGGAACGGTATTCGGCCGCGATGGAGAGGATCTCGGATTGGGTTTTATAACGATCCTTGGATTGAAAGAGACCGTAAGCCCACTGAGGGAACAGCGGCGCATGGCCGGTCATCGAGCGGTATTGATGAAGGATCGCGTCCATCTGCGGGCCGTAGAGGACGTAGTAGTCAATTTGCGGCGCGGCCATCGACTCCAGGTCCAGATCGAGGGGAAAGCGGTTGTCGACGTAGCTGAAGGAGGCGGTGTTCCAGAGGATGGCGTAGCCTTTGCTCGAAACCAGCAGCGGGATGGCGATGTCGGTGTTGTTCTGGCCAAGCTCGACGGTGCTGCCGCGGTAGTTGAACATGCCGCTCTGATGCTGACCGAGCCCGTACAGCGCTTCGGTGGAATCGGGGCTGAAGCGGTCCTCGATGTGGAAAAGGCCGCCCGTGGCCTGCGAAGGCAGGTAGGTGCGCGGAAGATTGCTTCTTTCGCGCACCAGAGTCTCGCCCTCGATGGTCTTGAAAGTCAGGTTGCCATCGCGATCGGATAACGTGACGGCGAGGCGGGATGTGGTGAGGGTAGAGACGCCGTTGGCCCGGCTGAATTGGAAGGGCGCGCCGGGGCAGGCGTCGGATTTCGCGAGCATCCAGGGTTGGTCTTCGGGGGGTTGATTCTCGGCAGCCTCTGGAGCGCCCACGGGCCGCGACGTGACGTGAATGAGCGCATCGCCGCAAACCGCGACTTCGATCGTTTCGCGATCGTTGTGCGCTGTGAAGCCTGCTGGGGATGCGACGGTTTCCATGGCGGTGGGATGAGGCGCTGCTGCTGGAGACTGCGCATGCGAAGAAACGGCGCAGAATGGAAGACAGGCAACGATGCACGCGATGCAGGCGGCGCGTTCAGGCTTGAACAAAGTTCACCTCGAGGTTGAAAAGTTGTGCACCAAAGAAAAACGGCCCCCGCGCGAGGCGGAGGCCGTTTGTGGTCTTTCCGAGAGCATGGTTCGATCAGTGCATCTGGCCGTTGTTGTCCATGGTGATGCCGCCCGGGCCCTGATTCTTCTTCTGTTCGTTGGCCTTGCGCATATCCATCGCCTTGTGGGTCCAGTCCTCGGCGGAGGCCAGGTCCTGCGCCACCGCGGTGGGGTTGCCGAAATCAACGTCGGCCTTGTTGCGGTAGATCAGGTTCAGATACTGCATGGCGTCGTCGTAGTTGGGGCGATTGTCGACGGCCATGGTGAGGTACTTCAGGCCTTCATCGACCAGGGGCGCGTTCTGCTGCGCCAGCGGCTCCATCACCTTCTTGGGCGCCTTCACGTTGCCTTTGCCGTCGTCGTTGAGGCCGGCGGCCTGTAGCGCGTTCAGCTTGTTCTGGTGCGCCTTCTTCCAGTCGATGACGCCGACGGTATAAGCCGCCTCGGGATCCTTGGAATCGTAGGCGAGAACCTTTTTCTGCCAGGCTTCGGCATTATCCATATCATTGATGCTGAAGTAGATGCCCGCGATCTGCTTCATGCTGTTCACATCGTTGGGATTCTGCGAAAGCACCTGCTTGAAGATGTCCATGGCCTGGTTGGCCGTCTTCAGGTTGTCGGGTGTCGTCAGGCCAGGCACCACATTCTGGGCCAGCGCGGTAGCCAGATAAGTTTTCGCCATCGGCAGGTTGGGATCGAGCTCCGTAGATTTCTGGAAATGCTCGATGGCTTCATCGTAGTGCCCGGCCTTATAGGCTTCGCATCCCTTGTTCAACTGGTCACGTGCTTCCAACTGGTTGCACCCGCTCATGGAAAGCACCATGCCGCTCAAAACTATCGCGAGCACCCAAAAACGTCCGGGTCCATTCATCTTCGTATCCTTCTCCTTCAGGCTTGGGCCCTCAAGGCCGCACCTGGAAATTTTCGGCAACTGGTTGCAGGCGGGAGGTACCGCAACCAGGGTAGAAAAATTGTACTCTTCCCGGCATTCGGATTTTGTGTCTCCGAACACGGCCGCCCTACTGGCCGGCTTGAATCTTAGGCGTCATCAAGCCGATGTGGTCCACGTTGGCGGCCCTGCCAATATCTATGACGTCGGCAATGTAGGCAAAGTTCACATCGTCGTCGCCCTTGACGAACATCACGCGCTCGGCGCGGTTGGCGTAAATTTGCTGTAGTTGGTTGAGCAAGTCTGCGTGCGCCACGTCGGTCTCGTTGATCTTGTACGCCGGAGCCTGGCCGGGGCGATAGAGAACCTGGACCACGATGGTGCGGTCGTTGTTCTGCTGCTGTTGCTGGGGATTCTTGGGTGGCTGGGGCACCAGCGCCTCAAGCCCCTTGGGGGTCACCGGCACGATGACCATGAAGATGATCAGCAGCACCAGCAGAATGTCGATCATGGGGGTGATATTGGGCTCCGACATGCTACTGCCGGCATCTCCCACAGACATTGACATGGCTCAAACTCCTCGTTTCCTTAATATCGTTCAACCGGCAATCGCCGCGCGGAATTATTCCCCGCCGCCGGGCTGATTGCCTTCGCGTTTTTGTGTCAGCAGGTCCACGGTTTCCACGCCTGCCGTGCGCACATCGTCAATGGCGTCTTCCACCACCTTGAACTGGGCGCGGGCATCGGCACGGATAAAGATGGTTTTGTCGGTCTTTTCGGCGAGCTTATCGCGCACCTGGCTACCGAGCTGAGAGGGATCGACCGGGTTCTGGCCGAGATAGATCCTGCCGTCGCGGGTGACAGCGACCACGATGGCGTCTTCCTTGTCGGCATCGGGCATGGAGGTGGGATTTGCCACCTGGGCCATGTCGATCTGGACCTTTTGCTGCAGCATGGGGGTGATGACCATGAAGATGATGAGCAGCACCAGCATCACGTCGACCATGGGTGTGACGTTGATGTTGGAATTAACTTTCCTACCTTCGTTGCGAACTGCTACGCCCATAATCGGGACTCCGTACGTCGAAATTTTACTTCCCGGATGCACTCCGGGCTGGCGCAAATCCAAGGCGCCGGCGCGAGGAGTCAAATCGCCGGGCGGAAGAGCTTCTTGTCTTCCACCCGGCAGAATTCTCGATACAGACTCTCGCTCCTGCCGGCAGCCGCTTCGCGGTTAGCGCCTGTGGCTCTGCTTGATGAAGTAGTCGATTAATTCGCTCGAGGAGTTGTCCATCTCGACGTCGAATGCTTCGACACGTCCAGTGAGGTAGTTAAAGGCCATGACGGCGGGGACGGCCACGAGCAGGCCGAACGCCGTGGTAACGAGAGCCTCGGAGATACCGCCTGCGACGGCGCCAATACCCGCGATCTTCTGGGTGGCGATGGCGTCGAACGCGTGCAGAATGCCGACGACCGTTCCGAACAGACCGACGAACGGAGCGGTGGCGCCGATGGTGGCCAGGACCGACAGGCCCCTCTTCAGCTTGGCGTGAACAATGGCTTCGGCGCGTTCCAGAGCGCGGCCGGCGCTGGCAATGGTTTCATCGTTCGGCTGACCGGCGGAGGAGCGGAACTCCTGCAAACCGGCGGTCACAACCTCAGCCAGATGCGACTTCTTGTTGCGGTCGGCAATCTTGATGGCTTCCTCGAGTTTGCTGTCCTTGAGGGCGCCGGCAACCTTGGGCGCGAACTCACGGGACTGCTTGCGAGCGGCTGTGAAGTAAAGGTAACGGTCGATCATGACGGCCAGGGACCAAACCGACTCAATAAACAGGATGATGGCCACGGTGCGCGCCATCCAAGCCATGTGATCCCACAGTTGCAGGGGGCTGAAGCCAACAGTCTGGCCCTCGTCCTGGAAGAATGCCAGGCTGTTGACCATGTGCGAAGCGAAATGTGCGAGCTGAGCGTGAATCACTGAATCGTTCCTCCTAAGGAGATTCTTTTGGACTGAAATGAATCCGCCGCGGGCGGACACTGTGAGGAATGCGGCTAGCAAAGAATGCGCATTCAGATCAAAAGCAATGCTCCCTGCCAAAGAGCGGCAGGGAGCCGGAGATTGTGTTACCCGCCCAAGGTAAAGACTACGTTGACGGTGGTCTCGACCTCGACGGGCTCGTTGTTGAGCAGATAGGGCCGGTAGCGCCACTGTCTCACGGCGTCCTGTGCGGCCTGCTGCAACATGGCGGGCCCGCTCATGACACGAAGGTTCTCAATGGTGCCGTTCTTGGAAATGGTGGCCTGCAAAACCACCGTGCCGGAGACGCGCGCGGCCTTGGCGATGGGCGGATAAACGGGTATGGTTTTTTGAATCAGCATACCCACGGCCACACCGGCCGAGATGTTGATCTTCTTGGGAGCCGCGGCCTGCACCTTGGGCGCGTTGCCGCTGCCGAACATGCTGCCCATGACGCCGTTGCTCGAGCCGCCCATGCCTTCCATGCCGGCTACGCCGAAGCTCGAGGGCGGTGCTTCCTTCTCGCTCACCATCTGGATGTTGTGCGGGATCTTGGTGGGCGCCGTGAGCTGGTTGTTCATCATCTCCGACTGCACGTGCACGACGTGCACTTCAGGCGGCGGTGGCGGCGGCGGAGGCGGCGGAGGCGGAGGCGGCAGCGTCAAAATCGTTGCCATCAATTGCGTTGGAAGCGCCTCAGGATAGATCAGTGGAATCAGGATCAACAGAACCAGGACCGCTGCATTGATGCCCCCAGTGACCAGCATCCAGCGACCACTCTTGGTCTTGATCCTGCTCGCGGATTCAAACGTGGAATCTTCAAACATAGCCAGCCTCGGAATCGGGTTTGGTTACTTCTATATTAGACACCGCGGGAAGGGGAATTGTTCCCGTATTTAAAATTCCTCACAAAGAAGCGAAACAACCTTATCAGAACTACGGGGCAGCTGCAAAGGATGCTGCAAAACTAGTGCAATTCCCATTCCCGCAGCTCGCGCCAGAGTTCTCATTACTTGGCCCGCCTTGCAGCCGGAAGCGACGCGCCTTTCCCTTTGCCCGTGCGCGATTCCTGCCACGCCACCAACATGGGGGCAGCCACAGCGATCGATGAGTACGTTCCGATGATAATGCCCACTACCAAGGCAAACGAGAAGCCGTTGAGCACCTCGCCACCGAAGATGAAAAGCGAAAGCACCGTGAGAAAAGTGAGGCCCGAGGTGAGCACGGTCCGGCTCAGGGTCTGGTTGATGCTGCGATTCACCAGATCGGGGAGCGGCTCCTTGCGGCTGATGCGCAGATTCTCGCGGATACGGTCGAAGACGACGATGGTGTCGTTCATGGAGTAGCCGACCAGGGTGAGAATGGCGGCGATGACCGTGAGCGATATCTCCTTGCCGAAAAGTGCGAAGGCACCCACGGTGATGAGCGTGTCATGGAAGCAGGCCACTACTGCGGCCACGCCGTAGATCAACTGGAAACGGAACCAGAGATAGACCAACATGCCGAGCATGGACCAGAGAACGGCTCGCGTGGCCTGCGCCTCCAACTGGTGCCCGACGGTGGCGCCCACGCTATCCACCTTGATGCCGGCATCGTTGAATGAGTTGTTGTAATGGGAGTGCAAGGCGTCGACAATCTGCTGGCGGCCCGTATCGAGCGTGGTCTCGTCGTTCTGCCTTGGCAGGCTGATGACAACCTCGTTCAGGCTGGGCACGTCAAAGTTCTGAATACGCGCGTCCTTGATGCCGGCCGCTTCCATGGCTTGGCGAATGGCGTTGATGTCGGGGCGGTTGGCAAACTGCACCTGCACCTCGGTACCGCCGCGAAAGTCCACACTCAATGGCACCGGCGTGCCGATATGCGACCAGTTCCAGCTCATCTTTGCGATGCCGGCAATACTAAAAATCATGGAAAAGGCGAGGAAGTACCACTTATACCCCAGCCAGTTCACATTTACGCCGCGAAAGAATTCCACTGCTTTTTCTTCCCTTCTCTTCTTTGAGCCTGTAGCCGGTAGCTTGCTACCCATCAGGCTTCAGTCCCTAGTCCCTTAGTCCCTTAGTCCCTTAGTCCCTTAGTCCCTAGTCCCTAGTCCCTAGTCCCTAGTCCCTAGTCCCTAGTCCCTAAATTGAAACCATCTCGCCCGGCTTCAGCTTGTTCAAGTGCGCCTCAAAGATCACGCGCGAGACATACACCGCGGTGAAGAGGTTGGCGGCAAGACCGAAGGTGAGCGTGGTGGCAAAACCCCTGACCGGTCCGGTTCCGAAGAGGAACAGGATGGCCGCTGAAACGATGGTGGTGACGTGGGTGTCGACGATGGTCACCCAGGCATGGGCAAAGCCCTGATCGACGGCTGCCGAGGCCGCCTTGCCGGCGCGAATCTCTTCACGGATGCGTTCGAAGATCAGCACATTCGAGTCCACGCCCATACCAATGGTGAGAATGACTCCGGCAATGCCTGGCAAGGTGAGCGTGGCTCCGGAGTAGCCAAGGAAGCCAAGCAGGATCACCAGGTTCAAAAACAGCGCCAGGTCGGCATTGATGCCCGAGCTCCTGTAGTAGATGAGCATGAAGGCCATGACCACGAGAACGCCGACGATGGCGGCGGTAACGCCTTCGCGAATGGAGTCTGCGCCGAGCGAAGCGCCCACGGTGCGGTCTTCAAGGAAGATGAGCGAAGCCGGCAGAGCGCCGGTGCGCAGCATCTTGGAAAGCACGGTCACTTCGTCTTCAGTAAAGGCGCCTTCGATTTCGCCGGAGTCGCGGATGCCGCTCTTGATAACCGCGACTTCGCGGATGCGGTTGCCCATGACGATAGCCATGTACTTGCCGACATTGGCGCTGGTGTAATCCCAGAAGCGGTTGCCGGCTTCGTCGGTGAGCGTGAAATGTACGGTGCGCTGGCCGGTATTGGAGTTGACGCTGGGATCGGCGGAGCGGAAGTCGCTGCCGGAAACGACCGGGGCGCGCTCGACGATAAAGACCTTTTCGGCGTCGGAGCCAGTGGCCATGTTGCCGGAGCCAGGGACGATCTCCTCGTCGGGGGGCAGGGCTCCGTTGACGCTGGCCAGTGCCGACGCTTCATCGGCAAAGCCGGAGCCGTCGCCCACCACAGCGTGAATCTCAAGCCGCGCCGTGGACTGGATCATGGCCTTGACCTTGTCGAGATCGCTCACGCCCGGCAGTTCCACCAGAATCTGGTTTTCGCCCAGGCTATAGGGCGCAATCAGCGGCTCGAACGTGCCCAGGGTGTCAACGCGATCGCGGATGGTCTCAATGGCCTGCGTAACGGTTTTTTGTTCCAGGTCCTTTTCGACCAGCGGCTTCATGGTCAGGGTCCAGGAGTTGTCTGTGCTGCCGGCATTGACGTCGTACTCGTTGGAGAACTTCTGATCGAGCAGGGAGCGGACGTCGCTGGCCTTTGCGGCGGGAGTTCCATCAACCTCGATGAGCTCGGGCTTGGTGGGATCGGGCTTGATCACCTGGGAATACGTCGTATTGCCGGTTTTGAGAGTGTCCTTGATACGGGCCACGGCACTGTCGGTTTCGTCGCCGACCGCTTCAGAGACCTGCACCTTCAGGATCAGGTGCACGCCGCCCTGCAAATCGAGGCCCAGGTGAATGCGATTGGAGATGGCGGCCTTCAAGGCCTTGCCACTGACTCCCTGCGGAATCCCGAAGATTCCATAGAGGCAGATCAGCAGCACGGCGAAGATCAAGGCAATTTTGTTTTTGAGATTTTTCTTCATGATTTCGATTCTCTTTAGGAGGCCGAAGGCTCATCCTGCGTGGTGACCGAGGCGATCGCGGTCTTGGCCACTTCCAGTTTCAGGTTGTCGGGCGCGACACGAATAATAATCGAATCGTCCTTGATGGAAAGGATGACGCCGCGGATTCCGCCAGCCGTAGTGATCTTGTCGCCGGACTTGATGCCTGCCAGCATTTGCTGCCACTGCTTTTGCCGCTTCTGTTGCGGACGGATCATGAGCAGATAAAGCAGCGGAATAAAAAGCAAAATGGGGAGCAGCATCCCCAGGCCGCCACCTGCTCCGGGGGCAGGCGCAGCCGCCCACATTACCAATGTTGCCATGAAATTCATTTTTTGCCTGCGTCCTTTACTCGCTCCGCGGCCGGCGTTCACCAGCCTTGGGCGCAGGCGCACCCGGCCGATGTAGCCGGCGCCTGACCAATAAATTTGTCTCCGGGAAAGGTTCTTGGAGCCTCAGTCTCTCAACGGCCCAAGCTCCGGGTGGAAGGGTCTGGCCGCGCCATTCAGGACCTGATGCTCTTGCCTGTACGCGCCGCGCAACCCTGCTACCGCCTGCTTCCTGTTCGACACAGCTTTCCTTTTCAGCACCAGAGCGAGCAAAAAACATACCCCGCCAGGGTCGTCCCGCCCGGGTTGCCAAAAGAAAGCCTGTAACGATAAGAAATGTGCGGCCGGTTCGGTGTCAAGGACAGGGAACAAGGGAGCAAGGGAGCGAGGGAGCAAGAAGGCCTTAAAAACAGGGAGCTAGGCAGCGACGGAGCATGGGAGAAAGAAACGTCGTGCCCCATCCTTTACGCGCTCTTTGCGGAAAGGATGGGAACGCGAAGCTGTCGGCGCCAACAGAGCCAACCGCCCAGACGCGTCGTTTTTATAGGTCCTTTATAAACCCGCTACTCCCTCTTTACAGAAATAGGCGTCCTCTGGAGTCATCGAGCTTTCCGAGGCGCGGGGCTGTCTTTGGGCTCCCGGCATCCGGAAGGCGGAATGAAGGTTCATCGCCGTGAAAGTGCAATTTGACGCCGTAGCGCTCGCGCTGATTCCCGTGGGAATCGCGCTCTGGTTCATGGTGTGGGTGCTTTGGAACTGGTGGAGGGAAGAGCGACGCCGGGGTCATCGCCGGAACCAATCATTTGGCGATTCCAGCTCGCCGCATCGCGGCTGGGGATGAGCGCAACAGAGGCAGGGCCAATCGCCGTCCGCCTCTCGCCCATTCGCAAAGAGCGCGAAACACTGGCGCAACGCGACCCTCTTGAGCGCACAGGTCGCACGCTGACTCGCTCCCTGCTTTTCGCTATTTTGTCGCGGCGGGAGCCGGAGTTTCCTCCTCGTCGCCCGAATCGTCCACCAGCACGGCCGAGCCCGGAACGAAATCGTAGCTGACGGCGTCCTTGCCTGCGGGATGAAAGCTGATGCGCAGCGGCTCGCGCTGCCAATCGGGCGGAGCGCAGGCAGGGCCGGCCGCACTCTCAGAATTGAAGGCTGCGAGCTTTTTTGCCAGGACCGGCTTGCGGACGGCCAACTGCGCCACCACTGCATAGAGGCTCTTGCCACTCGCCGTCACGCCGCAGTAGGCCGCGTAATCGCGGAACCAGCTCACCTGGCTCATGCCGGGATCGTAGTCGGGCAGGTGCAGTGCGGTGACATGTCCGGTGGTGCGATCGACCAGCAGCCACGGGCCGCGCTGCCATACCCAATGGCTGGGTGCCTGGGCGGAATTCGACGCAGAATTTGGCGCGGGCTTTTCTGGCGGTTTGTCGGTGGGCAAGGCGTCGTTGAGGCGGATCACGCGGCGCACCACAAAGCTGCGGTCGGTGACGTCGTGCATGTCGCCGGTGGTCCATTCCTTGAGCGCTCCATCAACGAGGAGGGCGCGAATTTTGAGCGCGTCTTCGCCGGAAGCCGCGCCGGATGGATCGCCGGCTTTGGAATACGGCACTTTCCTGGCCGCGCCCAGGATGACGGTGTGGGTTTTGCGCGGGGCGGCTGAGACTGGTGCGGCGATCGCAAAGAATGTTGCGAGAAGGAGGCCGATAAGGACAGATTTGCGCCGAGCGTGCATGAAGGCGAGTCTCCTGAGGATGCGTGAGTCCGTCTTTTCTCAGTTGGCCGGATTGGGCACAGGGGCTAAAGCCCTTCATCAAATTGCGGCCATTGCGGCGCGCGACCCACCCACTGGGTGGGTTCCCCGCTCGCGCCCTGATACAAGACGGATTCCTGGAAACACGCTCTTGGGAAAATAAGGACTCCACGCCGGCGACGGGCCGTGGTGGAAAAATGCTGCCGGATGATTGTAGCGCAAAGTTAGATTTGCGCTGCTTCGACGGCGCGGGCGACGCGGAAGGCCGTGCTTTCGCCGAGATGGCGGGCGAGAATTTGCATGCCCACGGGAAGGCCGGCTTTGGTTGCGCCGCAAGGTACCGTGACACCGCAGATGCCGGCGAGACTCGCAGTAACGGTGTAGATGTCGGCAAGGTACATGGCCAGCGGATCGTCGCTCTTCTCGCCGATCTTGAAGGCCGGGGTCGGCGAGGTGGGCGTTACGATGGCGTCGACTTCGGCAAAGGCGCGCAGGAATTCCTCGGCGAGAATGCGGCGGACCTGCTGCGCCTTGAGGTAGTAGGCGTCGTAGTAGCCGGCGGAGAGCGCGTAGGTGCCGAGGAAGATGCGGCGCTTGACCTCGGCGCCGAAGCCCTCATCGCGCGAGTGAGAGTACATGTCGGACAGCGTGGCCGAGTGCGGTGAGCGGTGGCCGTAGCGCACGCCGTCGAAGCGGGCGAGGTTGGCGCTGGCTTCGGCAGTGGCGACGAGATAGTAGGTGGGGACGGCGTATTTCGTATGCGGCAGCGAGACCGGTTTGATGGTGCAGCCGGCGGCTTCGAGCGCGGCGATTCCCTTTTCGATGGCGGCGCGGACTTCCGGGTCGAGGCCTTCGGCGAAGTACTCCGCCGGAACACCGATGCGCAGGCCAGCCTTCCCCGGTTCTTTGACGGGCTTGTCGCTTTCGGAGGCGTAGTCCTCAACGGGAGCGGGAGAGCTGGTGGCGTCCTTGGGGTCGTGCCCGGCGATGACGCCGAGCAGCGTGGCGGCGTCGCGCACGTTGGCGGCGAAGGGGCCGATGCGGTCCAGAGACGAAGCGAAGGCGATGAGACCATAGCGCGAGACACGGCCATAGGTGGGCAGCACGCCGACCACTCCGCAAAAGCTGGCGGGCTGGCGAATCGATCCGCCGGTGTCGGAGCCCAGCGTGGCCACGGCGAGATTGGAAGCCACGGCCGCAGCCGAGCCGCCGCTCGATCCGCCGGGAACGCGATCGGTGTCGACGGGATTGCGCACGGGGCCGTAAGCCGAATTTTCATTCGACGAGCCCATGGCGAACTCGTCGCAGTTGAGCTTGCCCAGGAGCACTGCGCCCGCGGCTTCGAGCTTCGCGACGGCGGTGCAGTCATAAGGAGGCTGATAGCCCCTGAGAATCTTCGAGCCTGCTGTGGACGGCGCACCCTGGACGACCATCACGTCTTTGATGCCCATGGGAATGCCGGCGAGAGCGGGCAGAGGATCGCCTTTCTTCACGAGATCATCAACCCGCGCGGCTTGTGCGAGGGCGCGTTCTTTGGTCAGGCTCAGGTAGACGTTGAGGCGCGGATTCTTTTCCTCGATGCGCGCGTAGTAGCTGGCCGCAAGGTCGGCGGCCTTGGTGCGGCCGGTCGCAATTTCGTCGCGCAATGCGGCCAGTGTCTTTGGCTTCTCAACGTAGCTCTCGGTGTTTTTTGTTTCAGTCGTCAAATGCAATTCCTTTAGAGTTCCTCGGAAGTCCCCATTCTCTGATCTCTGATCTCTGATCTCTGATCTCTGATCTCTGATCTCTGATCTCTGATCTCTGATCTCTGATCTCTGATCTCTATCTTTCAATCACCTTGGGCACTTTGAAAAATGCGCCGTCGGATTCGGGGGCTTGCGCCATGACAGCGGCGCGATCCAGCGATGGCGCGACGACATCGGGGCGCGGCTGGGGGATGGCGACGTTCTCAAGCTCGCCCACTTGCGCGAGCGGCTCGATGCCCGAAGTGTCGAGCTGATTCAACTCCGCAACGTAGTCGAGGATGGCGTTCAGGTCGCGGAGCATGGGCTCGATTTCTTCCGGCGCCAGCTCAAGATGCGCCAGCTCGGCGACGCGCTCGACATCTGCGACGGTTACTCTGGCAGTCATGCGCTGGCTTTCCTCATTAGGCTGTTCCTTCAGCGCAGCCTCCGCTGCATACACCGCTACGGATCGTGTTTCGCAGGCAATTATCGCTTCATAAATAGACTCGCGCAGTTCTTCTGAGTTTGAAGAGAGACCGAAGGCCAGCGCTGATGCAGTCCTTGCTGTTCGGAAGCATGACAAGACATCGGGAGTCACTACGTGTTCAGACCCTTCATAGAGACCGAGGTATTCCTCATCGAGCCTCTCTGAGAGCTGACGAAGCTTGATCCGTGCTAACGACTGCTCACCACCTCCACGGAGAATTAACTCCAAAGCTGCACCCAGATCATCACTCTGCAATCCAGACTGAGAGACGGCGATAACACAGGCAGCCGACGCAGCCCTCCTTTGTTGAGATTTCGACGAATGGCGAAACGAATTCGCCAAGGTCGGTGATATTGAATCGAGCCGATTTCGAGCATCCATCAATAATCCCTCAGTGCGGCCACAGGAGTCGCCCAAGCTCCTTCGATCGATACCCCCCAAACAACTAATAGATTGCAAAATCTCCAGAGGACGACGCTTCCGCCGGCCTGACGTGAGAGCTTCGACGGCTTCCCGAAAAACAAGTATAACGGGTCACCAAGTGAAAGAAGCGAAGGAGTGAAGCAGTAAATGCGGCCGCGGTCAGTTGACGGTGAGGACCAGGTCTGCGGCGTGCGAGATGCCGTTGGCTGTAATGGTGACCGGAATGGTGTAGGTGCCGGTGGGCGTGCCGGAGCCGCCGCCCGAGCCGCCGGAACCGCCTCCGCCACTTGTGCCGCCGCCGGAGCTGGTGCAACTGGTGATGCCGCTGGCGAGAACCGCAAGCAGGACGGCGAGCTGAAAGATTTTGCGTCGCCGGCGAATCGCGAGGGGCAGAAGCAGCAGGCCGCACGTGAGCGGCAGGGCGGGCCAGAAGCCGGGCTTGCCGGAACCTGGCCTGCCGATCTGCGGTTTTTCCAGGCGCGCATGGGCGGCGGTGGTGGAGATTTCGACCAGGACGTTGCCCTGCACGCCCGCATTGAGCGTTTGCGTGGTGGGGCTGAAGAGGCAGAGTGCATTCGTAGGAAGCGTGCCGCAGGCGAAGGTGAAAGTGCCGCTGGAGCCTATTGGAGTGAGGACCAGAGTGTAGTTGGCCTGCTGGCCGGCGGCCACAGTCTGGCTGGAAGGGCCGGAGAAGGCGACGGTGAAATCGAAACCGGTTCCGGAGAGCGCGACGGTGGCCGGCGTGGCCACGGCCGTGGAACTGATGGAGAGCGAACCCGTGGCGGAGCCGCCGGCGGTGGGCGAGAAGACCACGGAGGCCGTGCAATTGGCGCCTGCTGCCAGGCTGCCCGTGCAGCCGTTTTGCGCAACGTTGAAGGGCCCGGAGGCAGCCAGCGTCACCGAGCCGATGGCGAAATTGGTGGAGTTGGTGATGGTGACCGATTGCGCGGCGCTGGACTGGCCCGCGGCGATCGCGGCAAAGGTGAGCTGGGTGGGATTGGTGGTGAGGCCGTTGGCCAACTGCGCGGAGCCGTTGAGAGGAATCGAGACGCCCGCGACGCCGGTGGTGGAGGACGAGACCAAGAGTGCGGCCGCGCTGGAGCCGGTGGCGCTGGGAGTGAAGACGATTTGCGCAGTGCAGCTCGTGCCGCTGTTCAGAAGCGCTCCGCAGGTGGTGGAGGAGACGGAGTAACTGGCGGATGCCGATCCGGTGAAGGCGAAGCCGATGTTGGCCATGGGCGATGCGCCGGCGTTGCCGATGGTGAGGGTTTGCGCCGCGCTGGCCACGCCGGGCTGCTGATTGGTGAAGGTGAGGCTGGATGGAGTGACGCTGAAGACCGGCGGCGCTACTCCGGTGCCGCCCAGAGATACGGTCTGAGTTTTGAGGGCATCGGAGATGGTGAGCGTGCCGCTGAGCGCGCCCAACTGCGTGGGAGCGAAGATGACGCTGATGGTGCAGACCGCGCCCGCCGCCAACTGCGTGCCGCAGTTGTTGGTTTGCTGAAACTGGCCGCTGATGGAGACGGCGATGGCGGTGAGCGGCATGCCGCCGCTGTTGGTGACGGTGACGGACTGCGATGCGGAGAGCTGGCTCTCGGGCGTCGCGGCAAAGGCGAGCGAGGCGGCCGCAGGGGGATTGAGGGTGTCGGTGGGCGGAGCCACGGCGGTTCCGCTGAGCTGGACAGTTTGCGTTCCCGCACTGTCTGTGAGCGTGAGCTGACCGGTGAAGACGCCCGCCGTGGTGGGCGCGAACTCCACCTGCAACGGGCAATCGGTGTTGGCCGCGAGGCTGGTGGTTCCACAGCCATTGCCGGAGAGAACAAACGGCGCACTGACAGAAAGGCTGCTGATGGGAATGGGCACAAGGTTGCCGTTGGCGACGGTGATCGTGAGCGGCGAAGAGACCGTTCCCTCCTCGATCTGGCCATAGCTTTCGCTGGGCGGGGTGAGAGTGACCTGACTAGACAGGGTTCCAGTGCCGCTGATATCGACGCTGAGCTGGCCGCCGTAGATGTTGGCGTAAATGGTCATCTCGCCCGTGAGCGGGCCGGTGGTCTGCGGCGTAAACGTGACCCAAATAATGCAACTGGAACCCGGAGCGATGGACTGATTCACGCAGTTGTCGGTTTCGCCGAAGTCGCCGGTGATGGCAATGGAACTGGGTGCGAGAGCGATGCTGCCGGTGTTGAGGACAGTGATGGCGATCCGGCCGCTGGTGGAATTAACGCTCTGGTTGGCGAAGGTGTACGAGGCGGGATTGACGGAGGCGGCGCTGAGGGCCGTGGCTGCGGTGAAGAGCGGCGTTTGCCAGATGCCGCGCCCATAGGTGGCCGCGACCAGCACGTGCGTGGAAGCCGCTGCGGGCGCGGCGCTGAGAGCCACGGCGGGGGCGGCGGGAAGCCCGGCGCCGAAGGCCGACCAGCAATCGGAGGACATTGCCCCGCAGTTGGCGACCTCGGGTGTAAAGTAAACGCCCGCGTCGGTGGCCACGTAAACCGTGTTGGCGTTTTGCGGATCGACCGCCAGGCTGCTGGCGGGCGCGTAGGGCAGATTGGACGAGATGTTGGTCCAGGTAGAGCCCCCGTTGGTGGTTCGATACACGGTCTCAATTTCCTCTTGCTGATTCGGCATGCCTGCCACGGTGACATAAACCGTGTTGCCGCTGGCATCGTGGGAGTCGATGGTGATGCTGGAGATGTCGAGGCCGTAGTAGTCGAGAGCGTGCACGCTGTTGACGACGGGATTGAGGGTGAGATCGTTCCAGGTGGGCGCGGAACCAGAGGCGGGATTGTAGATGGCTCTCAGGAGGTGGCCGGGCAGAAGCGAACCGTTGGTGGCAGAGCCGTACATGCCGACATAGATGATCTCGCCGCCGGAAGCCAGTGGCATGGCGGCGATGGAGCGGATGAGTGCATTGCCATTGCAGGAGACGGCGAAGGCTCCGCCGGAGAGGACGGGGCTGATGGCGTTGGCGGAGGTCCATCCGGGGCCAGCCGGGCCGCGCCACACGCGGCAGGTGGCCACCAGCAACTGTGTGTCGTCAACCGGGTCCACCAGGATGGGTGCGGGCAGAGGCATGGCGTAGCCATCGCCCGCGACATCGGCATCGCTGACGACGGGAGTTGTGCCAAAGGCGGAGGGCGTGCAGGGCGCGGATTGCGAGCAAAGATAGATGGCGACCCCGGGCTGGTCGTTGACGTACCAGTTGTTGGGGTTCGCGGGATCGATGGCCACGGGACCGCCGTAGCCGGAGAGAATCTGCGGCCAATCCGCGGTGACAGCGGAGCCTTTGACGCCGGCAACGCCGTTGACGCCGAGGCTGGCCATGAGGTTGTACGAAGATGTGATGACGGGCGAAAGACCCTCCACCTCAGCCAGGGAGCCGAGACTGCCATTGAGGTTTTGGAAGTGCGTGGAATCGGAGGAGGAACAGGCCGAGCCGGTTTCGCCGATGGCGTCTCTAGAGCGCCAGAGGCCGCTGTCGTTGCCGAGAAAGATCTCAAGCGGGTTGGAGGTGTTCCAGGCCAGCGCGTGCTGGAACTCGCCCACCTGGGCGCTCATGCAGGTGGTGGAGTTGGTGGTGTTGCGCCAGGCGCAGCCCATGGCCAGGCTGCATTTCCACAAGTCGTTGGCGCCGGCCAGCACCAGCGTGTCCTGGCTGGAGGGAACCGCGGCCAGCGCGAGGTTGTAATTGCCGTTGGCGATGGTCGCCGCTCCCTGGAGGGTGCTGGTTTCAAGAGCGGTTGTATTCCATTGCTGAGCAAAGGTGATAGTGGGGTTGCCGCAGGCGCCGCCGCTGATAGCGCACTTGTCCTGCCACAGGCCCTGATCCTGATTGTCGCCATCGACGGTCCAGGCAAAGGTGTCGCCGGATTGGGGATTGACGGCAAGCGCGCCACGATAAATGGGGCAGGCCACGCTGCCGGAATTGGCTGGATTGGTGGGGCACATGAGGGTCGAGAGTCCCGCGCTCGGCTGATCGGCAAGGCGCGTCCAGGTGATGCCGTCGAAGGACTGGTAATAACCGTGATAGCGCACCGCGGCAACGAACAAGCCGCGCACCGGGTTCCAGACCACGGAGGTGGCGGCATTGCCGTTGGGCCCGAGAGGCATCAGGCTGGGCGACTGCACCACCGCGCCGCTGCTATCGGTGATGGTGGCCAAGTGCCACGTGGCGCCGCTATCGGAGGAGTAGTAGAGGCCCTCGCAATTCAAGGCAGGCACGTTGGCGTCGACCACATCGCCTTCGTAAGATTGCGTAACCGCGGCCACGACCAGTTGAGGATTGACGGTACTCCAGGCAAAACCGGCAAAGCCCTCGCCGGCAAAGTTGACGTCGCGATTGCCCAGGTTATCCTCCACGTCGGAGGTTCCCCGGATCAGGCTCCAGGTGTTGCCGCCGTCGGTGGAGCGCAGGATGCCGGCGCCGTAGTAGGAGTCGAGCACATCGTTGGGATCGCCCGTGCCGGCCAGGATCACGCCCGTCGCGCCCGGCTGCACGGTGAGTGCGCCGATGCTGATCGAAGCGTCCACTGCTCCGCCGAGAGCGGTGACAGCGTCCGTCAGCGGGTTGAAGACGATGTTGGAGACAGTGGACGTGCCGGCGTTAGTGGAACTCCATACGCCGCCGCCGGTGGTGCCGATATAGAGATGGTTGCCTGTCGCGTCAGAGGGATCGAGCGCGATGGCGGTGATGCGGCCGGTGACAAGGCCGAAATTGGGGGTGAGGACGGCGGTGGGGCCGAGCGGTTGCCAGGTGGCGCTTGCGGAGTTGTTGGTAGTGTTTTGCGGCGAGGCTGCCATGGTCCGGGCGGCCATGGAACGGGCGAAAAGACCGGCGCTGAGACGGTGAGCCGAGAGCGATCGGGCGACAGCGCGATGGCCGGGAACGACTCCGCGCTGCGCGAGAAAGTGCTGGGCGGCAACCACGCGAGGCGGCAGAGGCTGCGGCTGCGCGGATTGTGCGTTGGACGTGGATTGGGACGGCGCGAGGGGTTGTTGCGACCCAAGCGCGGGGCCGAAAGCCAGATGGACGAGAAGACCTGCGGCCAGCGCGGCGCGAGCCCAAGCAGCGCGGTGTGGCCGCACAAGCGCAAGACTGTCGGACTTGCCTGCCCTGCGAGGACGAATAGAACGATAGACGATCGGATCGAGCATTGGCTCCGTGGCGCGCATCCTGAATCGGACTTTCGCTTCCCCTTTGGTAAGAATCTTCCAATGAGGATCAGCGCAAAATCCATCGGATAACGCTCAACGAAACACGCAGCTTCCGGGAATGAAATGGTGGCCCATTATAGGACAGCGGCGAGGAGAGCTCCGTGTGATTCCGGATACAGGGGTGGTAAGGCGGCAATCGCAGGACTTAGAGTGGTTCGCCGTGCTGGCGGATGTAGGCGGCAGAGTCGAACTTCTTCGCCGTCGAGGCGCCCGTCATGGAGCGAATGAGTCCGAAGACAGGGCGATTGAACCAGGGGCGGTCGAGCTTGCCGACGATTGCCCAGGCGATGCCGGCGTAGCCGTTGGGATCGCGGCCATCGAGCTGGTATCGGTCGTTAAGGATGACGGCCCAGTCGAAAGCGGTGGCGGGATCGGGCGCCCATTCCAGGATTTTCTTGGCCCAGTACATGCGCATATAGTTGTGCATCCAGCCGGTGACGGTCATTTCGCGCTGGGCGGCGTTCCACAGGTCGTCGTAGGTTTCGGCGCGCTCCAGTTGGGCGAATGTGTATTTGTATGGACGCGGGTCGGAGGCGTGCTCGAGGAGGGTTCTGCGGGCCCAGGGCGCGGCGCACTCCCATGTGTCGTAGCTGGGCTCGTGGCGCACGAATAAAATTGCCAGCTCGCGCCAGCCGATCAGTTGTTCGAGATATCTCTCGCTGGTTTTGGGCGGAACCTTGCCGGACCTGGCCGCATCTTCGACGGCGCGCGCGATGGTGAGCGGGCCGATGTTGCCGAAATGAAGATACGGCGACAGGCGGCTGGTGCCTGCTATTTCGGGGTGGTTGCGGTTGGTGTCGTAGGCGGCCAGT
>Ga0302200_10001164_pt1 | contig 25027 bp, 33 predicted proteins | sample II_Bog_N3_1_FD_194585 | JGI IMG/M metagenome (GOLD analysis project Ga0302200, IMG submission 194585) | Peat permafrost microbial communities from Stordalen Mire near Abisko, Sweden - II_Bog_N3_1 | ecosystem: Environmental > Terrestrial > Soil > Wetlands > Peat | place: Sweden: Abisko... | reverse complement strand
CGTCGCTGTCCTGCCAGGGCTCGCCAATTTATCCATCCAGAGACTTCCAGAACTCACACCCACCGCATGGGCCGCTCGCAATCTGTAACTGTCAAGGTGCGTTCGTCTGACGGATACGGTCTTTCCGGCATAGAGTACGTGAGTTAGCCGCTTCATGAGTAGAGCAGAGCAAAGAAAAGGGGCCCAAGCGATGGACAAGCGGGGTGGGCGGATGCGAATGCACAGATCGCGCTGATGGCGGCCCGGCGATCCCAAATAGCGCCATACCACATTGACCGCATTTAGCTATATAGCTATGATATATAGCAGGAGGAGAGATTATGCCCAACACTGCAAAAGCGCGTGTTTTCATGAGCGGCAGGAGTCAGCATGTAACGATTCCTGTGGGATTTCGTTTTCGTTCTGCAGAGGTTTCGATTCGCCGTGACCCTGACGGCAGCATCATTCTTTCGGAAATTCCGAGTCTCACGGAGGTCTTTGCTGCGCTTGATGCCGCAAAACTTCCTGATGATTTCATGAGCGATACCAACCGGGATCGCCGGCCGGCAGAAGACCGCCCGGCACTCGATCAGCTTTTTGACGATGCTAGTAAGGAATAGGAATGACTTTCACCTACCTGCTCGATACCAATACATTTAGCTATATCGCCAAAGGCACCTCTCCAGCGGCCCGGGCCGAGTTCCAAAGACTTTGTCAGGACAAGAGCACTATTCTTTGTATTTCGGTAGTTACTGAGGCAGAGGTACGCTACGGGATGGCGAAGCGATCTCTATCTCGCGCCCGATGTTCGGCCATAGAAGGGTTGTTTGCCAACCTTCAAATCCTTCCTTGGGGTTCCGATGAGGCGGCGGCCTATGCCCATGCCAGAACCAAACTGGAAACTCACGGAACCACGGTTGCTCTAATGGATATGCTGATTGCTGCCCAGGCAATTGCTGCCGGAGCCGTCCTTGTTACTGGAGATAAAATCTTTGCGCGGGTGGACGACCTGCACGCCACAGTGAATTGGGCGACTGACATCTGAGGCGCCCAAGGGCCGGATATCCACGGTGCCTGGGTCGATGGATCACAAAGACGAGGCGCTGACCTGACCAAGGACGAGAGAGACCAACTGAGACGAGCACTCGAAGCCGAACGGGTCGCGCGAAAGACCGGAAGCAAAAAATGAAGAAGCAGAATGCAACCAAACGGAAGCTGTTCGCCGAACTGGTGGACGGCGTGCTTACGATGAAGGCCCATCGCGAGGGAAAGGTCACACTTCGCACGCATAGTGTGGCCGCTCCCAAGATCAAACTGTCTCCGGGGGCGGAATTCTTCGCCTCGCTGAAGTGGTCTGCAAAGGTTGGCTGAGAGGAAGCGCGGCTAGAGTCCCTTTTTGAGAAGCGGAAGGAAGGGAATATAGCCAGACTCGTTGCGTATCTACGAGTCTGGCGTTCACGTCTGCCAACTGTGGAGCTTACCCCGTGACAACTGTGATTATGTTGCGTGCCGCTGCTGGCGTCTTGAGCCGTGCTTTGGACGGTCGCCCACTTGTTCTGATCGATAGGCGACCCGAACCGCCGCCCATACTCGTTCAGTCGGTCGAGTTGCCCGACAGAGAAAAACGCCATCCGGACGTGACCGGATATTACAGCAGGATCAAGAGGAGGCCTCGCTATGAAGGAAATTATCGCGTACGCCTCCGGAGTAAACGAAGCGCGTGAAGTTGCCGGGTTTGCTCTCGCCAGCGTCCCTATTGGAGCTTCCGCGTCGGACCTGCGCGAAGATGCCATCCAAGCAATACTTCGCGCGGCAGGCCCGGTCTTTCTAGATTCTGGAGCCTTCAGCGAGGTCAAATTCTCCCCGCAGTCCCAACGTATGGAGATAGTGAATCGCATCGCTCCGCGCGAGTGGCGCCACCGCCTCGATATCTACCTTCGCGCGGCCCGGGGATTGGGAGACCGCCTCAGCGTCGTCGCCCCCGATTGTGTTGGTGACCAAGCTGAGACGCTCAAGCGACTTGCACTCTACCGACCGGAGCTGCAGCAGCTCGCGGGACTGGGAGCCAGGGTTCTCATTCCCCTCCAGGTCGGCGCTCTCAGCCACGAGGAATTCTATGCGGAAGCCACGGCCGTTGCCGGTGTTCCCTTGGTTCCCGCCTTCACGATGAAGAAAGCCGTCACGTCAGAAGATGATGCAGCCCGCTTCCTCCTGAATGTTCGGCCAGAACGGATCCACCTCTTGGGGATGGGCCCTCAAAACTCTCGCGCGCCCCGCGTAGTAGAGATGATTGGTCGATGCTCACCGCTTACGGAAATATCGATGGACTCAAACCGTTTGCGGGCCGTCACCGGCAAGAAGCGCACCATGACGGTCTTGGAGCGCGACTTCCGGAGCGGAACACCTGAAGACCTCTACAGCGAGGTAAGCTCGCCTGTGCTCGATGCTACGCAGGTTCGGCTCGACTACACCGATTGCATCTACTCCCCCGGAGATTGGGCAACCCGCGACATGCTCCGCGAGATTGCCATTTCATCGGGCTTCAGCTTGAGCGAAATGCACGCGTTCTTTGCCGATCCAAACACCTTCATCGCCCGAACGATGCCGAGCTCTGATGTCTGCTACTGGGAACACCCGCTTGTGGACTTTGCTCTGGATCGCGCTTGGCGGAAATATGTCGGCCAAGTCATCGACGCCAACGTCCGCACAGCAGCAATTCAGCAGACGTTTCAACATACAACAGCCTAAATCGGCATGGGATTGCCCTCATGCCGATAAAGCCTGAGAAGGGATTCCATGAAAATCGGCACGAAAGCGTCTTAGTTGGGGCTCGCTGTTTCTTTCTTCACCCGTGGTTCGTGGCCCTGGCATGGTGGAAGCTGTGCGGATTTCCTCTCGCGGCGTTTAGCAATTCAACCCCGACAAACTTGCCGCTAGGAGCGACAGCATGAGCCAGGCTTAAAGAGGAGAGGATAGATATGGACCTTTTGAAAGTGATCAGCACCCTTTGCTCCGCGGTCCAACCCCCGTCGCAGCCAACCTGCATGTACCCCGAACAGTGGAGCGATCCAGCGGCCATCATGGTTGACGGTGTGCCCAGGTACCCGGGAAGCTATGCAGCGCAGCTTGTGCGCAGCCGGCCTACGAATCGGCTCGGGGCTTTTCTGGACTGTTTCTAGCCGGCAACGAGGAGGCGGGCGCTTCTCAGAGGTAGGAGAGCGCTTGCGCTCTCACCGGCTTCGGCAAGGATAGGGTGATTCCGCGTGAAGAGCGCCAATTCGAGGCGATCAGAGACACCACACTTGGCGAAGAGGTTGCTCAAGTAATTCTTGACGACCTGCTCTTTGGTTCCGAGGCAATCAGCAATTTCTTTGTTCTTGTACGCCTTGGCGATCAAGCCGACGACTTGTAGCTCCCGTCGAGTAAGGCGATTGCGGACGCATCTACCAATCAGGTCCGATTCAACAGGGGCAATGGCACCGTGTACGAGGCTCTGGCTATCCCGGTGTCCGCGAGCCACGTGCCGAACGGAATGTACGAGATCGTCTACGGAGATGTCGCGGGAGATTGTCCCATGCAGATGCTTTGCCATCTCAGTGGGTATGTGTTCAGGTGTGGGTGCAACGACAATTACTCCGATGGCGGCCCGTTTGAGCGGGTGAAGCAAGTCTGGATGGTCGCAGAGTATTGGTAGTGAAACAATCAGGGCCGATGGCTTAAGCGTCTCGACTGCAACGCGAATTTCTGTATGTTCCTCGCACTGGGCAACAATCTGCATGTCGTGCTCTAGCGAGAGAACGCGCGCTACTCCGGCGCGGAAGGTCGTCTGAGGACCTGCAAGGACGATTCGCTTGTCTTTGATGATCCGTCTCCCGAGCGGCGTGCACAACCTCAGATAGCTTACGGCCATTTACCGTCTGTTAATGATCCCCCAAAAGTTGTAAGTATCTCTATTTATCAGCAACTTGCGGCCCGCTCTGTCCTAATTTGGACAGGCGCTCTTGCCTCCCATTAGCTCAATCAGGCCGCCTAGCGAGGCCATTTCCGGAGGTTCAATGACGCTATTTCAGCATGTAAACCAGCTCAGCCCTGTTACTGGTCTTGCCAGCGGATCCAAAACCGTCCATCATCCCGCCCTGCACGCGCTCGATGTTCGCAAGGAAATGGCGGCGCTCGGTGTCGCAAGCCATTCGTACAACGATCTAGCGGGTAACGGCTTCTGCTTTTGACTGCGGGCTGGAGGAAGCACACCCGGAGGCAAAGCATCCCGCATCGGGGACATCCATCAAGGAATGAAAAATGGAAAACAGAGGTATTATGTCAAGCATGGCGACCATTCACATCACGAGAGCAGAAGCTGTCCGAGACATTGAAAGACTGTTGGATCAGGCTGCCGGCGGAGCGGACATTCTCGTGGAATCCGAGACGGGTGGCCCGGTGTTGATTCAGGGGAGCAGTCTTTCAATGGATCCGAATGATCCGGATTTTGAAGCCTGGCTCCTCGCTGAGGAGGCGGAAGGGCTGCGCGAAGCCGACGACCCCGACACTGTGTGGATACCAAACGATGTCGTCGAAGCGGAGTCCCATATGCTAAACGCGGACCTATTGGCGCGCGTCGAGGCAGAACGAAAGGCCAAGGCTAGTTGAAAATCCTCTGGCTCCCCTCAGCCTCAAGAAATAGACGAGAACAAATTCTCTTCATCGCTCAAGATAAACCCAGTGCCGCTCTCAAGCAAAATAGCCTAATCGAAGCTCGAGTACGGTTGCTGGCTCAGTTTCCCGAACTCGGCACGTACAACCTGAAGACTGATACTTATCGCCTGGTGATCAATCGAACGCGTTTCATTGTGTCCTATAGGATTCGCGGCAATCGAATCGAAATATTTCGCTTCCTCCACGGTAAACAAAAGCCTCCATAGACGAACATCCTCGCTGATCTCACACCAAGGACGGCCCATCGCGGGCCGTCCTTTTAGTTATAGAAGGAGTTTTATGGCGAAACCAGCGATTGAGTTGATTGAGACCCGGCAAGGCTGTGAAATGTTGGAGTCGACCCCACGTTACAACGTCATGCTCAGGGGCGTCAAAGTCGATCAGTTGTTCTACAACATGCGTGGATACGTCGGGAACCTGCCAACACCGGACGGTTCCAGCCTCTACGTTTCCGAGAGCGGCATCTCGCGCTTCCGCCGTGAGGCGGCCAAACTCAACCGCGAATTCGCAACCGCCGAGAAGACGACGCCCACGAAGTAAATCAGCCGGACCCCCGATCCGCTCCTGCTCAATTCTTGAAGGGACACTATGCGCATTGAATTGGATGGAAAGCGTCTCGGCTACGGCTGCGACGGCATTGAAATCGGTATCAGTAGTTTCGAGTCAAACCCGACCGATGCAGAGGATCAACCCAGCCAGGTCTTTATCGAAGTTTACGAAGGCCAGTTGCGGGTCCATGTTTGGGATGGACATTCCCAGGACCCGGTCACAACGCTGATAGCTCCTTCACCGGCGAGGTGACCGCCGCCTAGGCTGTCCGGCTGTCCAGAGTCTCATCCGCCGAAGGTGTGCGCGGGAAACTCGAACTGGTCAAATGCCGCATTTAGGGAGCTTCGCTTCTCCCTTCGCTCTAAGCTCCCGCCAATCCGACACTCCGGCTTCGGGCCGACCTCCAGACCCTGCGCAAGATTGTTCCAAAAAGCCGACCGCTGCCGGATCCTGCAATCTGCTGAAAATAGGAGGGCGAAATTGATGTGCTGCGCTGTTCCAGAAGGGGTGGGTTAAGAAACAAACCACCAGCAACTGACCTGCTCGACAGGACGTCTTTATCCTCGAGGTTCACTCTATCTCGCAAGGGAGATATATCTGTGGCACAATCAGACTCTCCTTCGGAGAACTCATTCGTGTCCCAAGAGTATGGCATCAAGGTTGAGAGTTATCTCAAAAATTGGTAGATGCGTTGGGGCAGGCAAAACATGACGGATTGTCCTGGGTTCCGACATCCTCGAGAGAAAGCCATCTGTGTGATGCACTCAGTCTGCGGCTTTGCTCCTTTGCTCATTCGTAGTTGGCCGACGCCCGGATTCTTTGAAAGGGCACAAGTGCGGAATCAATCGGTGGGAATCAAGATGCGGATGTGGCTACGCTTATCGGCCCTCCTAACCTGGCTTCTCGGGCTTGGGGTTGCATTGGCCCAACCGCCGGGAGAGTTGAGCTTCAATTACGTAGCTACTCCCCTTAATATGCCCTGTGGACCATCGCGTGTGAATCCAATTGATTGGGGTCCCTATTTCACGGTGAAGGACAATCAAGAAGACCGTCTTCAAGTCAGATTCAAGTCCGGTGACTTCAAATATGAGCAAGGCAGTTATCAGATCGCCTATCAGTTTCGAAACGGCTACTCGGCGCCTGTCCATCTTGAGGCAGAATTTCAAGAGTTGAGCGAGAAAGGGCCGGTGCGTGAAACGGTAGATTTTGTCATACAGCCCGGGGAGAAAAGCGATCTCTCCGGCGCTTACTCCATCTGCAGGCAGATGATTTCAGTCCAGATCAAAAATATCTACGTCGAAGGGCAGCAGAGCCCTCCTCCGCCCGTTACAGGGGAGGATCAGCTCAATGCGCCAACTAAGTGGGGACAAAAGCAATCAGATCCGAACCACCCATCGTTCACCGTAGAACACGGCCCAGGTCAGTTGAATCAAGCGCAGGAAGAGTCTTCGGGAAGCAATTGCGGAGGTTCAGACTGTTTGACGATTCTCACTGTGAGAACTGGTACGCGATGCGGTTCGGAGTCAAGCGTCGAAGTGGACGTACGTAACGATTCCGATCTATATCTGCGAGGTTGGGTTATCTTCGACGTCCCCGGCCGCAAGGACTATGAGGGAACAGATCTATTGAAGCCTGGTCAAAAGGCGCGGGTGTACGTTTGCAACGGTAGCAGTTCCGTATCACGAATCTCAAATGTGGGTTCTGATCCAAATACACTGCAATATCCGAAACACTGACCGACTTCGCATCACGCGATAAGGATTGAAGGGTTCAAGGCGGACCGACCGCAATCATCAAGTTTCTCAGATCGCAATGCATGGATCTCGAAGCGATTAGAAAAAACTTGCTGACAGCACGACTAAGTGCTATCCTCCGTCAACTCATTTCAAAAACCTGACTCCTTATGACACCTTTCTCCCGTTCCGGCTTACTCTGCCTCGTTGCTGCCTGCGTCGTTTCCACCACTGTCCCGGCGCAGACATCCCCCCGACCCGTTGCTCAAGCCGCCGGCCCCGCACACAGCGCGAACGGACGCGCAGCGTCGCCGTCTGTGGTCAAGCTGCCGGTCGTCTTCCCTCCAGGCGAGAAGAAGGGACCACCAAAGTCCTCTGAAGCAGTGCTACTCGCCCGTGCGAACAAGGGTGATGTGGACGCTATGGTGCAGCTTGGCGACCTTCTACCCTCTCCCAAGGATTTTCCGTGGTATTTGAAGGCTGCCGAAGGCGGCAACATGGGCGCCATGTTGACAGTTGCGGATGCGTATCGCGAAGGATCCCACGGAGTCGAAAAGAACGCCCAGCTTGATGAACAATGGACGAATAAAGCGCTTCCATATATGAAGCGGGCATTGGAACAGAAAGATGCCGAAAAGCTTGCACAAGCCACCTTGTTTTACAACGGCCGGAGTGCCTCAGATGAGAATACCTACAGGCTTGCAAGCGGTAGGGCGGGCGGGTTTGAGCTCGGCAATTTTGAGGGCTCTATCGTAATGAATAACTTCCCGACGGGTATCGAAAAGATCCAACTCCTTCAAAAGTGTGTCGATGACGGTCATGTGGCCGAATGCGGTGGAACACTCGCAAAGGATTATTTGATGGGCGCCGACGGTGCTCAGCTCGACCCGCCACGCGCTATCGAGATATATCACAAGCTGGCGATGGAGGGGGACGGGTTCGGCTTTCCTGACGGTTGGTCAAAGCATCTCACCCAGGCGGAGGCGATCGAGTTATGGGAGCAGGCGATTGAGCACGGCGACATGTTTCCAGCGTTTTACTTGGCCGATGCGTATTGCGCCGGAGATGGAGTTCCCAAGAACGGCGCAGTAGCTCTTGGACTCTTGCAGGAGGCGATCAGCCGAGCTAGCGGTAAAACCAAAGCGGTGCTCATTACCTCGCTTGCAGAAATACACCTCGATGGTAAATGCCTTCCCGTAAATGAGCAGCTTTTCCTGCGCGACTTCAATTCGGCTTCGTCTGCGGATTTAGAGGCACGCCAAATATTGGGGTGGCTTGCATCGAACTGGGCTCGCGCGTATTCGGGCGAGTTTCCCGAGATGGCGCCCGATTACCCTTTACCTAAAGGTCCGGCAGCTGTAATAGTGCTGAAGAATATGGCATCGAATGGCCCCCCCTTTAACGGTGCGGAAATCATCATGATGCAATACAACGCTGCTGTTGCTCTGGGCCAACTGTTTCTTGACGGGAAACTCGTCAAACAGAGTTATCCCGATGCGATGACCTGGTTTCAGAAGGCAGAGTCTATTAGTACCAACCCCGGACTCGCAGAGAACGAATCCTATAATAATGGCCACGCAGAAAACAGCATCGGCATGCTCTACGATGCGGGTCAAGGCGTTCCAAAAGATTCTGCCGCAGCGACGGATTGGTACCGAAAATCGGCAGCCCACAAGAATTCCTGGGGAGAGTTCAACCTTGCCTCCAAATACATGGCCGGATCTCCCACTGCGGGGAACGCCACTCAAGCCGTTCAACTCTATCGTGCATCGGCTGACGCAGGGAATGCAAAGGCCCAATATCAGCTAGCGAGCATCCTCTATGTGGGTAAATATTTGCCGAGGGACCTCTCGGAATCGGCGAAGTGGGCGCAAAAGAGCGATGCTCTGGGAAATGCCGACGCCACCGTAGGTCTAGCCGGGATGTATCAAAACGGCTATGGGGTGGGCCGCGATCCCGTCAAGGCGGTTGCGCTCTATCAGAAAGCGGTGGCGGCAGGAAATGTGATCGCTTGCATCCAACTCGCGAACCTGTACTACGCGGGAGACAGTGTTCCGAAGGACCTGACCCAAGCATTTAACTTGTTTAGGAAGGCTGCCGACGCAGGCGATCCGCGAGGCGAATATGCTGTCGGCTACTTGTATAAGAACGGCCTGGGGGCGCCGCAGGACCTCTCAGCGGCGTTGAACTGGTATCAAAAGGCGGCATCCAGGGGTGACGTTCAGGCCGAGGTCGAACTTGCGGCGATGTATCGGGATGGCGTGGCAACCGCGCAGGACTTCGCCACCGCAACGTCACTCTATGAAAAAGCAGCCGCAGCCGACAACGCCGAGGCCCAACTAAACCTGGGCGACATCGCCAATGCAGGTTCCGACGCGGCGCAGGCTGCCGCGTGGTACCGCAAAGCAGCAGATCACGGCATCGCTCGTGCGCAGTTTTCTTATGGCTATTTGCTGGAGCACGGCCAGGGCGTCGCCCAGAATAACGCGGACGCCGCGCGGTACTATCAAGCTGCGGCCAATCAGAACTTCGCCGCTGCCGAGAACAATTTGGGCATGATGTACGAAAAGGGACTTGGCGTCAATCAGGATCAGCAACGCGCCCTCCAGCTTTATCAGTCCGCCTCCACCCACGGCGACAGCGCCGCTCGAGGGAATGCCCAGCAACTCACGGCAATTCTGGAACAGCAACGCCATGTGGCCGAAGCTCAGGCGGCCGCTCAGAAGGCTCAGCAAGACCAAGAGGAGCGACAACAAAAAATCGCCGATCTTCGCGACGACATCGAAAGGCAGGAAGAAACTGCGAAGTCGTACGAGAGCTCAGCTAACGACTTAGCGAATACCAATAATTGCTCGGGGGCCGCCGCGGCTATCTGCCAGGCACTGAGCGACGCCGGCGCCGCCAAGGAACGCCAAAAAGCGAATCAGGCACACAACCAGGCCAACGATGACCGCTCCCAGATCGAACGCCTTCAGGGCCTAGCAGTGCAGCAGCGAGATCACCGCGACACCTCGTACATGGGCAATCTCGCCCAGACCATGAACGAACATCCGGGCCCCACCATTCAGGACACCCTTGCGCAGCAGCAATCCCAGTTCAATGCCCTTGCGGTCGCAGCACAGCAGCGTCAGGCTGCTGTCGCACAGGCAAGTCTTGACCGCGCGTCTACGGCCCGTCAGGCACAGGGTTCCACGCTGCAGAGTCGGCTTCCGACAACCAGGCAATCGGCAAGTGCGACCGTCCCGTCAACATCAACCCAATCAACGCAGGCGGTTGCCCAAACGGCCACCAGCACATCTTCCAATCCCTATACTTCCACCGGTGGATATAACGGGTACAACGGCACCGGTGCTCCCGCGCCGAACTCGCAACCCAAAAGTGGCAGCGGCTGCATCCAAATCAATCCAGTGGTCTCGCTAACCGTCGATCATCCAGTTGGAGCAGGCAACTGTGTGGGCGAGGCCGTCGGCCATTTGAGCAACCATTCCACGGGATCGGCCGATTGTGTCTTCGCATTTCTCAAGGGCGGGATCTGGACGGATGGAGGCGGGATGCTCGTTCGCCCAGGAGAAAGTGTCGGCGGCGAGTTGAGCGGAATGTGGGCCTGCGGTACAGACAAGCCTCAAATGCGCTATGCCTGCTTTCAGGAAGGGTCGACAAGTCAAAACGGAGCGAGTTGCACTTCATTGGTCACCTTCTAGTGACATAGGTGCCGGCCACGGATTTGTTACTTTCTAACGCGCTTGCATTCACAACGCTTACAAGCTGTGATCGGCTGGTGAAATCGATTTCAGCGAGCCGATTCGGAACCTACTCCGTGTAGCGATACCCCGGAAGGATCTCAGCATTCAGATCCTGTCGAGCAGGTCAGTTGCTGGTGGTTTGTTTCTTAACCCACACGTTGTGGAACGTATCCGTCAGACGAACGCATGTTGACAGCTACAGATTATTAGCGGCCCATGCGGTGGGCGTGAGTTCTGGAAGTTTCTGGATGGATGAGTTGGCGAGCCCTGGCAGGACAGCGGCGAGGTAGTCGCGCACGGGGATCTTGAGTCGGCAACAGGTTTCGACGATGGAGAGGATTGCTGCTACTCGTGGTCCGGCTTTCTTGTGACCGATGTGGGTCCAGTTACGACGGCCAAGAGCTACCGGGCGCATAGAGTTTTCCGCAAGGTTGTTACTCAGTTCCAACTCTGGATAGTCGAGGAAGCGAGTGAGCTTGTCCCACAGCCGAAGGGTGTAGGCAGCTGCCTTGCCGAGTGGACTCGATGGAAGTGCGGTTCGGTTGGCAGCCTCGATCTGCGCCTTGAGTTCCGCGAGCACCAACGGAGCCCGTTCGATGCGCAGCATGTGACGCGCGGCATGGTCCAGGTTCTCGTCACGCGCCTCGGCATCGATGGCAAACAGCTTCGCCATCTGCGCCACGATACGCGCCGAGGCAACGTCCTGCGGATTGAGTTTGGTCGCCTCGACGAAGCGTCTTCTGGAGTGCGCCCAACATGCGGCGTGCACCATCTTCGGTCCGCCGACACGGTCGTAAGCTGCATATGCGTCGGTCTGCAAGATGCCCTCGAAGTGTTGCAGGAAACGCGTAGGGCCTTCGCGCCCGCGGCCCATGCGGAACTCGAAGATGGTTGCTCCGCGCGGGGTTCCGTACTGCCATAGATAGCCGGGATGGTTTCGCGACCGGCCATCGCGTGTCTGCACGTCGACCGGTGTTTCATCGGCCTGGATGTAAGTGCCTTCGAGTAACTGGTTGCGCATAACTCCAACGAGAGGAGTTAGTAAGTCGCCGACGCGCATCACCCAGCCATCGATGGTTGCGCGGCTGATGTTGATGCCTGCGTCGCGCAGCAGGATCACGCTCTGACGATAGAGTGGACAGTGATTGGAGTATTTGCTGATAATCGCATCGACGATCACCTGATCGCTGACCAGGCTCTTCTCGATGATCCGAGGCGGCAGCGGCGCGGCCATCACGCCACGTTCTTCGCACCGCTTGCACGCACGCTTCTCGCGCCTGGTCACGAGCACGAAATACTTCACCGGCTCAACATCCAACTGCTCGCTCTCTTCGTAGCCGATCAACGTTGTCGCTTGGCCGCAGCCGCCGCAGACGCACTGTTCGGACGTGCACGCTATCACGCGCTCCACGCGCGGAAGATTGGCAGGCAACGTCTGGCGGCCAGGGTGCCGCTTGCGCTTCTGCTTGTCCGGCGTTGCTGGCAACGCATCGCGTTCGCCCTCGGCGGCGACTTCCAGGTTGCTGACTCCGGGCTCCAGTTCTAACAGTTCCAGCTGCAGGCTGGTCAGCTTCTCGCTGCCCGGCCCGTACTTCGCGATCCGCTGTAGGCGCAGCTTCTCTTCCAGCAACTGAACTCGCAGCTCAGAGAGTTGCAGCCGCTGCGTTGTGGCATCCAGCTGCTGCTTCAGTTGTTTGATGATCTCTGCGTCGGAAGCGGCGAAAGAAGTCGTCGCTTCCGACGGCGTTGCAGGGTGGGATTTCGCGCTCACGATGTCTATTGATTAACAGACATGCCTGTTGAAGCACAAGCATTTTATCGAGTGTTTATGCGGATATCCGTGTGTCGCTTGATTCCTCCGCGACCGGCCTGCGATACCACTTCCGAGGTTGTGTCTGAGCAAGATCGATGCCGCCCAACAGCATCGCAAACTCTTCGTGACTGAGCACTATCTTCGCTTGCGCGTCGCCCGGCTTCGGCCACTGAAAGCGGCCTCTCTCGAGCTTTTTCGCGCACACCCAGAGGCCGGTCGTATCCCAGACAAGAATCTTCAAACGATTGCGTTGCGCATTTGAAAACAAGAAGAGGTGGCCGCTCAAGGGATCGCACAAAAGTTGATCGCGCACCAGACCATACAGACCGTTGAACCCCTTGCGCATGTCGGTCGCCCCGAGCGCAAGATAGATACGCGTGGCCGCGCCTACCCCGAACACCGGCTTACAACCTCTCCAGCACAGTCACCAGTTCAGCCAGCGTCGCCGCATCGAAGCCGCGACTGACTTCCACGCGGCGACGATTGATCGATAAGACGATCGGAGTGGCGGACGCCTCGCCGGATACCACCGTTGCGGCTACTTCCACCGGCATAAGTCGAACCCGCTCGACTCCCTTGCTTCGCGACTCGCTGTGCTTGATCCGTTGTTTTCGCAAATGGCGGCCCAGCGTGCTTAGCGCCAAACCTTGACTGCGGCAAAACTCCAGCCGCCCCATCCCACTCGACCCGTACAGGGCCACCAGCCGCTCGATCTCCGAACGGCTACGACGACCAACCAACACGCCAGCATCCACACTCATGACCAGAGTTCATCACAAACACCATCCCACCAACAGGTGTGTTGCTCGGTCGCTTACTGTGGAACAGCGTTTCTGGAGGATTTCGTTGCATTGTTTTCATTGGGATGCAACCCGCGCAGTCGCAAGCCTTCTGGGACAGAGAATGCGGTTTTTAGAGCAGTTATTGTGTTTCAAAAGGGCCAATCGGGGTCGTCGTGTTGAGTATCCTGTTTGGAACAGCCCCAGGAAACCATCTGTGACCTTACTGACAGCCGAAAGTTCAGCCATCTTCTCGTGTAAATCGTCATTGCATGAACTGTGCGGCAGACGCACGTCTGCTATTCGAAATCGAATCGCTCGCAATGTCGGGTTTTCTGCAAGTTCGCAAGAACCCAGTGAAAGAGCCTCGAATTTCGAGGGACTTGATCTGGATTGGCAGTCCATATCGCGCCGATTGACATGGCGAGATGGGAATGTAGCGGGTGACAGGATAAGCGTTGCACTGGGTTGCGGCATATCGTTGCTTTCCCAGCACAACGTCAGTCCAAGCTCACTTTGTGAGATGGCCGAGGCCGCCGGCGCAGTGTTCACCCCCGAAGAAGCACAGAGTTTTATGTAGAACTTACCCGTTGTGCAAACCGAGGGGTGGCCTATTTCCGGCCACTCCTTTGTATTTCATCCCGAAAACAAGGACCCCCATCATGTTCAAAGAACTGGCACCGCTTCTGGCAAAACGCAGCTTGATCCTCACCGTTTCGTCGGTTGGAGACGAGCGCATCCGAGTCACCGTCACCCCGCGTCCCACCGGCAAGGACGACGTCAAGGAACTCTCGCAGCCGTTCGCCGTCGAAGGGACCGCCGAGGAGTTGGACACCGAGTTGCCCAACGCGATCGTCGGCTACACCGCGCAGCATATGACGCTGGAGAACTCGCTCGCGCATGTCAAGGCCAGCATGGAAGCCACACTCAAAGAGGTGAAGGACGAGGCAGCCAAGAAGGTTGCCGACGCCAAGAAAACCGCCAAGGTCGGCGCGAAGATGCCGGCTGGTCCCGCAAAGGCAGCGGAGGTGAAGGCACCCGAGCCTCCGAGTCTGTTTGATGTGGCCGCCCCGGCTGCAGAGACTCCTGTGCTTGCTCCTGTTGTAATCACCGCCGCGGCCGAGGCGGAGGAAGCTGACGAGGAAGAAGAAGAGGAAGAGGTTCAGGACGATGAAACTCCAGAGGCTGCGGCGACTGAAATCGCAGCAGCCGCGCGCTCGTCCGATTCGGCGCCGTCGATGTTCGATCAGCAGGCCGAGGAAGAGGCCGAGATCATGCGTGAGGCATTCCCGGAAATGGGAGGCCAGCTCATCGCAGCCTGAGTCCAACCTCTCTCAATCACGACACACCCCTGGACGGCGCCGCTCAGTTTGAGTAGCGCCGTCCATCAACATTGGCGACATTGCTGTCCACCGAAGGAGCTTCTATGGCATTGAAGACAGTCGCACTCCCGAGAACGTTCTACAGTTCGGGCCGAAAGCTTGCCGACCCGAATCCGGCGCTCTCGATCGAAGAGGTCCGCGCGCACTATGCGGGCATCTACCCGGAACTCAACAACTCCTCATTTGAGGAGGAGATCACCGGGGCCGAGCACAAGATCACCTTCAGCACGTCTGTTGGACACAAGGGCTGACCCCGATGGCGGCCCCAATCCGAAAGACTGATCCCCAATCGCGCAAGTTCCTGCTGGCCGAGCTGCAACGCATCGGCCGGCAGGAACGCACGCCCAACGAACAAATGATTGCGAGTTTTGTCCAATGCGAAAAGGCACAGAAAGCGTCAAAAGTCGTCGCCGCCGTGTTGGGCCGACACAGATACAACGAACGGCCGATCCCAACGCCGAGCGCCTTGCTTCCCTGGCTGCAATGACGATGACCCGGCAAACGCCGGGCCTCGTTCTCCCATTCGTCAATACCGTCCCGACGTCCTTCACCTACACAAAGGGGGAGGACAAGACGCTTACCTTGGCCCGTACACTCGTCGATTTGGGCCTCGGCTCCCCCGAACTCTGGAAGCGCTTCAACGGGAATATCTCCCGCTTCATCCAGGACTCGATCAGCGCATGGCTGTCAGATATTGGCGCCGATGAAATGAATAACGAGGTTGACGTCGACCTCGCTGTGTTCGATCAACTGGAAGGCTACAGCGACAGCAACGCACCAGAAGGTAGCCTGTACGCCCTGCTGGATACACCGGACGGATGTGGCTTTATCTCTGTTGGTGACGAACTGGATCTGTTGGAAAAGGAGCATGTCGGCTTAGGCCGAGCGTTCTACGTCGTTCTCCTCGGCACCATGAATCAGTGGATGGACGTCTATGATTCTGAGCGCACCCGCTACTATCTGGACAACTGGAAAGAGTCGATCGAGCAGGATATCGACATGTCGGGCGAGATCACCGAAGAAGCATTCCAGCAATATCTCAAAGAGCGCGACATCGACTTTCCCGATCTCGACAGCGCAATCCCAGAGTGCGCCAAGAACCTCATGCGCAAAGAGTATCGCTCCTCCCGTGCGCTCCTTCGAAAGCACCGGAGCGGCCGTTATGCGGAGTGGATCGAGCTTTTGCTCACGATGGACGCGGTAAAACAGCCGAAGTCGAGCCAGGACCCGCGGGACTTTGAGGGTAACTGGGACGATGGTCCGCTGCCGACTTGGGTGCTCGCGTTTAGGCTCCACGACCCCATAACGCAAGCCTTCGATGAAGAGGCTGCGGGCATGAATGAGTGCTCGCACGCTCCCACCTGGATTGCCACGTTCAACCCGGCCGACAAGCAAGACGTTAAAAGGATTCTCGATCGTGTCGAGGGGTTCGTTCAAGTCAATCGCCAAATTGTCAAACTCAGAAAAATGTTCGAAGCACGGAGGGAACCCGTTGGAAACCCACGTAAATCTCAGCTCCACCGCCAGCTTCGAGCTGCGTGAGGCTCTTCTCGTCTACAGCAGCGACCGCGTCACGGGGCGCACGGATGGCTTTTCATTCGTGACCAAACACCCCGTAAAGATCGACGCGAAAGGCGTTCCGTCGCTCTTGCCCGGTTCCCCAATTGGGGAGTCGGACATCTTTGCTCTCATTGAGCAGTTGCGCGGAGCGGTGCCGAGCGAATTTCTGCCCGAAAACGTCCTGATGCGAACTCAGGAAACAATTATGTGGTGGACCCCGGCCACCACGCGCCCCATGTACTACGTGGCAGATAAGGGACAGGAACTCACCCAGCTTTCGGGAAAGAAGTTTTCTCAGCCTGCGCTCGTTTTCCGCGCTCGCCCTGGCTCGTTGGATATCCGCGCGCTCGCCAGCAGTAAGCGGCCATCACCGGAAACACCGATGTACCTGGCACCCTACTGGAATGTGAGCAACAACGGAACGGTCTGTTTGGGAAGCACCAAGGTGCCCCGCGACGTCTCCGTCAAATCCCTGTCACGGTGGGAGGAAGCGTTCTTCGAGAGCGAATTCACCCACGCAAATGCATCGACAAGCCTCACCACCCACCCGGGCGGCTTCATTGGCCTCTGGAAATCGCTCATCGGCAAGAAGACGTTTCCTGTCGAGTATCTTTGCGACGCCAAGCAGACGCTGGGGCAATTCATCAAGTAGCAAGCACCATCGAACGGCCGCGTGCCCTCTCTAACGGAGGCGGTGCGCGGTTGTGTCCAAATGATTCTTCCGAGGGCCAAATAGTGAGCACCGACAAAACGAAGTCCACAATCGCCGAGGCCGTCGCCGCCGCTTCCCAGCAACTCATAGCCGCGCTCAGAGAGGGGCACACCGAGGTTCTGAAACGCTACCTCGAAGCGATGGGACGGTTCCGGAAATACAGCTTTACGAACTGCATGCTCATTTTCTGTCAGAAGCCGGACGCTACGCGCGTGGCCGGATTCCACACCTGGAAGTCTTTGGGCCGGTATGTCAAAAAAGGCGAGAAGGGGGTCATGATCATGGCTCCGATGATCCGCACGAAGAGGGCCAAGTCTGAGGGTAAGGTCGTCAGCATCGACGCCGACCCCGAAACATACATCACGTTTCGGCCAGTCTATGTTTTCGATCAGGATCAAACCGAAGGCGACCCGCTCCCAGACCTTCACTCCACACGGGTGGAGGGTAACGCGACCGCCTACCTTGAGCGGCTGAAGAAGCACGTCACCGATTCCGGCATTACGCTCGAGTTCGGTACTCCCGCAAGCGGAGCCGATGGCCTGTCGTACGGTGGCAAAATCATGCTCAAAGAGGGTATGACAGGTGCGGAAACCTTCTCCGTACTTGTCCATGAGCTGGCGCATGAACTCCTTCACAAGGGCGACCGCCGCAAGGACACCACCAAGACCGTTCGGGAGACTGAGGCTGAGGCCGTGGCTCACGTTGTGTGCTCTTCCCTTGGCTTTGCCACCAACGGTTCGTCCGAGACGTACATCGCGCTCTACGAGGGAGATGCCGACCTCTTGATTGCCAGTCTCAGCCTCATTCAGAAGACAGCTACCGAGATCCTTGTCGCGATAGCCGATCCAACCGAGCCGGAAATCAACCATGCGGGGTTGCAAGAGCCCGCCGCGCCCCTGCCCATCGCGGCATAGGGTCACCAGAGCCGCAACCTGCAAAGGAGTAGCCACCATGAAAATCACTCATCAGATGCCGGACGCCGGCGCGTCCCATCGTCGCGGTTTTCGTGTCCTCGTGATCGGCGCAGGGGGCAACGGAAGCGCTGTTCTCTTCGGTTTGCCCTACTTGCACCACGCTCTCACCGCCTGGGGATTTGCGGATGGCCTCCACGTCACCGTGATGGACGCCGACACCGTCTCGCCCACCAACTGCGTCCGTCAGCCCTTTGGCGCTGCCGACATTGGGCAGAACAAGGCCACCATCCTTATCAACCGAATCAACCTCTTCCACCAGTTGTCCTGGCGATCAGAGGAGACATTCTTTGGCAAGGGTGTTTCGAACAGCACCGGGAGCAGCTACGACAACACGATTGACTTCGTGATCAGTTGCGTAGACACGCGCGCCGCCCGGCGCGAAATGCACGAGGCCTTCAACACCACAACAGGTCCGTGGCGCAACGTTCGCTACTGGCTGGACATCGGGAACAACGCCAGCAATGGTCAATTCGTTCTCGGCCAGCCCCTCAACTGCGTCAATCGCCGGTCCAAGACACGGCTGCGTACCGTCACCGAGTTGTTTCCCTCGATTATGGATACGTCGCTGGGCGAAGGCTCGCTGCCGAGTTGCTCTGCTGCGGAGGCTTTGGAGCGTCAGGAACCGTTCGTCAACAATGTGCTCGCCACGAGCGCACTGTCGATGATGACCCGCCTCGTGCGGTACGGCAACCTTGACCACCAGGGCGCTTTCTACAACGCGCAGACTGGCCGATCCGTGCCGATTTCGATTGACCCGGGGCTACTTATGAAGCAGGCACGCCGTCGCCGCGAACTCGCGAAGGCGGCGTAGGTAAGAAACGTGAGTGTGTTGAGATGAAGCTCGTCATTGAACTTGAGGTGGGGCCGACCGCGGTAAAGACTTATGGGGATGCAATAAAAATCATTCGTACCCAGGTGGGGCGCGTAGGCTCGGCGTCCCACCTTCAGATTGCCAAGCCGGAGTATGGCGACAGCGGCCCCCTGTGCGATGCCAAGAGGCGATCAGTCGGATATTGGAAGGTGGACCTCAGTGGTGATCAGCGTCTGCCGACTCGAAGGAGAGGCAGGGTCACGGCTACAACCACCCTTCAATAGCTGCTAAGTGGCGGGAGAGCCATGAACAATAACCCGATTGTGATCGTTCAGCTGCTGGAACACACCGTCCCTACTGACGGCTCTGATCCCAGTCCACTCTGTATCTCACTCGAACAGGTGTACGGCGTCCAGCCCGTTCGTCTATCTCAGGCCGGCCAGTGGCATTCCACAGAATTCGAAGATGGCGACTCTTAGGAGCCAAATGCAGAAAAACCACTACGTCAGCATGTTTGACCCGCGGTCGAATATTCCGGGCGACGGGGTCCACTACCGGCTCGTCGGCCCCTTCACAACACTCGACGAAGCGACGCCTCACGTCGATCGCACCCGGACTGTAGCGCGTGAGTTGGACTTTCGCGCCGACTTCTGCTCCTTCGGTGTGCTCGCAACAGAAGCGACGAAGCCCGGCGTCCTCAATAGCAAGATCCTCGCCTAGCTGGATTGCACCCCACCAGCCTTCAGGCGATGGGGAAAGCGAAGGTGAGAAGTGCGCAACAACCACGTGGAGTCGCACGAGGTCTGCGTCGGCAAATGAGGAGTCCATCGGAGTCCTCACACCCCCAGCAACGAAGCATGAGCGGCACACTCGGTGCAAACAGAAGTGCCGCGACTCTTTGGAGAACCATTATGTCCAACAAACGGTTTCGGGCAGAATCCTTCACTCCTACGAAGTGGAGCACCGCTGAAGAAAAGGCCACATTTGCCAATCGCCTTCTGGCATTCATCGCAGCCGATTGTCCGGAGAGCAAATTCACGAAGGCTTTCTACAACAGGTTGAGCCAGTGCTTCGGATTCATTGCCCACTACGATCGCGACGGATTCCTCGCTGAATTCTTCACCTGTACGGACGACAAGCTACGGTTTGTGCGCTGTCTTACCCAGTCGCCCTGCTACGGGAGTCCAGAGTTCACTTTCTCTGATGTGGAACATGCAATCTCCGCTGAGATTCGGTCGATGAGCTACGTGGAAGCCTATGAGCGGAAGCTGGCGCGGGAGATCGAGACTCGGGAGCGGCAAATGCTTGCCGCGTTGCAGGCAAAGTATCAGGGCGGTCCGGAAGTGCCACCTACAGCCAGTTTGGAAGCCCCGGACACCGAACCCGTCGTCGTCGCGCCTCCCCTGCCGCCTCTGGCGGCGCTCTATACAGGCCAGGACGTCCAATTCTCCCTCTTTGGGTGAGCAAGTCGAAAGGAAAACATGGGATACAGCGTGAGTTACTGTGGCGACATTAACGTAGAACCTTCTCTCACTGAGGAGGATGCCGCCACCTTCCTTGAAATCGTGAACGACAAACGCACCGACCGAACGAAGGACTTTTTCGACCGGATCGCTGCCAGTCCGGAGGCGCAGATTCCGTACAGCGTTGGACTCCTGGAACTGAGTGAAGATGCGTCGCAGATTCTTCCCGAGACCGACGAAAGTCGAGCCGGCGCCGGGACGTGGCTGCAACTCGTGGTTGAGCACTTCCTTGTCCCCAAGGGCTATTCGGTCGAGGGGGAGATCACGTGGAACGGCGACGAAGCCGAAGATCGTGGTTGTATCTACGCACAGGGCCAACAGGTCGAAGTGGTCGACGACCGCATCGAGAATCCCGGCCCGAGCTGGTCGCCAGCCGCGTATGCGAGCCCAGGCCTTAAGGAGATTATCGGGAAACTGATTGCCTCCGCCGACAACACCGGATGCTCGCCCGATCTTATCGTTGTGGCAGCAGCGGATATCGAAGCCCTCAAGACTATGTCCCAAGGTCTCTAAGACGTCCACACTGCAACAACACCCGCACCAGAATCACCCACCTGAAAGGCCCTCATGTCCACTGCTGCTGTAACCCCCCAACCCACACAGGCCCCGCCGACAGGTCCCACCCTTGTCCCCGCGGCCCCGGCCACAAAGGCGAAGTCGCCAACCGTCCTCATGGAGGTCGTAGTGAACCGCGATGCTCTCCTGGCCGAGGTGGCCGCCGCCCAGAGCATCACATCCTCGAAGACGACGATCCCGATTCTCTCCAATCTTCTGATCGAAGCCCACGACGGCTTCCTCAAGATTGCAGCCTCAAACATCGAGCAGACGCTGAGCACCAAGGCTACGGCCACGGTCAAAAAGCCGGGTGTCGCAACCGTACCAGCGCGGAAGCTGTACGACTACATCAAGCTTCTTCCTCCCGGTGACATCAGCATCAAACTGCTGGAGAACGATTGGGTCCGCATTCAGGCCGGCCGCTCCAACACGAAGATGGTCGGCATGGCGCGCGACAACTATCCCGCGATCCCAACCATTGGCAGCTTGCCCAAGGTGACGTTGCCCGTCACTGTGCTCCGCGCCTTGATCGCGCATACGATCAGTGCGGTGTCGACGGAGGAGTCGCGCTACACGCTTACCGCTGCCCTGCTTCTTTTGGAACCGACCAAGGTTTCCATGGTCAGCACGGACGGCACCCGTCTCGCGTTGGCCGAAAAGGACGAGACACTGGTCGGCGTCAGCGCTGCTCGCAAGCTTCTCATTCCGTACCAGGCGCTTCACGACCTCGCTTCCCTGCTCGCATCCACCAAGAGCGAGACGGTCGAGATCGCGGAGAGCGACACCACGCTGTACATGGTGATCGGGGACCGGGAATACACGTCGAGGAAGAAGTCGGGGTCGTTTCCCAACTACGCTGCGGTCATGCCTCAGAGCAACACCAACAAAGTTATCTTGCGTGCCGTGGATGTCGAACGGTCGGTTCGCAGGGTTGCGCAGTTTACGGATCAGAAGTCCAGCGGTGTGAAACTCGCCCTTGGAGCCAATGCTCTGAAGATCAGCGCATCTACGACAGAATCCGGAGAGTCAGAAGATACGATCGACGCGCCGTACGCTTCCGAGCAAATCCTAATCAAGCTGAACTCCGACTTTATCCTCGACTTCTGCAAGGTGGTCGGAAGCCTGGGGGAGATCAAACTCAGCTTCAAGGACGGCCGGAGTGCTGCGCTGCTGGAACCGGAAGCTGCCAATCGGGATATCCGATTCAAGCTGGTACTGATGCCGATGCGCTTCTCGTAAAGCGATCTTTGGCTGCCGTAGCAAGTTGGGCATAGTGTTGCCGCCGAGGCGCACTATGCCCTTTTTGCTTCACAAGACCGATCCATAACGCGGGGAAGTTGATGGGCAGCTGAATACGTGGCGCCGAGCCGCCTCTTCATCATCCCTACCCCAGCGGAGGAGGTGAGAGAGTTGGCTTTTGCGCCACGTTCCCGTTACATCGACTTCCAAAAGATGCAACCTCTAAGCCGCAATCCGTCGACGCGAGCCCTTTGGAGCGGCCCGACGCGCAGGGAGATTTAAGGTTCGCACCCGCGTCGGCCGCACCCTTATATCAACCCCGATCCCAGCCGCCGCCAGCATCGCAACCAAAGTATCAATCGAGAACATCCCAATCTTGCCCCGCATTAGGTCGGAGATGCGTGGCTGCGAGACGGCAAAGAGCTTCGCCGCTTCGGTCTGGTTGAGGCACTTGGCCTTGACGTGCTCACTGATCGCTATCATCAGCGCGGACCGATGCTTCATGTTCGCAGCCTGGGCGGGATCGTCTTCGATCGCATCCCACACGCTCTTGAATGCCTTATCGCTCATCGCTTTTGCTCTTTTACAAGTTCCGCATACCGCTTACTGGCAAGATCGAGGTTGCTCTTCGCGGTCCTCTGCGTCTTCTTCTGAAAACAGTGCAGTACATAGACTGCATCTTCAAACTTCGCAACATACATCACGCGGAAGATACCCGTTTCATCCTTGATCCGATTCTCCTGCACTCCGGATCCGACAACATCGGCTTGAAATCGTCCGGCTCCAGCCCATTCTGCACGCGATCAAGCCGGTACCCGGCATCTCCCCGCGCTTCCTTTGGAAAGTCGAGGAGGTCATTCAGGGAGCTTCCCCTGAACCTGAGTTCCTTTACCGCAGCCGGCTTCGGCACGTGGGCCATAGGGAGCATCTAACGGCGTTGTGTTTGACTCTCCGTAAATGGAGTATATAATATCCATAAGTGGAGATATATATGGCAACTCTTACCTATCCGATCACCCGATATGAACCACCGCCAGTGCTCAACCTTGCATCGAAGGCTGAACGAGAACGTTTGAGCGCGTCCGGTCTCATGGCCCTGTTCAATATTGCCACACGCTGGAAACTTCGAGGCGACGACGTGCGTGAGCTTATGGGCGGGATTGCCAACGGTTCTTACTTCGAGATGAAGAAAGATCCGAAAAGCAAAGTTCTCGATACGGACAAAATGTATCGAATCTCGTACTTGATTGGGATCTATAAGGCATTGAATATCCTTCATAGCCAGGAACTTGCGGATCAATGGATCCAACTTCCAAACACGAATCGAATCTTTGGAGGCAGGACTCCTTTGGACTACATGATTCAAGGAGGCGTTCCCGCCATGCAAACGGTGAGGCGATTGTTGGATGCCCGCCGCGGTGGCTCCTGACTGCCCGATTGGCCCATCTCAACCCTCCTCATAAAGATAGGCCTCTATGCAAATCCAGATCTCGCACGTCCGGCGCCGTGACACGCACCGATTGATTCTCTCGAAATATAGCAAAGGCAATGAAAGCGTGTTGACGGGGATATCGAACAATGACGCACACCTTTCGGACATCTTCGAACTAGACAGCGCCACCAATGATCGACTCCTCGCGGAGAATCAGTTGCTTCCCGGAATCGGGGTGCAGGAACTGGTTTTTGGCTTCCCGCTCGCAACGATTGTTAACGCCTCGTTTACCCACGCCCATCCTCTTGGGGGACGCTTCAATGGGCCGGACCGTGGAGCGTGGTACGCAGGCTATGAGCTGAGAACTTCGCAAACCGAGGTAGCATTTCATAAATCGCTGGAGTTGGCTGAGATCGACAGGTTCGTTGACAAGGTGACGTACGACGACTACCAGGCCGATTTCAACTGTGAATTCCACGATCTCAGAAATGTGCCGGTGGCTATCGACTGTCTTAATCCCACCAGCTACATTGCATCCCAGACCCTTGCCGATGAACTACTGAATGCCGGTTCTCAGGGAATTGTCTATCCCAGCGTCCGGCGCGCAGGAGGGACGTGCATCTGCTGCTTCAGGCCTGTCCAGGTGTCCAATGTCCGAAAAGGACCGAGATACCAGTTTATGTGGGACGGCAGCCCAGATCCCATCATCAGCCGACTTTAGTAAATAGTAATCTGCTGCCCGTGTCGACGAGTCAAAGACCATGCAGGACATGGAGCCTTTGTCGTCCTGCCTGACGCGCACCCTGGTGTAAAGGAAAGAGAGATAACGGGCGCGGTTTTAAAAAGAGAGAGATGGTGGAGTGCGCCCGGCGCGAGGAGGCATGAGATGTCAGTTCAATCCCGTAAGCTCGCCCGAGCAAAGCGGAAGTTGCAGGATGCTGAGAAGAAGCTTAAGAGCGCTGAACGGGGCGTCTTGAGTTGGCGTCGCAAAGTCGCCGATCTCACGTTTGAGCAGAGATCCGTTGCCCAGGTGTTGCTTTGGTCTGAAACTCCGCAACCCTCCAATGACCCCGTGACACCGGCAGAGATTGCACATCTGTGACCGCGTTCACAACCGGTAGGCTATGTTGGTGACTATACTAGTGCCACTATGCGGACCATCGGTTTGGTAACTGCTGCCGGCGCGGCAGGCGCCTTCTACTGGAAGTGAATGGCTGAAATCATCAAGACCGGGCTCTGACCGTCTTCAACGCGGCTGTCAGTAAGCCGGACCGGTGTGCTGGTGACAGGAAGCTCCTTAACACTTTGAATCTGAGCCAAGCACTCGATTCACAGAACCAAATACGCCATTCGGCGCCATAAAGGATATGAACATGACTTCCACTACCACTGCAGGATTCAAACTAGTGTACTGTCTCTGAAATAATTAGCATAAATAATTTCCTTTCGGTCATCGGATAGAGTGGGAGAACTCCGATGCCGAAGGGTCGTCCATTATTGCCGCTATCGCTGACTGAGGCGGACCGCAAG
>Ga0302200_10001160_pt1 | contig 25046 bp, 23 predicted proteins | sample II_Bog_N3_1_FD_194585 | JGI IMG/M metagenome (GOLD analysis project Ga0302200, IMG submission 194585) | Peat permafrost microbial communities from Stordalen Mire near Abisko, Sweden - II_Bog_N3_1 | ecosystem: Environmental > Terrestrial > Soil > Wetlands > Peat | place: Sweden: Abisko... | reverse complement strand
ATCTAATTGTTTTTGTAACTGCCCTACTTTTTCTTCTAAATTTAAAGTTTTTACTTTTTCTTGCATCAAAGCGTCATGTCCATCAAAACTGGTTTGTTGCACCACCTTTAAACTGGCTTGATTAATATCACGAATTTCTTGCTGTAACCTATCAATTAATTTATTTTGATCGTCAAGTATTTTTTCTAAATCATTACTAAAGCTGATTTTTAATTCATGACATAATTTTGCTAAAGTATCCTTTAAATTGGTTACTTCTATTAATTTTTCTTGCAGTTGTTGATTGCCAACTTGTAGCTGTTGATTGTCAGATTACAGCTTAACTATCGATTTTTCAGCATTAATTAATTCCTCTGCATAATTTTCATTATGTGCCATTTGTTGTTTCAAAGCTTGACGCATTTGCCGATTTTCTTCAGCTAGATCTAACGAGGTACCACCTGCAATAATTACTGGCACATTGTTATGTAATAATCGCTCTTTTTTCCAACCCTGTAAAAAATTAAGGATCGTCGTTTCACTACCGCGTCCACCCATCACGCCTCTAACTGCTGCAATGGTTGGGATCTCGCCACTTGATGCTATAAAATTAGCTGCTGTATAGACATCGGTTTTAGTAACAATTTTTCTGCTCAATTGGCACCTCTAAAAAATTTCATATGCATGCCTCTTTAACTGTACTATTACCTCATTAAATGCTGGAATGTTAGGCGTTAACCTGGTTAAAAATTCATGCCAGTCTTTTTTAATATAAGCTAAATATTCTTCATTAAAAAATTGTTCTGGTGAGGTAAAACTAATTTGTTTATGCTTACATTTGATTAAAAAAGCTTGTTTTAATGCGCTGGTTTGTAACTTATTTTTATATTCACCTAAAATGCGCCACAGATCATAAAAATCTCTAATTCTCGATCGTACCCAACCTTTTTTAAATAACCGTTCTTGATTTTCTAAAATAGCTCTAAATTTTTCAGTAATAATTTCTTCCAACTTATAGGTTAGGATCTGGTACTCAAATGGCTCACCATATTCATGTAATAACTTACAAAATTCTGGTTTAAAATGCAGCAGCTCACCTCTAGAAATTTCTAATTTAATATTACACATTGGTTTTCTGTGCCAAGGTAGCTGCGCTTTGATCATAAACGCGATCTGGTTAAAGGGATGAGGACTTTTTTCCATATATCGCTTAACTTCAAAACTAAAAAATCCAAATTCTTCTAACTTTTTTTGCGTAGCATTACATACTTCAATTACTGCCTGTTCTAACTCTTGATCATTGGATGGAGTTATTTCAGAAAAATCTAGATCTTCACTAAACCTATAATCTCCAAAATAACATTTTTTTAATGCCGTACCTCCTTTAAATACTAGGTTATTCCTTAGTAATTGATGTTCACTGATCCCAGCTAAGATCCAAGATAAGGCATAGTCTAATTCTATAGTTTCCCAGACAACATTTTTTTGTTCTCTAATTTTTATCAATTTTTTATATAGATCACGCATAACTACCCTACCCTCTTTTAATAATTAATTATTACCAATCTCCATGGTGATTTAACCTAATTTTCCACTTAAGATCATAAGCACCAGTATCCGGACGAGTTGGATCTAATAACCTATACCCAGGATTACCTTTTTTTTGTACCAAACGGTAGATCTGATCAGAGTCTACCGCCAGTATCCGATCTAAGATCCATCCTAACCGACGGCTAGTTGCCAGATCTAACCGCCCAGCATAATCAATAATTTTATTTAAATTAGCTCGGTTAAAATATTCTCGGTAAGCATACACCACCTCTTGTAACCCACCACAATATTGGGGATGACTTAGCCCATCTAATAAAGTTCGCTCTAGATCAGTTACGGTAAATTTACCATCCCCACACCAAGCAGTTTGATCCCCAAAAAATTTCTCTGGCTTGATCCTAATAAATTCATAATTGATCCCTCGGATCTCGATTGCGGTCTTCTTCTGATCTATTTTTCCTTCACTAGGCACAAAAATAGAGTTAGTCGTAGTCACGTATACCTTATTTAATGGTTGATCAGTTAGGTTGTGATAACGAAACGCTGAGCCGTGACTTAGCATCGCTGGCTTAACTAAGACCATAGCAATTTCTTGTTCATAAATTGGCGTGGCCGTATATTCTACTAAGTAGACTCCCTTTCTGATCGGCGTGATCCAACCTTCTTTAGCTAAGCTATGCAACATTACCCCAAAAGATCCATAAGTGAGTCCCAATTCATTAGCAACCAGAGCTTCCAATTCAGCTCGTCTAAAAACCCTGATCCCTTCTTTCAATATTTCTCTGATCACGCCTAACTTTTTAGAGCTAGGTATTACTTTATTTGTATTATACATTAACATAATACTAATATAGCATATATTTTAAGTATAAATCAACTATTATTACTTATTTTATTATGTATATTACGCGTAGCATAACATACACAGAAAATTAAGTACGTTGTTTCATCATCACCTCAACCAATTGCACCTCAAATCACTTCACTAGTGTCATTTATCAAAGGCGATTTCAAATTATCAAAGACGACTTCAAAAAAACCTTTATTATCAAAGGCGATTTCAAAATCATTGGGAGATCAGGCAGAGATCCTGGCAAAATCTTTGCGACGTTCGGTAGGAGATTGGTAATCGATACTTTCCAACAGTTTCAGATCAATCATTTCTTGACCTGTCTCAATAGCTTTTGCTGCCGCTTGTTTTAAAATGGTAGCCACCTCACCTAAAATTCCTTCAGAACGAGCTAACAACAGCTTTACAATTGCCGGCTGTCGCAAGTCCGATGGATACTTAAGAGGTAAAACGGTAATAAAACTATCTAATAATAATTCAAATTCTCGACCAGCTCGCCATAATGGTAACACTATAGGTTCAAACCGATTTTCCAACTGTGGATCTCGTTGAATAGCCAAATAAGCATCTTTAGTACCAAAACAAACTAGGGGAACTTTTAATTCATTACCCAAATACCTCAACATATTCAATAACTCTAGTTGCTGCTTATTAGCTCCAGCTAATATGTTATGCAGCTCATCAATCATAATCATTTGAACCTGCAGATCTTTAATAATTTTATATAATTCACGCTCCATAGCACTTACTACCATATCTGAAAAATGCCTGAACTGTCCTACTCCATCCGCCAATGCTAGTAAAAATCTCCTGAGACTAGGAGCTGTTGGCATTTGCATAGTAATGATCCTTAACATTACTATTCGAGGATTATTAGGATAAGCCTTAACATCTAGTTCATCTTGCCCAAATGGCTCTTGATTAAATCGATAAAATTTTTCTTTAAGCATCGTTTTTCCGTTATTCGTTGGGCCAATAACCAACAAATTTGGCATCCTGGTTCTTTTTTCATGCCATAATAATTCTTTCATTCTTTTTAATGCTTTCTCTACCTTTGGATATTCAATCCAAATATCTTTTTCTAAGGCTTTTAGTCTCTCTACCACGGGCAAACCCAATAATGCACTAATATCTGGCTGTAAATGAAAAATGTGACGTATTTCTTCTGTGGTATACTCATCTGCTACCATATTTCCGCCTTATAATGCTTCAGATCATCACTAATATCATCATCCTGAGCTTTCTCTGGTAGATCTAAATCAGATCCTGGCTGCCCTAGCACACTGCCTTCTGGCTGCCTTAGAAGTCTTACAAGCCTCTTTAGCAATCTCTCTTAATTGTTCAATCGCTCTAAAAATAGCTGTCTCATCTACCAGGGATGCACCTTTTGTCTTTAAATATTTTAACGCCTGCCTATGCTCCCATAAACTAATAGTAGGTCTAGATAATGTTCCATATGGAACCTCCATATAAATCTGTCTTTTCGGTTCTAACACAAAAACTTTACTCAAATCTCTAGGATCTCTACGGATCAAAAATCGATCATACCTGCTACGATTAGCAATTAATGGGCTTAAAACATTATCATAATAATTAATTTGATCTAAAGTAAACCCGTTTCGCTGAATACTCCTATAAACAACAGGTAAAAAATCAATTAAAAAACTCTGCTTATAATACATTTTCGGCGGATAGCCTCGACTAGGTTGCTGATGACTACCTAAAACCCCTTCTTTATATTGTTCAATTGGTGGTTTTAATAATTTAGCATGTTGTTTTTTATGATAATATTGCGTAATTGCTATGGTTAACCATTTTTCTAATTCTCTCAAGGTTAAAATTGCTTTATTATCAGAATCATAGCTACCTCGTTCTTTTACATTAGAAAAAGTAGTGCCTGGAATTTGGTGAATTAATTCCATTAAAGTACCAATTACTCTCTCTACAATACCACCATAATGAGCCTTACCAATTGGACGGTACTCAATCTTAATCCCATGTGCTTCGCACCCCTTAATTAAGGCCTCACTATGAAACTCTTTACCATTATCAACATAAATACACTCTGGTTTACCCCAAATCGGCCAATCAGTTGCAATATTACGCTCTGTTAACCATATATCTTTATCAAAAACTGCATGGGTTAAACATAAACCTACCGATACTGCTGACGGCGGCTCTAGAGTTAAACAAAACCCAGCAATACAACGACTAAAAACATCAATAGCCACGGTAATATATGGTCTTCCTATTGGTTGTCTATAAACCTCATCTACTATGATTAAATCAACTACCGTATGATCAATTTGATAAATTTGTAATGGATAATCAGTTTCTGGAGAACTACCAGGTACTGGAGTATATTGATCTTTAGCTTTTTTGGCCCCCTCTCTCTTCGCAACAATTTCTTTAACGCTGCCATAATTATTTAACCTGCGACGAATAGTACAGACCGATGGTGTTTGTAAATTTGCTTTAAAACAACCCAATTTTACCTCTTCAATTATTTTGCTAATTTTTACTTTTTGGGTATTTAAATACAGTTTCTTTATGGTGTGATTAATAATTTGTTCTAATTCTTGAGCAAGACGGCCTTTACCAACACCACCTTTAGATTGTTCAGGAACTAAAGATAACAATTGATACCCGCTGGCACGATAACGATTAACCAAGTTATATACTTGCCGTTCAGACTCCAGCCAAGTGCTTGGCCCTTTTGAAATAAGATACATTGTGTCAAAATCGATCTTATCTTGCAGTTGATAAGGTCGAAAGGACAATGGTGTCATCCAAACCCGTCGTTCAGATTGATCTGCATCTGGCCCGAAGGTATTTTGAGTAGGTGAACCTAAATAGGTATCCCGATTGTGAGCGTATATTTAATTTAATTGGTTGGATGTTCTTTTGCAAGATAAAAAATATAAATAAATTATTATGCAGGAGGATTGATTATGAAAACGTCTAGCTTACCATGTATAAAACCTAATGCTGCTGGTATTGATATTGGCAGTAGATCTCATTTTGTAGCAGTTCCGTCTGATCGAGATATAGAAAACGTAAAAGAATTCGGATTTTTTACTGAAGATTTGTATAAATTATGCCAGTGGTTAAAGAAATGTAGTATCGAGACTGTAGCAATGGAAGCTACCGGCAGCTATTGGATCCCATTATACGATATATTAATTTCTAGTGGTTTTGAAGTATATGTTGTTAACGCTCGACATATTAAAAATGTATCAGGAAGAAAAACTGATGTACAAGATTGTCAATGGATCCAACAATTACATTCTTATGGATTATTGAGAGCTTCTTTTATTCCAGATGCTTTAACTAGTCAATTAAGACATTTAATGAGGTACAGAGATAATTTATTGAGACAGGCATCAAGGCAACTACAATTAATCCAAAAGTTTTTAGTAGAAATGAATATTCAATTGATGAATGCTGTAAGCGATATAGCTGGCGATACAGCTATGAAAATTATTAGAGCTATTTGTGCTGGTAAAAGGGATGCTAAAAAATTAGCAGGATATAGGGATCCTCGTTGTAAAAACTCCCAAGAAGTAATAGAGAAATCATTATTAGGGAATTATAAGCCAGAAGTACTATTTTCTTTAAATTTAGCATTAGAGTCTTATGATCATTATCAAAGGCAAATTTGTAGTTGTAATAAGGAAATAGAACATAAGACCACAGAATTTACTAATAGAAGTAATGGTCAAGAAATAAAAAAAAAGAAAAGAGAGGCTAAGAGAAACAATCTTGGCTTTGATACACAAACAAGCTTATTAAAGATGGTTGGTGTTAATTTATTAGAGATCCCTGGGATGAACTCTAAAACAGCATTAACTGTTGTTTCAGAAATAGGACCAGAAGTTGATAAGTGGAAAAACTCAAAGCATTTTGCTTCATGGTTAGGTTTATCTCCAAATAATAAAGTTTCTGGTGGTAAAAAATTAAGTTCTAAAACAACAAGTAGTTCTAATAAAGTAAAATTTGCATTAAGAATGGCGTCATTAGCATTAGAACGTAGTCCTACATCGTTAGGAGCATTTTTTCGTAGAATGAAAGCTAGATTAGGAGCCCCTAAAGCTATTACGGCAGCAGCCCATAAATTAGCAGTAATAATATATCAAATGATTAAAACTAAAAAACCATATGAAGAAAACGGGCCTTTATATTTTGAAAAAGCTTACAAGATCCGAGCTGAGCATAGGCTGAAACAATTAGCTAAGCTGCTGGGGTATGAAATATCTCCTGTTGAAGAATTAAAGACAGAAGATCTAGAGTCTGCTGAGGTATGTATCTTGTGACGTGGGTGGGTGTTTTTAAAATTTATGAAGCATCCTGAAAGAATAGAACTCACTGTTAAGCTATTAACGCTCTGAATGGTGCGTAATAAATTTTAAAAATACTGAACCACATGAACGATAACGTTATGCTCTGAATGGTGCGTAAATAAATTTTAAAAATGCCCACCCACGTGAACGGTTGCAGTATTGTTTTTTTCAGGATAACATTTGGTTGTTTTTTCTAAATTTTCAAAATGTAGTAAGCCAAATCTAAACCCTATAATTACTGGTATAAAAACAATCCAAAGTCCCCAATGTCCAAGTTTTTCCGTAATATAAATCAGCCCCAAAGAAGTAATTGAATACATTATAGCTCTCGATAGTGCAAACATAAAGCAAGTGTAAGTGAATCTTTTAAAAACAGGAAAATGCATAAAGAAAACAGCGTGTGCTGGTACATCATATATGCCAAAAACACAGATGCATTGCAGAATCATTAAATGTAATGGAGAAGTAATATTACATAACAAAAGTGGAACACATAAGGTAAAAACTAAAAATATTGTCAAACTGGCTTTGACGACCTTTAGTGGATGCATTTTATAGCTTAATATTGTAAAAAAAATTATACTTAAAAAATCTACCACTGCAATTATCAAGTTATGATGAACAATTTGTTCACCACTATAATTAAATAAATTTTTCAATAAGTCACTACTATAAATATAAGCAAAATAAAAACGCAATGGTGTTCCACATTGTATAAGGAAATATGCTAATGATGTTTTTTTGTCAACTTTTTCATTTAAGATTGGATTTTCTTTTGTTGTATTAGTATTTATAGTAAGTTCTTTAATAACATTTTGCAGTTTGAGTTTTGCATTCACAAAATCTGGAGTTTCACTAAGGCTGCCTCTAGCAACAGATCCTATTACCGCTATTAAAGTTCCCATCCAAAAAACAACTCTCCAATCTACTTTAATGATAAATACTAATGAAGCAATAGCTAAAGCTGCCAAGCTACCAAATCCAGCTGCACAATCCATTAAACAAACTGCTGGATAACGAGCAGGTGGTTTAATCAATTCTGTTATATAAATTTCAGCAGCGATTATTTCTCCAACAGAAGAAAAACTTTGAGCAATGCGGCAGAGCATCATTATATACGAAGCTGTAATTCCAATTTGGGCATACGTTGGTAAATTTGCCATTACAACACAGGATAATGCCATGACCATAGTAGTAATTATTACTACAGGTTTTCGTCCAACATTATCGCCTATATACCCAAAAACCAATGCTCCTAATGGTCGAAAAACAAATGTTGAGGCAAATGTTAAGGCCATAATTAATCTAGAAGTGTGTGGATCAGTTTTTGGAAAAAATAATTCATTTAATACTACAGCCATATGTACGTAAAGCATTAAATCAAAATACTCAAGAAAAGTTCCAATCTGAAGGAGCCCTATGGCGTCTTTGTGTTTTTTAGTTAAAGATTGTAAGATTTTCATATTTAATTTTTTAAATTGGTAATTCAGCCGCAATATTAGTTGTTGAATGATTAGGTAGTTTTTGGTTTGGATAATGTCCAATTGATTTTTCTAAACCTTCAAAATGTAACAACCCAAACCAAAATCCTATAATTACTGGAACAAAAATAAATAACAATCCCCAGTTGCCATGTTTTTCTGTCATCCAAACCAGACCAAAAGAAGTAATTATATACATTAAAGCTCTTGATAATGCATAAACAAAACCAGTACAAGTAAATCTTTTAAGAACAGGGAAATGGTTGAAAAAAACAGCTTGTGCCGGAGAAATATAAATACCTAATGCGCCAGTAAACAATTGGATTAACAACAAGTGTATTGATGAACTAATGTTAGATAATAAATATGGAATACATAAAATAACCATAGAAGATATTGCCACCGTTACTTTAACTATTTTTAATGGATATATTCTATAACTTAAAAACGTAATAAATATCATCCAGAAAAATGCTATTACTGTAACTATTAGGTTATGATATATAATGTTAGCAGGAGTATAGTCAAATAAATTTTTTAATATGCTACCACAATGTATGTATGTAAAATAAAAACATAATGGTGAGCCGCATTGAACAAGAAAATACGCTAGCAAGGTTTTTTTAGTTAAGTCATGTTGAGGTGTGATTTTTGCAGTAGTATTATTTATGTGATGTTTTGCATATATAAAATCAGGGGTTTCTCTAAGAGCAGTTCTTGCAACAGTTCCTATTAGGGCTACTAATGTTCCAATCCAAAATGCAATACGCCAGTCCATTTTGATAGCAAACACCGCAGTAGCAATAGCTAGCGCCATTAAAGTACCAAAACTAGATGCACAATCCATTAATCCAACCACTGTATAACGGATTGGTGGTTTAACTAATTCTGTTAAATAAATTTCAGCACCAATTATTTCTCCCATAGAAGACATACCTTGTACTATGCGACATATTGTTAAAACCCAAGAAGCGGTAATACCAATTTGAGCGTATGTAGGTAAAGTTGCTATTACAATACAAGATAATGCCATCATTATGGTAGTAATTATTACTGTTGGTTTTCTTCCCATAGTGTCACCTATGTAACCAAAAATTAATGCACCAAATGGTCGAAAAATGAATGTCGCACAAAACCCTGATGCAGCTATTAATCTAGATGTATGTGGATCAGTTTGAGGGAAAAACAATTCATTTAATACTACAGCCATATGTACATAAAGCATTAAATCAAAATATTCAAGAAATGTTCCAATCTGAAGTATACCAACAGCTTCTTTTTGTTCACGACTTAATGAAGAAAATATTCCCATGTTTTCCACCTTCGTTTGTTATATTTATTTTATAAATAATAAACATATTAATTTTAACAAAAATATTTTAACAAAAATGATGGTTGAACCTAAAAATGCTTTTCTCTAAAATTTTTATGAAAAATGCTACGAATTATTTGTTTATTGGCCATAATGGCTTTATGTAAAATGCTTAATTCAATAATACTTGGCTGTTTAATTCTAATTAAATTACCTTTATCTTTTATTGTAAAACTATTTGTAGATACTTTTTTCGGTTTAGGTAATATTTTCATCTTGTCCCCCTTTCTTAAATATATCTTAACATAATCAAGTACGTTACAATTGGTGATGGAAAATATATATTCTGCGAACAGTAATTTTTTAATTAAAAAAAACTTATAAAACTTTTTATATTCATTATTAATCAATCTCAATTTTAGTTTAACTATAAACAACAAAAAAGATCAAGTGTTTTTTTGCCAATTGTTATTTTTTTTGTCTTTTTTGTTAACATATGGTTTTTTTGTAGTCATTGTATACAGAGGTGTTAAGTTATTATATTTGATTTTTGTTTTTGCTAATAGTAAAGCATGCTATAAATTTTATTTAAATTTAAGACTTTTTAATATCCATATTGTTTTTTCGTGGGCATTTAATCTTCTAATCAATAAATCTTGAGTGGCATCATCTTGGCATTCTTTAGTTGTTGATATTAACTCTCTTATTAAATGTATCATGGATAAATGATTATCTAATAATTCCGAGATCATTTTGGATGCAGATTTTTTACCAATAGAATCTTTGATTTGGCTTAATTTAGCAAACTCTGCGTAACTTCCTGGAGATATTGTATCTAGAGCTCGGATCCGTTCTGCTATATCATCTACTGCAGTTGCCAATTCCTCGTATTGTTTTTGAAAGAAACTATGTAATGTAAGAAAGTTTGATCCAGTTACATTCCAGTGGAAATTTTGACTTTTTAAGTAAACAGAATAGGTGCTAGCTAAAAATTGTAATAATTCTGGGATAATAGATTTTTTATGGTTGTTTTTATTTGATTTAAATTGTTTTGACATGCTTGTAACTCCTTAGTGTTTTCTTTGAGATTTTAATTTGTTAGTTTTTAATGGGTTTTTCTGTTTGCTGAAATTGAATTATTGTTTATTAAATTAAGTATAGATAATGTTATGTATATTTATTATTTGTTTTGTTGTGTATTTTAGTGTAATTGAAATAAAATGTTCTAAAAATATTAATAATAAATATTGTTAAATTGTTTTGAAAACAAACAATGATGCTGCGATTTAATGGGTGATTTAATTTGTCAACATGTATTTATCTTGTATTTGCCAGCAATATCACAAAGTTATTGTTATATGTGCTAGGTTTATTTTATATATAACAAATTAGTGAGAGGTAGATTATGTCCAAAGAAGGTGATATAGGTTTTGAATTAAAACAACTAAGAGGATATATTAAAAGTAATTTTGAAGATAGTGGTTCTTCAAGGGATTCAGCAGCCATTGTTGCAAATAAAATTGAAGGTATGATGCAGAAGATGCACGATATAAGTGAAGGAAAAATGTTGAGTAAAATGGATAAAGGAAAACCAAAAGACAACACCAAATCTATCAAGATAGTTAATGGGTTAAAAAACATAAACCAAGAGTTAGGTTTAATTGGAAAATTAAATGCCTTAAAAACAAACTCAGATGATGTATCTGAACAACAAAAAATAGGCATACTCATACGTAAGATAGAAATGAGAATTGGTTCAACTATTACAAATTATGATAATAGTGGCAGGAGTAGCCCAAATAGCTTAAATGAATCTGTAGGTAACAGTAGTGATCGAGACGATTTGTTAAGTAAACATCCAAAATCACCAAGAAGATAACAAATTAGCCTACTTGCTCCGCAGCTAATGCAATCGGATTTAGTGCCAACTTAGCTGCCGCATTAAATTCTTTAATTATTTTACCGTCTGCCAGCTGTAAAGTTCGATTTCCATAATGAATAGCATGCGACATATTATGGGTAATCATAATAGTTGTACGTTTTTCTTCTTTGATGATTTTAGTAGCAATTTTCATGACGTTCTCTGCAGTTTTCGGATCTAAAGCTGCAGTTATTTCATCTAACAGCAATACTTTTGAATCAGCAATAATAGCCATAATTAAACTAAGTGCTTGACGCTCCCCACCAGATAAATTACCCACTAATTCGTCAAGCCTGTTTTCTAAGTTCATATTTAAAAAACTAAGCTTTTCTTTAAATAATTGACGGCGTTGATCTGTATTATATGGTATAAAACCACGATACTTACCGCGCATATAAGTGAATGCCATATTTTCAAAAATAGTCATATTTGGCATTGTACCAGCTTTAGGATCCTGCATTACTTTAGAAATCATACTAGATCTTTGGTGTTGGTGCATTTTAGTAATATCATTGTTGTCTAATAAAATATTGCCGCTATCAGGGGTTATATAACCAGAGATAATATTAAACATGGTAGATTTACCTGTCCCATTACTACCAATAATAACAATAAATTCTCCAGTTTGAATGATTAGATTTAAATTTTGTAAAATTAACCTTTCTAATTTAGTACCTTTGCCTAAGGTAAGATTAATATTTTGTAAAGCTAACATGATGTTTTTCTGCGAGGCAATAGCATTACACCAATTACTAATAAACCTGTAATAATATTAAGATCTTGCGTTTCTAATCCTAATTTTTCTGAATGTAATGCTACTGCTATAAAAATACGATAAATTATAGAACCTAACATGCAGCTAAAAACCATAATCCATGGAGAACGAAATGGTAGAACACTTTCGCCGATCATAACCGTGGCAAGCCCTATAATCACAGTTCCTATACCTTGCGATACATCAGCAAATCCTTGGTGTTGACTAAACAGTGCCCCACCAAAACCAATAAGAGCATTACTTAGTATTAAACCTATGATGATCATTTGTTGTTGTTTAACTCCAGAGTTTATTGCTAAACGTTTATTTTGCCCGATACTACGTAAAGCCAAACCAAAATCTGTCATTAATAAATAACTGAATAATAACCAAATTATGCCAACTATTACAATCAAGACTAATAATTGATTATAATTAGTAAAAATAGTAGTTTGATTGATTAATGCTATGTTAGGAATACCGCCCATTATTCGAAGGTTTACTGAATAGAGCATAAATGCAACTAATATTCCAGAAAGAAGATTGGTTACTTTTAATTTAGTATTTAAAATACCGGTTATAAAACCTGCTAATCCACCAATTATAGCTGAGTACAGCAATGCAATGATTGGATTGTAACCATGTTTTACTAACATTGCAGAAGTGACGGCACCTAGTACAAAACTACCATCACAGGTAAGATCTGGAAAATCTATTATGCGAAATGTTAAATATATACCAATAGCAATAACACTATAGATAAGCCCAATTTCTAGACTCATTAATAATTCATTCAAGCTCATGATTTACTTCTTTTTATAAGCTTAGCGTCTTTTAAAACGTATTGAGGTATATCGATATTAAGTGATGTAGCTGTTTCTAAATTAACATAAATGTTACTGCTAGTAGGAAATTCTACAGGGATTGTACTTAGATCGTCACCATTTAAGATCCGAGCGATCATCTTGCCAGTCTGTGTTCCAATCTCATATTGGTTTGGCCCTAAAGCTGCTAAGGCACCTAGTTCTACTGCATCAGTATCACTTACATAAGTTGGAATTTTAGCAATTTTGGTGACTTTTATTATACTTTGTAAGCTGCTAAGGGCAGTACTATCGTTACTAATAAAAATGGCATCGGAGTGCATAGCAAGTTTAATAGCGCTTTGAGGAACATCAGCGGTTTTAGCTATAGTTTGTTTAACTAAAATTAAATCAAATTTAGGGCAAATTTCTTCTAGTTTTTTTAGGATACTTATCGAGTTTATTTCACCAGGATTATAAAGAAAACCAAGTCGTTTAAGTTTTGGTTGTATTTGTTTAAATAATTTAATTTGTGGTTCTAAGTCTACAAAATTAGATACTCCAGAAGTGTTAATAGTTGAATTTTGTAATGATTTAATAAGGTTAGCTTCAATTGGATCAGTAATTGAGCTAAAAATAAATTTTACTTTGCCGACAGATGCGTATTTTATAAAACTTTGCGCAGATATAGTGCCAATTCCAACCACTACATCAGGATTTTGATTAACAAATTTGTTAGCAATTTGCGCAGCTAATGAAGCGTTAGCTTGAGCTGATTCGCATCTTAGTACAAGGTTATCTCCACGTTTATAACCTGCTTGCTCTAATGCATTAGTAATTCCATTGATAGTAGCAGTAAATGCTGGGTGTTCCATTACTTGACTAATTAATACTTTTTTCTTAGTTGTTCCATAAGTTGGTCCGGCATTAGCTGTAATAAAATAAGTGCTTAGGGATGCTGATAAAAAAATTAAACAAAATACCTTAGAGCTTGTAAAAAAATAACTTGTATTTTTAAACGAGCATTTGTCTGAGCGCTGCTTCATTTGTAACTCCATTAATTATTATTTATTTTTTACTTTCGTTTTTCGAGTTTTTATTTTACGTAATATTGTTTTATAACCATGGTAAGGTTCGGTTTTTAAAAATCTAGCTACTCGCCCAATGGTAGTTAAACTTGCACCAGTTATTTGATGAATTTCTCGGTATGATAAATCTCCATCCGCTAATATTTGGCATACTTTCCAGCGTTCTTGTAAAGCATTTATTTCTTGGGGAGTGCATAAATCTTTTAAAAAATTATGTACTTCTTCTTTATTACTAAGCAATAATAACGCCTCAGATAAATCTGTGATGTTTTTATAATTGTTTCCCATAAATACCCGCTGCTTTGTTTTGCTGTACTACCATAGTAGCACGGTAGTTGCAAAATAGTCAAGGTTGTATAGTCAACAATTACAGTACACCATAATAAATAACTAAATTGCCTAATTATTCTTCATATTGAAGACAAAATTGATGACATATATTTATTTTGTCGGTATAATTTCTCATTATTTTCAGTAAATTAAAACAAAAACAACATATTTGGAGATTGCTTATGCCTGCGACATACATTATAGATGAAAATGGTAACACTTTGAGACAAGTAAGTTTAGACGGAAGTTTAGCTATGTTGCCAATAGAATTACTGAATGCAACTATAGAGTTTTTACCACCAAGAGCATTATTTAATATGAGAAGAGTAAGTTTTTCATATCTACAAGCTTTAGAAGAAAAACTAGAAGAATGCTTGTTAAGCGCCTGCATTAGTAATAATTTAGTGCCTATACAGCAAACTATACCACAGCATCCATGGAATGTTACTTGGCAGGTTCCACAATGGATAACTATGACTGCTGCTCAACCAGTAATGATGCCACCAATGTTGATGCCATTTTCTCGTATACAAAATCTAGCCTTTAATTCTCCATATGCTATGCAAAATTATACAATAGCCCAAAGAATAACCTTAGCATGGTCATACGATAGTGCTAATATAGATGGAGTATTGAGTATTATTCAGAATCAAAATGCAATGGGTATGGGGATGCCTGGACAACAACATCAACAATTGGTAGCTAGATCTAATATTAGTCATTTTATGGATCCAAATAATTATTATCCAAATGATGGAATGTATATGCCAGTACCAGTAGCTGGTATGGTGTCAATAACAACAAATGTTATGGAACAATTAGCAGCATTAGGAGTAACCCAAGCAGAATTTACAAAAATCCCGTTAGAAATTAGAAAATTTTTAATGTTAGATCAAATAATAATTAATAGAAATGAAATAAATCATATAATTGCTAACGAAAACAAGTTGCATTTTATGAGTCGTGGTTTAATAAGCGGGATTAATAAAATTATAAACATGTTACCGTTTGTGCAAGAGCCAGGAGCAATGATGCCACCAATGCATAACCAGCCAGGCACTAAATTATTTAAAATCCAAGTGTCTGATTTTTGCTTATTATACAAACAAACTAGTGGTAAAGTAGCATATGTAGCAGATTGGCTAGAAAGCTATTTGAAAGATTTAAGAATTTATCAAGAGCCTTTGCCGCTAGTAATAAATAGCGTTGCAATGAATAACGCACCAGTAATTGGAAGAATATTTGTTCACGCTAACATTTATAGTCAAGTACGAGAAAACCTAGATGCAGTAATGCAAATACTAAAATCTACACACCTTACTGCCGAAGACCTAACAGTATCTAGAGGTAATGGTTTTGACTTACAAATGTTGCAGGACAAAATAAATAGATGTGAAGAAGAAACAAGATTAAAATCCAGTAGTAGTCTTAGTACAGCAAATCCTAAAATATTAAGATTTACCGCTCCTAGCTTATCTAATGGTATTATAGATCCTAGCGTCGTTGCTACTTCTAGTTGTTCTTCATCTACTCCTAGCGCTAGTTGTTCTCCTAGATGGTGGCGCAGCGTATAGAGGTATTTTCAAGCGGAGGATAGTGAGTTGTTTTTATGCTTTTTTAAAAACAACTTGATCTTCTATAACGTCTGCAACAACACTATCTCCACCTGTAAATTTACCAGCTAGCAACTCGTGCGCTAACGAATTCTCTATTAATTGAGAAATTGCACGCTTTAATGGTCTTGCGCCATAAACTGGATCAAATCCAACAGTGACTATTTTGTCTTTACATGTCTCTGTTAAAGATAGATTAATATCCAAAAGCTTTAAGCGATTCTTTAATTTTTCTAACTGTAAATCGACGATTTTACGTAGCCCTGTTAAATCCAACGGGTCGAAAATTATTATTTCATCTATACGATTAATAAATTCTGGTTTAAAAAATTGATCTACAATGGGCATAACAGTTTGCTTTAATTTTGATTTGTTGCTTTTGTCAGCCATATCGTGAATAATTGTTGAACCAAGATTGGAAGTCATAATAATTACGGAATTTTTGAAATCCACAGTGTTACCTAAATTGTCGGTAAGCCTACCATCATCTAGAACTTGTAATAAAATATTAAATACATCCGGGTGAGCTTTTTCTACTTCGTCGAATAAAATAACACTATAAGGCCTTCTGCGAACTTTTTCTGTTAAATAGCCGCCTTCTTCATAACCTACATAACCAGGTGGGGCACCTATTAACCTGGAAACACTATGTTTTTCCATAAATTCTGTCATGTCGATCCGAATAATAGCATCATCTCTATCAAATAAAAATTCTGCTAATGCTTTAGAAATTTCAGTTTTACCAACTCCAGTAGGTCCTAAAAATAAAAATGATCCAATGGGACGGTTACCTTCCGATAAACCTGATCTTGATCTACGAATAGCATTAGCAATTGCAAATATTGCAGTTGGTTGCCCTATTACTCTTTTGCTTAAAATTTTTTCTACATCTAATAATTTATCGCGTTCCCCAGTTAACATTTTACCAACTGGAATACCAGTGCTTCTAGATAATATATTAGCTATCTCATGTTCTGTAACCCTATTTCTTAGTAGCTTTAAGTTTTTTAAATCTGTATTACTAGCAGCTGCTAATTTTTTTTCTATTTCTGGAATTTTTCCATACTGAATTTCGGACATTTTAGCGTAATCATTTGTTCGTTGTGAAGCACTAAGTTCTTGTTTAAGTTTTTCTAGTTGTTCATGTAAATTATGGCTGCCTTCAAGAGCGGCTTTTTCTTGTAACCAAATAGTTTCTAGTTCGTTATAACTTTTTTCTACTTCATTAATATTTTTTTGTAATATTTCTAAACGTTTTTTAGATGCATCATCAGATTCTTTTTTAAGAGCTTCGAATTCGATTTTATATTGAATTAAACGCCTCTCTAGTTTATCTAGTTCTATTGGTTTAGAATCTACTTCTACGCGAATTTGGCTAGCGGCTTCATCGATTAAATCAATAGCTTTGTCTGGTAATTGTCTGCCAGAAATATATCTATGCGATAAAGTAGCGGCTGCAACTATTGCAGGATCTGTAATTGTAACTCCATGGTGTAGTTCGTAGCGTTTACGTAAACCTCTTAGAATAGCAATTGTATCTTCAACAGTTGGTTCAGTGATTAAAACTTGTTGAAATCTTCTTTCTAGTGCGGCATCTTTTTCAATATTTTCGCGGTATTCATTTAAGGTTGTAGCACCAACACAGTGCAATTCTCCTCTAGCAAGAGCTGGTTTTAACATATTGCTAGCATCCATAGATCCTTCGGCTTTTCCAGCACCAACTACAACATGTAATTCATCTATGAATAAAATAATTTCACCTTCTTGTTTAGATAAGGCTTTTAGCACGGCTTTTAATCGTTCTTCAAAATCACCACGAAATTTAGCGCCAGCGATTAATGCTCCTAAATCTAAAGATAATACTCGTTTGTTTTTTAAACCTTCTGGCACTTCTCCATTAACAATTCGTTGAGCAAGGCCTTCCACAATTGCAGTTTTACCAACTCCTGGGGCTCCAATCAATACTGGATTATTTTTAGTTCTACGCTGTAAAACTTGAATGATTCTGCGAATTTCATCGTCTCTACCAATTACTGGATCTAATTTTTGGATTTCGGCTTTTTTAGTTAAATCTACAGTGTATTTTTCTAAAGCATTTCTATGTTCCTCGGCATTCGGATCTGTAACTTTTTCTCCAGCTCTATGCTTTTCTATTAATTCTTCTAGCGTTTTTTTATTAATACCGTGATTAATTAGTATGTCCCCTAAAGTGCTTTGATCATCTAATGCTGCTAACAAAAATAATTCTGTGGAAATATAAACGTCTTGTTTTTGTTGTGCGATAAAGTCTGCTGCATTTAAAATGCGTGCTAAATTTGGAGAAATATTAATATCAGACGGCCCGCTAATAATTTGTGGTAATTTATCGATTGCTTGATTAAGGCTGGTTTTTAAACTAGATATATTTACGTTTAGCCCAGAAAAAATTTCTGCAGTAGAACTGTTTGGTTGTTCTAACAAAGCTTTCATGACGTGCACTGGCTCGATAGCTGGATTTTTTTTCCCAACAGCCAATGATTGAGCTCTTGCTAATGCTTCGTGTAGTTGCGAAGTAAATTTAGGGCTTGCCATAATTTTCTCCAAAATTATTTGAGTTTATTATGTATTATTTTAAAGTTAATTAAAAATTAAATACTTAGTAATCTATTATTAATATATAGCCTTATATTCACAATTCAATAAAAAAGTTAACATTTTTATCAGTTTTTATTGTTTAGATGGTTTATGGTAGATGCAATAACAAATAAATTGGTATTAATAAACAATTAGTTACACATATTATTTTAATATTTATTATAGGTTAATGGAACTAATCATTTATGTTGTTGGTCTAATAATTAAACAAATTATAGAAAAAACATTATGACAATATTCAATAAATCCATAACATTAGAAAAATTTATAAAAAACTTAGAGTTAGAAGGCCGAGTGCCTGTTGATGATCTATCTGCTATAAATTCTTCTGGTATACCAGCAGAACTTGCTGTAATAATAAGGAAGCACAATATTCTTTTTGGTGAGACTATGACAACAATTAGGGTTGGAACTCACCCACATCATGATACACCGCGAGAATCTAAACCACTAACTGTTCATTCAAAAACTGTTAACCATGGGTTTTTATATGGGTATATTTGTACTGCAAATGAGCTTGCTAAAATTGATAGCAGTGGAAGAGTTATTAAAACAGCACTTAATCCGCATGATCTTGAAAATAATAAAAGTATTCAGTTAAAACTTACTTTGCGAGAAATATTACGATCCATTTCGCTAGATAACGAACAAGAAAGAGATATGGAGATTGTAAAAGTTATACCAGAGATATCAATGTTGGTATTAAAATATAAAGATGGTAAAGGTCCGGTGGATTTTGATGGGGAGTTCTATATAAATTTAAATGATGAAAATAGAGAAATTGTGCCCCATAATTATATTATGGGCGATCCAAATATTCCTATAGACATTAGTTTGGAAAATAAAATAAAACGTACATCATTACTTTCATCTAATGAAGAACAAAAAAATATATGGCACTTGCTAAAGGATTTTTGGGATGCGAATAATCAAGAAAACTGCTTAAATATGGCAATTCCAATTAATTATAGATCTAACCAAAATATAGATACTCAAATACAACCTTTAAACGTTCTTGCATACGATGATAAACCAATTACTGGTGATTGGGATATAGATTCTGAATCTGTCCCTATTGGTCTTCCTGAATATGCATATGTGCCTATAGATACTATGAACGATGATAATGCAACGGACCAACAAACTATTTTATTGTGGAAAGCAAAAAGATTATTTGAATATTTTAAATTACAAATACTTAATGAAACAAAAAAAACAAACAAAACAAAAAAACTATCAACAATAACAGATTCTTTGTTAGGCAAGCTAATCGTAGATGATAAAGATTTACAATTTGAAAACATTTATTTTGCAGAAAGTCTTGCTAAATATACTGGTATCATAACTCCATTTGAATTCTTACAAAACACAACGAGAAATTATTTTTATCGTAGTATGGTAGATAGTAGCATTGCTTGCATTCCACTACAGCATGGTCCAGAGACACACAGTCCATTTAAAGCAGATCCATCTATTAGTCCAAATTCTGATGGACCACGTATGCATGTATATAAAAATTATATTTTTTATACAGAAAACGAGATACAAAGAGTTAAACTATGTTTAGTTAAAGGTTTTTTGGAAAAAAATTACCCAGGTATACCACCTTGGCCAGCATTTTCTATGGAAAAATGGCATCCTGTGATTAAAAAACAAATCAAGCTAAAGCAAAAAATTTCTCAACAAACCATAGAAGCATATAACCTTTATAAATTGTTAGACAAGTTAGAAAAAAACAAAAATATTGGCAATAAAGATATATTAAAAATTCATATACAAATAGAAAAATACAAAGAAGCAATGTTGGCGAATAAATCAGCGACTTATTCTGGTTTACCGTATGAATTACAAGTTAAGTATGATTTTATACGAAAAAAATCACCACAGAATAATAGATATAGAACATTCTCTTTATTTCCTAGACGCTCTACAGTTCAACAGATAGGAACAGAAATCAATGTAACATCTGAAAATACCCCAATAACCTTTTCAAGGAGCCTTGCATTACATCACGAGCAAATCACTGAAACAAGAGGAAACTCTTCTATTTCTCCAGCTATAGTTGAGACAAAGAAAGAAAAAACAAATGTTGCGGAAACTCCTATTCCTGAAGTACTATCAGATAAACCTATATTACCAAAATCCATTCTTAGACGGGGCACTCTTGTTATGGATGATACGATTGTTCCAGTTAGAAAAGATAGTAATGTTGTAGATAATTTTGGTATGTATAATCCTCTTGTTCCAGGTCATCAGTCCTTTAGACGTAGCAGTAAAGATACACTTCCAGAAAAAAAAGTTAAAGGTAAAAAGGAATAACAACATGAAAAAAATAATAAGAACGCATTACGAATCTATTGTTAAACGCAAAGAAAAAGATAAATTGGAAGAAAAAGATGAAATACCTAGATCACCAATTTATAAAACTTTCTTAGAAGTGGAATTGGCTATAAAGAAAAGTGGTATTGATTTTTGGATTGGTGGAGTTAACAGTCCATCTGCTTGGCAAGAAATGCGTGCTAATATTATTTCTTATAACGTATTTCATTCTAATGATTCTGGAAACAGTATAAGGAAGTTTGGTAAAGAATACCTAGATAATGCATTAAAACAACATGATTTGGTTTGTAAACACTATACTCTGGCTTTTCGTGAACATAAAGAGCTTCAAAGAAATTTAGATGCTTTAGGCATAAGTATTAATCAAGAAATACAAAAATGTAATCAAAAATTACAAAATAATACAGGTTCTTAAAAAATCATCTAACAACAAATTTAGGTTTTTCAAGCCGTTGGCTATTACGGTTAGCTATAGACTGTTTTAGTTGCTGTAAGTGTTGATGTTCCTCTTCATTTATATATATTGTGTCGTCATACTCAAGATCAAGTCTAAGTTCTGCTAAATTACTACATCTTTCTGTAATATATTTTATAAATGAAACTTCAAGGTGATTACCGTTTAAAGACAATTTTTTCAAATTTTTACATTTTGATATTGCGTCACCCAACGCATGTAAACAACTAGTACTTAATTGACAAAGATTATTATGATCCAAATTAATTCCTGTTAATTTTGGACATAATAAGAATGTAACGCCTAAACTTTTTAAGTCTGTTGCACTATTGTTATGAGCAAAATTATCACAACTTAAATCAAGCATTTTTAATTTGCCGAGTTCATCGTCTGGGAGAATTAAAAATTTGAATAGTTTCAGTCCTTTTTTGTTGTTGTTAGTTATTATCAATTTTTTTAACTGAATGCAATCCTCATTTGTATAGTAGTTACCTCTAAGCCTAATCATTTGCAAATTACAGCATCCTTTAATTAAAGATTGTGTAGTTGCGACATTAAGATGGTTGTGTCTTAGAGATAATCTTTCTAAATTTGGTAGTCGTGATAACGCAATACCTAATGTATTTGATCGATCTATATTTAGATTACCAAGCTGATTGTTTTCCAAAGAAAGTTGTTCTACATCAGTACAATCTAGCAGTGCTTCACACAATGCAATAAAATGTTCTTGGTTTAAGTCAATAAAATCATTGTCATGTAAAGCAAGCACTCTAATCCTTAAATTTTTACGTTCTATAGACGAATACGATAAAAACACTTCAAGTATCATAAATTTTCCTAACACAAAATAAAAAGCTAATATACATAACTCAACTAATCCAAATCAAGCTGTACATTCTATTATTATTCAGTGGTTCGCGCCTATAGGAATAAAATAAATCTGATTGAGAATAAGTACACCAGTTTTTTGAAAAAATTTGATTATCTTCTATACCGAATTGAGCTAAAGTAATTTTAGCTATTTGATAAATATCAGCAAAGTATTTGTTATTAACATTGTTTATATTGTTAATTTTTTTAAAAGCAGGTTTATATAAATGAAAATCAGATAAATTAACATTAGAATTAAAAACTCCAAATTTTTCTAATACATCTTCACCCACTTCAAAAACTAATGGACTAATTGCAGGCCCTAACCAGAAAAGTAGATCTTTAGAATTTAAACACAGCGATTTAGTTTGAACAAAAAAATTTTCTATTATGCCACTTGCTAAACCACGCCATCCAGCATGAATTGCAGCAACAAAACTTCCAGAAGAATTAGTAATTAAAATTGGTAAACAATCTGCAGTTTTAACCATACAAACCATGTGTTTTTCTTTAGTATAACTACCGTCTGCAGTAACAGGTAGGTTTGATGTATAATTGGTAGCTGGTAAAATATTAATGCCATGTTCTTGGGTTATTAAAAATTTATTTGTTGGTAAATTAAGATCTTCTATTTTACATTCTTTTAGTGTAGTAAAGGCTTGAATATTTTTTGGTTGTGGCCAGTGTGGTTTAAGTATGTTCATAGAATCCATTTATTTTTCTACAATATTAACGAGAAAAGTTTTCTTTGTTTAAAATATCAAGCAAATTTTGCATATCTAAAGGTAAAACAGTATTAAAATGTAAATCCTGGCCATCCGTTGGGTGTTGGAAATGTAATTCTTTAGCATGTAATGCTTGTCGTGGGAAATTTTTTATTTGAGTATTTTCCAGTCTAGATGGTGCATATAGTCGATCTCCAAAAATTGGATGGCGAATATAATTCATATGTACTCTAATTTGATGAGTTCTGCCTGTCTCTATTTCTAATTTAATATGGGTGTGATTGTTAAATTTTTTTAATACTCGATAATGAGTGATGGCTGGTTTTCCATTTTCTATAACATCCATTTTTAATCTATTGCGTGGATGACGTCCAATAGGTGCATTCAATGTACCACCAGCTATTAATTGGCCAATTATTATTGCTTCATAAACTTTAGTAATTTTGCGATTTTTTAACTGTAAGACCAAGTTATTATAAGCTAATAGAGTTTTAGCAATAATAACTAAACCAGTAGTATCTTTATCTAATCGATGCACGATTCCAGCTCTTGGTAGGAATTTTAATTCTGGATGATGATTTAATATAGCATTGAGTAGTGTGCCGACCCAATTACCTGCTGCTGGGTGCATTACTAAATTACTTGGTTTGTTTAATATTAAAAGATCTTGATCTTCATAAATTATATTTATTGGTAGATCTTGGGCTTGCCAATTTTGATTACGTAATTCAAGTTGAGCAGAAATATTTATAAGTTCGCCACCTTTAACTTTAAATTTAGGTTGCAGTGTTTGGTCATTTATTAAGCAGGAACCATTTAAAATCCATTGTTTTAAATTTTCTCTAGAATAAGCAGGAAATAACACTGCTAATGCTTGATCTAATCGTTTACCAGCGGAATCTAACGGTATAATTCCCGATAACCTAATATGTTGTATGTCTGTTGTTATAAAATCACCTAATGTTTTTTTATAGATTATTAATATTGTTATTAATAATACTATCGGGTAGTATAAATTTAAATTGTTTTTGTTAAAAAATTTATTAAATTAAAAGATGAATATGCACATTAATTTTCAAAATTTCTCAAAAAAATGTATATTAAATAGTAACTTAAGAAGTCACAAGGTTAATACTACAGTTAAATTAGTATTATTACTAATAAACATTTGCGTTAGCACAACCTGCTTGGTTAGTTGCTCTTCCAAAAAGAAAGATATGTATGTTGGGTTATCAGCAGAGCAGATTTATACCCAAGGTAAAAATAATGTCCAAAAAGGTAAATTTTCTGATGCAGTAAAGGATTTTGAAGCGTTAGAATCTAATTACCCTTATGGTAATTATGCAGATAAAGCCAAATTAGCTCTAATGCATGCCTATTATAGTAAAAAAGAATATCCTCAAGCTAAAGCTACAGCAGATCGATTTGTACGTATATATCCTAATCATGTACATGTAGATTATGCGCATTATATGCAAGGATTGTCTGGGTATGACCAATATTACAGTACTGTGTACCGGATTTTTAAAATTGATCGAAGCAGGAGAGAGCCAACTTTTGCTATTCAATCATTTGATGATTTTAAAGTTTTACTTGAAAGGTTCCCAGCTTCTAACTATGCGTTAGATGCTAGACAGCGTATGTTACATTTGCGTAATCAACTTGCATTTCATGAATTATATATAGCGCAATATTATTTGGATAAACGTGCATATTTGGCAGCCGCTAATCGAGCTAATTTAATTATATCTGATTTTGATGAAACATTAGCGATAGAACCAGCATTAAATATAATGGCTAAAGCATATAGTTCATTAGGTATGCCAGAATTAGAAAGAAACGCTGTTAATTTGCTAAATGCAAATTTTAGTTCTATTAGTTCTAGCAGTGCAACAGAAAAATAAAATTTGGTCAATTTCTTTAGTCAGTTTTTGCTGGTCTACAGCATCGATGATGGCTACGTCTGTATTACCTATTTTTTTAACAGAAACATTACATGTT
>Ga0302200_10001149_pt1 | contig 25210 bp, 21 predicted proteins | sample II_Bog_N3_1_FD_194585 | JGI IMG/M metagenome (GOLD analysis project Ga0302200, IMG submission 194585) | Peat permafrost microbial communities from Stordalen Mire near Abisko, Sweden - II_Bog_N3_1 | ecosystem: Environmental > Terrestrial > Soil > Wetlands > Peat | place: Sweden: Abisko... | reverse complement strand
ACGGATGAAGTGGCCCGAACGATTTTTTAAACGGCATGGTGATAAGACGGTTTTTATCGCGCGGTTCATCTTTTTGTTCCCTCCGGTCATGGTCAATCTGCTGGCTGGCATGTCACAAATGCCCTGGCGCATTTTTCTGGTTTACGACCTTACGGGGTCGGCGGCCTATGCTACCACCTACACTCTGATTGGATATTTTTTCGGAAAGAAGTGGAAGCTGCTCGAATCTTGGTTGGGGCCTACGGCACTTTATCTGATTTTTGCGGGGCTGGTCATCGTAGTTCTAAGCGTGCTGTTCAGATATTCTCTCTCCGGCTATTGGGCGCGTATTTTCCCGAAAAAGCGGCAGTGACAATGAACATGGCGGCTCATCTTATGGGGTGTTCACCCCATTGTGCGACCAACTGCGCAGGAGCAATGTGATGCTGGCAGGCGTGCCGATCAGATTAAACGTGATTTCTTAAATGCGCCATGAGCCGGACGACACCAAACAATGAAAGGAAATATTATGTTAAGCAAAGTCAAAACCCTGAAGGGTTACAGGTTGGACGCTCTGGACGAACTGGATGGTAAAATCGGGAAAGTCAAAGAATTCTACTTTGATGACCGGTTCTGGACCATTCGTTATCTGGTAGCTGAAACGGGAACCTGGCTTGCGAGCCGAAAGGTGCTGATTTCGCCCTACGCGCTGGTTGCCATATTCAACGAAGAGAAAACAATTGACGTCGCTCTGACCAAAAAACGGATTGAAGACAGCCCCTCCCTGGACACCGACAAGCCCGTTTCCCGCCAATTCGAGGATTCGTTCTATGGGTATTATGATATTCCAGTGTATTGGGCTGGCCCACACCGTTGGGGATATTGTCCTGACATCGAGCGTGACCGTGGACAATGGAAAGTATTTACTCCCGCGCAGAAATCGTGGGATCCCCATTTGCGCAGCACGCACGCGGTAAGCGGCTATTACATCCACGCCACCGACGGCGAGATTGGCCATGTGGAAGATTTTATCATTGATGATGAAACGTGGGAAATCCGTTATCTCATCGTGAACACCAGTAATTGGTGGGCTGGGAAAAAAGTCCTGGTATCACCGCAATGGATTGATCGTGTCAGTTGGGACGATAAAACAGTCTTTATCAATCTTTCCCACGAGGCCATCAAGCAGTCACCGGAATATACGGACGAGTCTCTGCTGACCCGCGATTATGAAATCGGTCTGCATGGCCACTACAATCGGAAAGGATACTGGGTAGATGAACTGGTGAACAGTTAACCTATGCCAGTTGCTTCACTCGTTTCTGCCCCCGCTGCAATTGCTGTTCCGACCAGCAATTCCACGAATGGCCTCACCAGCGATGAGGCTCGCAGCCGACTGGAAAAGTCCGGTCCAAATTCCATGCCTGATACGGCGCTGCATCCTTTGCGCCGGGCGCTGACCAAATTCTGGACCCCAATCCCTTGGATGCTTGAAGCGGCGATTCTGTTGGAACTGGTGCTTGGAAAATTTGTCGAAGCCGGGATCATCGCGGTGCTGCTGGTATTTAATGCCGCGCTGGGATTTTTCCAGGAGGGCCGTGCCCAGGCAACGCTGGCCGCGCTGAAATCGCGGCTGGCACTGACAGCCTCGGTTCGCCGGGATGGCGTGTGGAAAAATCTACCCGCTGCCGATCTGGTGCCGGGTGACATGGTGAAGCTCTCACTCGGTGGCGTCGTCGCTGCAGACGTAAAGCTGACCGAGGGGAATGTTCTCCTCGATCAATCCATGCTCACCGGCGAGTCCATCGGCACTGAAGCCGGTCCGGGCTTCCAAACCTTTGCCGGGGCGCTGGTGCGACGCGGCGAAGCGGTCGCGGAAGTAACGGCAACTGGAACCCGGACCAAGTTTGGCCGCACAGCGGAATTGGTTCGCACAGCGCACGTAGTCAGCTCACAGCAAAAGGCGGTGTTGCGTGTGGTGCGCAATCTCGCGGTGTTCAACGGCATTCTCATTGTCCTCATGGTAGTGTATGCACATGCCCACGCGATGCCGGTCGCTGAGATCATTCCTTTGATTTTAACAGCGGTGCTGGCTTCGATCCCGGTGGCGCTGCCAGCCACGTTCACGCTGGCGAGCGCACTCGGAGCACGGGCTTTGGCGCGTCAGGGTGTCTTGCCCACACGCCTCTCGGCGGTGGACGAAGCGGCCTCGATTGATGTGCTGTGCGCTGACAAAACCGGGACACTCACGCGAAATCAACTTTCAGTAACTTCGGTTCATCCGCTGTCAGGCTTTGATGAATCGCACATCTTGACGATGGCGGCGCTCGCCAGTTCCGATGGTGGTCAAGACCCGGTGGACGCAGCCATTCGTGCCGCTGCGGCCAAAAAAGTTTCTGCGAATCCACCCAAACTATCTCATTTCACGCCGTTTGATCCTGCGACGAAGATGTCCGAGGCGACGGCAAAGGATTCAAGTCTCGGAACGCTGCGCATTGTCAAAGGCGCTTTCACCGTCGTTGTCACGATTGCAGCTCCTTCTCTCACAGCGGCGGCGGCGGCGACTGAACTGGAAGAAAAAGGTTTTCGGGTGCTGGCCGTTGCTGCAGGACCGCCGGCGGCGATGCAACTCATGGGATTGATTGCGCTAAGCGACCCGGCTCGCGAAGACTCGGCAGAATTGGTCACCCAATTGAAAACCCTCGGCGTCCGCATGGTGATGGTGACGGGCGACGCACCCGCGACGGCGGCTATTGTTGCTCATGCGGTCGGTCTCAATGGGTCGGTGTGTCCGCCCGGGCCAATACCGAACGACGTTCGCCCGGAAAGTTACGCGGTGTTTGCCGGCGTGCTGCCCGAAGACAAATTCAAACTGGTGAAGGCTTTTCAGAAGGACGGGAACATCGTCGGCATGTGCGGCGATGGTGCCAACGATGCACCTGCGCTACGGCAGGCGCAGATGGGAATTGCGGTGTCAACTGCAACCGATGTGGCCAAGTCCGCCGCCGGGGTAGTGCTCATCAATCCAGGTCTCGCCGGCATCGTTGCCGCCGTCAAGGAAGGACGAATTACGTTCCAGCGCATTCTAACCTACACGCTAAATTCCGTGACCAAGAAGATCGTGCAGGTGTTGTTCCTGGGCGTCGGCCTCATCATGACCGGTCACGCGATTCTCACACCCATGCTGATGATCATCGTCATGATGGCCGGTGATTTGCTCGGCATGTCGTTGACCACCGATCATGTCCGGCCTTCCTTGCTGCCAAATAATTGGCGCATAGGCACGCTGACCATCGCGGGCATCTTCATGGGCGTTTCCGAACTGGTATTCTGCGTCGGCGTGCTCGCCTTCGGACATTTCCACCTGCGACTGGGCATCGCAACCTTGCAGACATTGGCGTTCTTCGTTCTGGTGTGCGGAAACCAGGCCACCATGTATGCCGTGCGCGCCCGTGGGCGAATTTGGTCATCGCCTCATCCCAGCCGCTGGCTCGTCTTATCGTCAGCGATTGATGTGATAATCGCCGCGACGCTGGCCGGATGCGGCTGGCTCATGCTGCCGCTGCCGCACTGGATGTTGGGCAGCGTTCTGGCCGTGGCCATTGCTTTCACATTCGTCATGGATTTGGTAAAAGGTTTAGTGTTTCGCCGCTTGAAAATAGCTTAAATGGCAAAGCACCAAATCCTCGTCCGGCGCAGGCGCAACCAAGATGACCTTGCATCCAAACGAACCATTGTTTGTGCGTTAATCATTTGTTTTGAGCGACGAAAAAAAGGCCTGCGTAAATCTTGGGATCAATCAAAACACCGGTTGTCGCTTTCGCCTCTAACCACTTCACGACCTCTGCCAGCGGAATTTCGTGAACCGTAATGTCTTCGTGCGCGACACCGCCACCTTTTCCAATGCGATGCAAATCGAAAGCGCGAAAGAGCGTCACCCGTTCTGACGTGATTCCGCTGCAAGAGGCTCCGGTCATCACTGGCTCAAGGCACCCGGCGGCATAACCAGTTTCCTCCAACAGTTCGCGAAGGGCGGCAGCGGCAGACGATTCGCTCGGGCAACCCGGTTCATCTCCGATGATACCGGCGGGAAGCTCGATGGTGCGTGTGTGAACCGGAATCCGGTATTGCTCCACCAGCAAAACTTTCTGTTCCGTGGTCACACTGATGATGAGCGCGACACCGGTTCCATGGACCCTGTCAACGTATTCCCAATGACCCTCTTTGATCAGCGTCAGGAATTTACCGGTATGCAGGATTCTTTGGCTGGTTTGATTCATTTGTTTTCAGAAGCCATTCCAAGGCAGTTGTCGCCGAATGAAAGAGTTTTACGTCAAGCCCGCGATTATTAGCCACCATTACGCCAAATTTCCCCGAACGAACCCACTCCGGACTGGCCACATGCGCGATCTTGACCGATGACTTTGCGTTGGAAGCAATGCGTTCGACGAAATTATATCGTTCAGCCATTCCGGGCGGCTGCAATCCCGACACCCCGGTTGAATCAATCAGCAGTTTCTCAATCTTTTTTTGGCGACAGCGAAGCACCGCGCGGCTTATCAAGTCAGCCATCTCGTCAAACGAGGCCTGTCCCACGGGACAAAACACCGCATGTTCCTTTTTCTGCTCGAAGTGCTCCAACTTTTTCACCGGATGTATAGGAAATTAAATTTGGCCCTCTGAATCAATGCGAAAATGCTGAACTTAAAAAGCAAATGGGGTGAACACCCCATAGCACAAGTAGAATGTTCGGCTATTGTGTCATCAATGTCCCCTAAATATATCTCCGATGTTAATAATCCAATATGCGAACCGTTTCATCGCCAGTCGAATTCTCGCCAGCGCATTCTTGTGGTGGAAGATGAGCGTGATCTCCGCCAGATCACCGCTGAAGGGTTGACAGACGCCGGCTACCAAGTGGATGTCGCCGAAGATGGGGCCACTGCTTGGACCGCGTTGCAAATTTACCAATACGATCTGTTGTTCACCGACCAATTCATGCCGAAGGTGTCCGGCGTCGAGTTGCTCAAAAAAATCCACGAATCACGCATTACACTATCGGTCATTATGGCCACCGGATTTTTGCCCACTTGGGAATTCGCCCTGCACCCCTGTCTGCAACCCGTGAAAATGCTCCTCAAACCCTATTCGTTCGGGAAGTTGCTGGGCATGGTAAAAAATGTTCTGTCCAAGACAGCCAGCGTCGGCGATGACATCCCGCTGCCTCCGTTGCCGCCAGAACCACCACTGCCTCCGCTGCCACAATTGCTCGCCTGATGATTCACCACACTTGATCAAATAAATAATACAAATTACACGTTTATGATACCAACCAGTCTCCACACTGCCGCCCCAACCCTGCAAGCCATGCCTTTGGCATTGATTTTTCCATCGCGACTGATGCTGACCGAAAGAGCATCGGTCAAGGATAACGGATTCTCGGCGGTCATCAGGACGGAAACTCTCACGATGCGCGCCACCCTTGTAACCCCAGTTCTGAGAGAAATTCCGGGTTACCCTCATGGCGGGATCAATGATTAAATTCGTAGCATTTTCTACAAATCGCACATCAAGCGCACATTCATCACCAAGCCATGAGCAATCCAAAAAATTCCACCAAATGCGAAGCGTCCATGAGCGTGATGGATGCCATCCAGCATCGGCGCTCCGTGCGTGACTATGCGTCGAAGACAATTGAAAGAAAAGTCATCCAAACGCTGCTCGATGCCGCCGTCCATGCTCCCACCGCCATGCACGAGGAGCCATGGTCATTTGCCGTCGTCCAGGATAAAAATGTTTTGGATCGCTTGTCAGAAAGCGCCAAAAAACTTGTGCACAACGAAGCCCAAGGTTCCGATACCGACCGTGCAAAGCACACGTTACATGTGGTGGACAAGCCGGATTTCCATGTTTTCTATAACGCCGGCACGCTGATCGTTATTTTCAGCAAACTACAAGGGGCGTTCGCCGTGGCGGATTGCTGGCTGGCGGCGGAAAACCTGCTGCTGGCTGCTTGTGCGCAGGGGCTTGGCACCTGCGTCATCGGTTTTGCGGTCTCGGCACTGAACACGCCGGAATGGAAGTCGGAGTTGAAAATCCCGGCTGAAATGACAGCCATCGCGCCGATGATTGTGGGTGTGCCGGCAGGTGAAACGTCGCCGGTGCCCCGCAAGGCACCGGAAATTCTTTCTTGGTTATGACACGATCGGGAGGCAGGTGTAAACAATCCTTACCCTGATGCCAGATTGTCTTTCTGATCGAGACTGAGCCGGTGGTGACGGTCTCCGCCGTCAGCAGCAGTCGGAGGATTGCTCCGCACCGCCCACCATGTGACCAGCCCGGCACCGGCGCAAATGATTGCCCCCACCGCAATCGTCCACGGCACGCCCACGGCATGAGACAGGAATCCAGACTCAATGCCACCCAAAGGCATCATGCCGCCAAATACCAGTGCCCAGATGCCCATCACCCGCCCGCGCATCGCGTTGGACACGCTGCTCTGGATGAGCGTGTTGGTGGTTGAGAAATAAAGGATCATTCCCCAACCACCAACCGCCAGGCACAGAAGCGCCAGCGGATACCAACGCACGATGGCCAACAGCGCCAGCATGGCTGAGAACAACCAAAGTCCGCCGAGAATCATCAGCCGTGGCCGGACGCGGTTTCCATAGGTCGCCACCGTCAGCGCCCCCAAAAGTGCCCCGAATCCGTTGGCACTGAGCAGAACACCATAGCCAGTTTCGCCGACATGAAGAATGTCGCTTGCATAGGCAGGCAGCAGCACTGCATACGACCAGCCAAAGATGCCCACCACGCCAAAGAGCAGCAGCAAAATGCGCACGCGACGGTGGCCGGCCACATACTTGAATCCTTCCATGATATGCCGCCCCGTTGAGTGCGGTTTGGGCCGGGGTTCATGCTTGGGCAGACGCATCATCAACAGCCCCACGATGACCGCAATGAAGCTGACGCCGTTCAGGATGAAACACCAAGTGATGCCAACGGATGCCATGAGCAAGCCCGCCACAGCGGGACCGACTACCCGTGCGCCATTCACGATGGAACTGTTCAGCGACACCGCATTCATCAGGTCTTCGTGACTGGTCATTTCGACCATGAATGCCTGTCGTGCGGGCATGTCGAAAGCCATCGCCACACCGCCCAGCGCCGCCAGCACGAGAATATGCCACGTTTGAATGTGGCCACTCCCCACCAGCGCGGCAAAGACGAAGGCGGTAATCATCATCGCAATCTGGGTGTAGAAAATGATGATCCGCTTGGGATGCCGGTCGGCCACGGAGCCGCCCCACAGGGATAAAACCAGCATGGGCAAAGTTCCGACGGCCGCCACCGTGCCCAACAAAACCTTCGATCCAGTCAACTGATATACGAGCCAGCCTTGAGCGGTGGTCTGCATCCAAGTTCCGATCAGCGATACAAGCTGACCGATGAAGAACAGCCGGAAATTGCGATGTTTCAGGGCGGCAAAGGTGTCACGCCATGACACGCTCCCCATTGGCCGAGGCTGCGCCATGAATTCTGGCGGAGCAGTGATGGCGGGTGTGGTAGTTTCTTCAGATGGCATCGGCGAGCAGATGTTACCCGGTTACTTCGTTTCAATCGAGTCTCAGGATTATTTTCCGTGCGCCTAGCAGAGCATTTATATCTTGATGCGGGTTGCCATGAAAAGTGGCAATATGCCAGCCATGAAAAACTCATTCATTGACCGGGTCAAGACGGCGCTGGTCGTCATTGATCTTCAGAAGGGCGTCGTCGGGCGGCAAACCGCTCCCCATGCAGCAGACGGCGTTGTGAAAAATGCGGCTGCGATTGCCGCCGCTTTCCGAAAAAACGGGATGCCAGTATTTTTGGTGCGGGTGGCATTTTCTACAGACGGTAAAGACGTGCTGCGTCCCGTTGTTGACGCACCTTGGCCGACACAAACTCCGCCGCCAGACTGGACGGAGATTGTTCCCGAAATGGGGCCGCAACCGGGCGACTTCGTGATTACCAAACACCAGTGGGGTGCCTTTTACGGGACCGAACTTGAATTGGCATTGAGAAGGCGCGGCATCACAACCATTGTCCTGTGCGGCATCGCGACCAACATCGGGGTCGAGAGCACCGCCCGTTTTGCTTTTGAATATGGGTTCAATCAGATTTTTGCGGAAGATGCCATGGCGGCCATGTCCGCCGAAGAACATGCGCTCACGGTTGCCAAGATTTTCCCCCGTATCGGTTTGGTCAGAAAAACCGGTGAAATTCTCGAAGATTTACTGCCCAATTGATTTTGATGTCAGCGCATTTAAAACGATTGGGAATGAATCGGCGCTTTGACTGGCCGGCTTGCTTCCAGGTATTCAGCAACCGGCCAGACAAATCGCCTCAATGGAAACCTAGACGGTCGCGCACTCACCGGTCATTCTAAAACCGCGCTCAACTCCGCCGTCGTCCGTTCATGCCACTCCCGACCTGCTCCGTTTCGCTGCCGGTTTCAGAACGCCCGTTCAGTGCTTCGTCATTTTAACATCAGTGCTCCAATTTTAATACGTTCAATCGAACGTGATTTGTGGCGGCTTTCTGGAATTGGAAAGCCGGTAATTTAGTTAGACACCATCCCCGACGCATTCGCTTCGGAAAAATGCAGCCGCAAAAGCGGGCGTTGAATTCCGTTGCCGGGCGTTGACGATTTCAACGCGGCTAAACGCCTTTCAACATTCATCATCAACGCCGCTCAACGCGGTTCAACACCCGGCGTCAACGGAATTCAACGCCCGAAAACTGCATCGCCGACACTATCCGGCCTAATCAGCCACCTTTGCCATTTAATCCGCCGAGTATGCGCTAACCGCTTTGGTGCGAAACGCCCTAAACTTTGCGGTGATGAATCCAGACATCATCAACGATAGCGGGCCGGTGAAGCGCAAACGCTGCGGCGGCGGGCGGGCTTTTCACAGCCGACTTGAACCATTCGTGGAATTCATTCGTGAACAACGCCAACGGCGCAGGACTTGGCAGGAAATTGCCGCCGTGCTTTTCAGTGAAAAAGGCTGCCCTATCACCGCACAGGGCGTTCATCAGTTTTATCGGCGTCATCTTCAACGTCGGGCGCAAACGCATTGGGAAGAAACGTCATCTGCATCGAAAACGACTACCACTCCAACCGGCATCGCGCCGGCACGGAAACCAATTTTGGCCGCAACTCCGCCACCACGCGAGGTTCGCCGGCCAAATCCCGAAGACATGAAACTAAACGATCCAACAAATATATGAACACAACTCGACGCATCCACCTCAATCCCCAATCCAAAGGCAATCTCGGCAAAAGTTTTGAAGCCGAATTCCGCACCGCTTGGCTCGACAAGCTCGGCGTGCCGTGGAACGGCTCCGACCTCGACGACCGGCATCACACTTTCGCCTATCGGCATCGTGAAGCGGTCCGTTCGTATCAGCTTGGCAACGAGCAGGAGAGCAAAACTGCTTTGTTAAGTTTGTTCCGGCGCGTGCTGAAAGATTCCGCCCCGGTTCACGTCATTGACACCCGCGCCCAGGCCGACGCGCTGATCTTGGGCGCATTGGAGGAATTGCAAGTGCTGGATGTGTGCGCCGAACAAGGCGTGCGGCTGACATTTTTTCTGTTCCCCACCGACGACACGGAAAGCATGACCAACGCGGGCAGATTATTTTTCTACGCAGGCGACCGCGTAGATTATGTCATCGTCCACAATCCCGCCAAAGCGCGCGGCGATTTGTTCAAAGGCTCGCAACTGGAAAAGCAGTTGGTGGAGTTCGGCGCGAAGTCAGTGAAACTGCCAGCCGTCACGCCGACCACGCTGCTGGCGATTGAAAAAGCGGAGGCCATCGCCAAACGCGGCTTGAGCTTCGCCGAATTATCGCACGTTGAGGCCGGTCACTTGGAACGGTTGTTGGCTGGTGAAATCCAATGGGCAATGCAAAAAATGTTCCGCCAATACGACGCCATCGCGGATTTGTTGTTGCCGACCGAGTTTGTTCCGAAGGAAAAACCTGCCGCGACGAAGGAGAAAACAAAGGCCGAACCCCAACCGCAATTAAATTTTGAGGAATGACGTATGGAGGACACTGATTTTGACCTGCTCTGCGTGGGGCTATCCCCTGATGAAGCCAAACGGATGAGAAAAATGTTGGCGGAGTGGAATGACGGGGATGAAAACGGATTTCCGGTCCAACTGGCGATGCTGACACGGGCGCAATGGCGCGCGGCGGCACTGGTGCCACAGGCGGTCAACGAGTCCAGAAAATTGATTGAATTGCATCTGGCCGAATATCGTCGGCAAACCGCCGAGCTGGTTAAAAATCTTTCTGCCGTCGGTGAAGACCAGGCCGATGAATTGAAAAACGTCGTCAAAGGCCACACCGAGGCGTTGAATCAGGCTTCCGATTCATTTCGCAGCCAGTTGAAATCCATCGGGGCCTTCGCCCAAGATATTAGAAAACATTTGGACGACGGGGTTTCCTCATATAATCGCGTCAAAACCGACTTGGAAGCTGGCAGAGAGATGTTTCTTAAAACCTGCGCGGACCTGGATGGCCGGATCAATGGGGTGCAATTAAGACGGGACTGGCTGGCCTGGCTTGGATTGATTGCCATCGGCATGGTGATTGGTGTTTTTATCGGCATTGTCATCGAATTGAAATATCATTAACAAATGCCACGGCAATCGCTGTTTCATCCTTAATTTCAGTGCCGTTCCCGCCGTCATTACGTCTCGCCTTACTTTCCCACTCGCCGACCGCAGACCGAAGCCTGATAAATTACCATGAGCCAAATTCCATGTTGTCATTTTGAATTGTAAGCATTTCCGATCAGCATATCATTTGTTGAGATTTTTCTGGATTTATGCGAATGCTCCAAGACGGCCAAGTGATCCGCGAAACCTACGAAGTGGAACGCTTCTTGGGCGAAGGCGCGTTCGCAGAGGTTTATCGCGTCAAACATCGCTTTCTCGGCAGACAGGCCATGAAAGTTTTCAAACGTGTCGGTATGAATCTCGACGAGATTCAGGAAATGCTCGGTGAGGCAATCCTGCTGACACATATCAAACATCCAAACATCGTCAGTGTTTTCAACGCCGACATCTTTGAAACACCGAATGGGGCTTGCGGATTTTTCACGATGGAGCATGTGCCGGGCGGCAGCCTCGACAAATTCTGGCGCTCGCACGGCGGCCAGTTTGTTCCCATCGAAACCAGCATTGACCTGATAAAGCAGATTTGCCGGGGCATATCGCAGGCGCATCGGGAAAAGCCGCCCATTATTCATCGCGACATCAAGCCGCAGAACATTCTCGTCGGCTACGAGGCGGACGGATTGCGGGCGCGCGTCAGCGATTTTGGTCTGGCCAAGACGGTGAACCCGCTCACGTTACTGGCGACCGCCGCCGGCACGCTGGCCTTCAAGCCGCCGGAGGCTTTTTCGGAACACAAAGGCGATTCGTGCGCCGCCGATGTTTGGGCCATCGGCGCAACACTGTATCTGCTGCTGACGGACCGGCTGCCGTTTGAGATGCCGGCAAACGTCAGTTGGGCCAGCAAAAATTTGTTCGATAAACCGGTGTCGCCGCCGTCCGAGACAAATCCCGACGTGAATCACGCACTGGACGCCATCGTGATGAAGACACTTGAAAAGAAAGCAGATAACCGTTATCCAACCGCCAGGGAACTTTTGAGCGCATTGGAAAACTGGAAGCCCACAAGTCACGAGTCCGCACAAAAGCCGAAAACACTTTCCAGCGAGCCGTCAAAGTCCGTGCTGGGAATGCCGTCACCGGCAGACGATGGCATTGCGAAAGACATGGTGCAAAAAGCATTGAAGTCGCGGCAGGTGGGCCGGCTTGCCGAAGCCGCCGATCTGATGGAAGAAGCTTTCAACAAATCACCCGAGTTGCGCCAGAAGTATGCCCATCAAGTTAAGCTTTGGCGCTGCGGTATCAGTATGTAACCAAACAAATCATGTCCACCACGGGACAAAGTGAAGCAGCCCAATCCTCGCGCAAACGAGGTTCGTCAGCGTGTCTGCCGCTGATTGACGCTGCCACCAAGGATTTGTTTCGGAAAAATGCTTTCCGCATTACGGGCCTTCCGGTTGATGCTACACCCCGCGAGGAAGCTAGGCACACGGATAAGATCAAGCAGTTGGCGGGGGTTGGGAAAGACCCGCACACACAAGACGCCGCTTTTCCGATTAAACCGCCACCGGGACTTGATGAGATTCGCGAGGCAATTCAGAACCTAAAAGACCCGGAGAAACGATTGGTTGATGAGTTTTTTTGGTTCTGGCCCGAAGTGTTCGGGCAAGGCCAATCCGATCCAGCGATTCAGGCTTTGTCAAAGGGCGACTCTAAAACGGCCATTGAAATTTGGAGCGCCAAAGAAAAATCCACCACGGATGGCAGCGTGGCCGCTCACAACTTGGCTTTGGTATATCATATCATCGCCCTCGATTGGGAAAACTATTCTGTCAAGAACGAGGTTGAAGCAGAGCGCCGGCAGAAAATTTCAAATTATTGGAAAGATGCGTTTAACCGCTGGGAACGTCTCTCAACTGATGAACGATTTTGGGAGAAAGTCACGGCACGGATTCGTCAATTGAATGAACCGAATTTACAACCGGGTTTTGCGCGCCGGATGCGTGCGACGCTGCCGGAAGCCTTGGGTAAGATTAACGCGGAGCTTGCAGTTGTCTTCGCCCAGTTAGGCAAGATCGAAATCGCCCGATTTCATATACGGTTGATGCGCGAAACGCACCAAGGGCAAGACAACGTCGAAAAGATTGCCGAGTTGGTTCTGACACCTGCCCGAAACAGATTGAAGGAGCAAATTCAGCGCGCCAAGCAGTCGGCACAACAGAATCCGGCTGCTGCTCACGAGGCGGCTCGAATCCTGATTGAACACGCACATCCCCTGCTTGAGGTGTTCGATTTGTTCTTTGGCGAACAGGAGCATTTTCAAAAGGAACTTTTCGATGAAGTCGCCAATACCGCCGTGAACTGTCTTGTGGCATACCAACGCAAGACCGGTGACAACGAACAGTTTGTAAAATTACTGGAGCGCGCATTGCCGCTTGCAGAGTCCATTGAAGTCAGGCAACGCATCGAAGAAAACATCGGTATCGGCAAGGGAAATTTAATTGGCTCCATTCACACCCTGCTCAAATCCATTCAGGACAGTAAAGAAAGCCCATCCGCGCGCATGGCACGGTTCAAACGCGATGTCGTCGGTGCTATTACCAAGGTCGCAGGCATATCCGGCTTCTCGCAAAACTATGGCTATCTTTCAGCCACAACGGAAGAGTTCAAGGAGCTTTTTGATAATGCAGCTATCGTATTGCGCGGCATTTCGTTGGATGCGTGGAACAATCATCAAGACCGGCAGACAGCAGTTGCGGCGAACGAACTCGCAATTTTGCACGCAACCAGCCCGGAGCTAAAACAGCGATTGGCAGAAGATAAATCAACTTTGCAACAACAGTCCACGCATCACCTTGACGGCTCTGGTTGGCAAAGGACGAATGCCAAGGAAAAAAGCTCTTCGGTAAATCCGGGAATGGTTTTTTTAGTCATAGTCGGGATACTTGTCGTTTGGGGCGTTATCGGCTCATGCAACTCCACAAACGATTCACCACACAGCACGACTTACGATTCGCATACACCGAGCGCACCCGCATACGCGCCGCCCGCGCCAAGCGCGCCAGCATACACTCCGCCACCGGCTTCCGACGGCGGAAGCTCTGGCGGAAACGTGTATCGCGTCCCCAGCGATGTCAGCAGCGCCCTCGACCGTGAAAAAGAAGGGATTGAAGCCGACCGGGCAGTTCTAAAACAACTGGACGATCAGCTTGATTCTTTGGGGCGGAAAATTGAATCTGACCGCATTTATCTGGATAAAACGAGCCAAGATGATGTGGACGCATTTAACGCCAAGGTTGACCGATACAACACACTTTCCCAACAAGACAAGGCCGCAACCGCTGCCTTCAATGTGCGGGTGGATAACTACAACGCAAAGTTGCGGCAATACGGACGTTGAAATTATGAAAACCAAACGCAGGCCAAAATTCTTGGGCAAGCTCAAATTGGAAAATCAATTCCCGCTTGGCAAACCGAGCTGGCCTATTGAACAAACCGTTTTAACCGTAATGGCAGCAGGGCAACGCCAACGTGAACCAAGGCAAGCAGAACCAAGTGTCGCCGATGCTCACGAGAAAGCATTGGCCTCGATTGCAACAAACGCCTGGAAAGCAAAAGCCAGATTGAAAGATGCGGGGGCTGTCGAAGATAGTGGTGTTTTGAAACGCATAAACGGCGATCTTGAGAGAATCTGGAATGTTCTCGTTGAAGATTTGGGATTGGAAGTAAAAGACCACACCGGAAAAGATTTCGACTACGGCATGGCGTTAAAGGTGGTGACGACTCAGCCGACGGCGGGCATAACCAAGGAGCGCGTGATCGAGACAATAAAGCCGACAATTTACTGTAAGAACAAAATAATTCAAATTGGCGAGGTGGTAGTTGCCACGCCGACATGATTTCAAAAATAATATGAACAGAACAACCATTGACTTCGGAATTGACCTTGGCACAACGAACAGCGCTGTCGCTGTTTTGAAGGGAGTCTCCACGGAAATCATTAAGAACAATCTCCAGCAAGACATCACGCCTTCGGCTGTCCACTTCCCCAAAAACGGGCAATTGCTGGTTGGTTTCTATGCAAAAGAGAAAATGAAAACGCCGCGCCTCGATGACACCGCCACAGAGTTTAAGCGGCGAATGGGAAGCGATTTTATTTACACGTTCGACAGCAGCGGCCAAAAAAGATCGCCGGAGGAATTGTCGGCAGAAATTCTGAAAAGATTAAAAACCGACGTGCAGGAGAAGACCGGAGAGGCGATTGAAGCGGCAGTCATCACCGTGCCGGCGGCTTTCAAACTGGAACAATGCGATGCCACCAAAAAAGCGGCTCAACTGGCTGGTTTCAAAGAGAGTCCATTGCTGCTTGAGCCGACAGCAGCAGCACTCGCCTTCGGCTTTCAAGCCGAAAGTAAAAAAGCCCATTGGCTCGTGTTTGACTTCGGCGGCGGCACGTTTGATGCAACGATCATTAAAACGGAAGAAGGCACAATCCATGTGGTGAATCATGGGGGAGATAATTTCCTTGGCGGTTCCGACATTGATAAGGCTTTGGTCTCGAAGATTATTGCGCCCAGGCTGATTGAGCAATATGGCTTGGAAGAATTCGATTGGTCGCAAGCAGGAAAGGGAGGCCGATGGCGGCAAGCGTTTGCGCGTCTGAAATGGGCGGCGGAACAGGCTAAAATTGAACTGTCTTCTCCCAAAGTGAAGGCGTCGCTCGATCCAGACACGGTTAGCAGCTTGAAAGACGAGAGCAACGGCGAGATGGTAGTGGAGGAATTTGAAATGGACATCACCCGCGCCGATTTGGTCCGCGTGGCTGAACCTTTTATCCTGCGTGCCACCGAGATCGCCAAGCGTGCGTTGAAAGATGCAGGCATCCCCGGCAGTGCCATTGAAAAAGTAATCTTGGTTGGTGGCCCAACAGTTGCCCCTTATTTCCGGCAAATGTTGGAGGAAAGTCTTCGCATCCCATTGGATTATAGTGTTGACCCATTTACCGTTGTTGCGCGCGGCGCGGCGAAATTTGCCGGAACGCAGCGCCTGACGGCGCGGGCATCCAAGCCCGTTGCCGCAGGCGAATACACCATTGATCTCAAGCACAAGCCGGTCGGTATTGAAAGCGCCCCGCCCGTCGTGGGCAAAGTTTCCGGCGCGACCACCAAAGATTTTACTGGTTTCACTTTGGAAATTGTGAACACCAAAACACAGTGGCGCAGCGGCAAGATTGCCTTGGCTTCTGACGGCGTTTTTGAGGCAACTCTTTATGCTGATAAAGGCGAGAAAAATACCTTTGCCATTGAGTTGTATGATTCGAGTGCCCGCAAGCAAAAAGTCAACCCGGACACACTGACTTACACCATTGACATGGTTGTGGACGAGCAACCAGTAATTCACTCGATAGGAATTTCACTCGCCAATAACGAATACGCGAAGTTTTTCAAAAAAGGTTCGGGACTTCCTCAACGCAAGACTTGGCCGACCCCATTTCGCACCGTGAAACCATTGAAGCAAGGCCAGCCCGGCGAACTAATCTGGATTCCAATCATTGAAGGCGAAAACGAATTGGCCGACCGAAACCGCCTGATTGGACGATTTGCCATAAAAGCCGACAACATCCGACGCGATTTGCCCGCCGGCAGCGAAGTGGAAATCACGATGAAATATGATGAAAATAGAACCATTTGGGTGACGGCGTATGTGCCGATTTTGGATGACGAATTCAGTGACAATATTGACACGACCGGAAGAAAAAGTGCTGACCCGGATTTTTTGGAAGCGGATTTCGAGGCCGAATTGGAACGCCTGCGCCAAGCTAAAGCTAAAGCTACCGGTTCAGGGGCGGAAACCGCTGATAAACTTGTTAAGGAAGTCGAGACATTGCCATTGTTGGAACAGATGGAGGAAAACCGTGCCGTAATCAAAGGTGATCCCGACGCGGCAGCCAAATTTGAGGGGCAATTGCTTGAAATTAAACCCAAGCTCGATGAAGCCGTGAACGCCCTTGAATGGCCCGCGCTCAAATCAGAGGCTAAAGAATGGCTCGAATACCTGCAAAATACAGTTGACCAAAATGGCAGTGAGCAGCAGCGGCAGAAAACGAAAGATTACACCAACGAAGTTGAAGAAATTATTCGCAAGCACGAACCGGATCGTCTTCGTAAAAAAATCGAACAGATTGTCCGGCTTTATCACGAAATCGTGATGTCCCAGCCGGGTTGGTGGGTGAACCAGTTGAAACAAATGGAGAAGCAGCAGGAAAAAATGTCCGACCAGGGAAAAGCGGCGCGGCTGCTCAATCAGGGCCAAGACTGCCTGTCCAAAAATAATGCCACAGGATTGCAAAACATTGTCAGGCAGCTTTGGGATTTACTGCCAGAAGAAACAGTCGCGAAAGCAAAACGCGGTTACGAAGGTGATCTCATTTTTTAACAGCCTTCCGGCGTGAACGAACAAGACCAACAATTGCCACCGCAAGCGCGAGCAGCGCTTGACGATTGTTTTGCCAGAATCCGTCTGGCGCGAGCGACCGAACTTGCGCAGTCAAAACGGTTCGCCGAAGCGGAAGCCGTGTTGTCACCCAATGGCGAATTAACCGATAATCCAAGCGAATTGGATTTGCTGGCGCGTATCGCAGCGCAACAGGAACAATTTGGCAAAGCCCGGCGATTGTGGGAGGCCGCGCTCCATGCGTCGCCAGCGGACGTGGAATATTCCCAATGTCTTGAACGAGCCAGAAAATGGGAGCAGACATCCGGGATACTCGACAGAGTCCTGAACTATGTCGTTTGGGTCGTCGTGCTTTTCAGCATCGCGGCCATCGTCTATGCGTTCAAACCATCGAAATGAAACATTCCCCCAGCTTGATTTTGGTTTGGCGCGTGGCCGAGTTTGAGGCACGTCACGCAAAGGCTTCGACAATTGAGCCGAACCATCTATTACTCGGATTGTGTAAGGTGGTGGACTTGGATCTGCCGGAGTTTGTTACCAAAGATGCCCCCGACCGGGATGAAGTGTTGGAAGAATTGCTGCGGGAAGTCAGGCGGTTGCGCACCGTTTTTCGCGCCGCTGGTTTGGATACCAAGACGTTCCGTCGTAAATTGCGCCGGGCTTCGCCCGAACGACGATTTGCCCTGGACGATTCGGAACGATTGCGCCGGAGTTCGGCCGCCAAGCAGGTTTTCGCCGATGCGGAACATTTCGCCCAACTCGGCAGCAGTGTGGTTTATCCCGTCCACCTGCTTTACGCGACGTTGCTTGCGGATGACGAACATCGCGACGCGACACTGGCCGAACTAAACGTCGAAAAAAAGCGCCTGCTCACCGTTTCCAAACGGGAGGTTTTGGGAAAGCAAATTGGTTCAGCTTCCCCGTCAGCCAAAGCACGAACTCGGTGGAACTAAACGCGCGTTATGCCCTTTGATTTTTTCCCAAACATCGGCTTGCTGTTGTTTTTCAGTATAGTTTTTTTGATTGTCCACAGTGTAGGGACGTTGACTGCTTGTGCATTAACGGGAGTCAAAGTGGAAAAGATAGTGCTGTTTTATGGCAAGCCTGTTTTTACTTTCCAGACGCACTTCTGCCCCATTTGCATCGGCTACATCCCAACAGGCGGCTACATCTCTCACGATATGCAGTCTTTTCCCAATCGGCCTCTACTTGTCAGGGGGTTTGTTTCTCTGGCTGGATTGCTCGCCGTTTCCCTGTCAGCGATAATTTGCCTCAATATCGGCCACGCAGCTATTAGTTTTATCGCCACATATCCACAACTCGTGAAAGGCACACTCGCGCCGCGATCTTTTGGAAGCGACCTCTTCGCAAGCTTTTTTGCGAAAGCTCGCATCTCGCTATTCCTGGGTTACGGCACGCTTGCCGCAAAATATGTGGCCATCACCATGTTACCAGTTCCGGGCGGGGTAATGGGACAACTACTCCTTCAACTTGCAAAGAAACGACATGAGGACAAGCTTATTACGATTTACAGTCTGTTCACCACTCTTGTCACTCTCCCGATCCTCATTTGTTGGGCTATCGCTCTCGTCAGCTACTTCTGGCGAAACCATTGACACACTGTGGTTCGCTTACGCCGTCAAGAAGTCTGTAAATGGATAATGTAAAAAATATTTACCGTAGAAGTGCATCCGCACGGGGTTGATTCCGGCGCGCTCGCCTGCGCCTGTCAAGCTTGTCCGAAAAGAGAGCTTGGCGCTTGCAGAGGACGCGCTGGAACTGAAGTCTGTCCACATTCTGTCCACCCGCACCCGACACTTTTTCAATAACTTGGAAGACAAAATAATTCCCCCTGGATGTTCAGTGGGGCAAGTTGCTGCCTGAATTGCTTAAACCATGTGTCTGCATTGGAATCGAATTGCTCTGCATTGACAACCATTGCCGCACGGTCAGGCTGGATTGCAGTGACAATTGCCGCAAAGTCGAGGAAATCACGCTCATGCAATGTTCCTTCCTTCACCTCGCCGAGCAGGAGCTTGCCATCAGACACGCATAATACATCCACTTCTTTTTTGGCGGCTCCATTGATTGTATGGGCAAAATGCAACTCCGCACTGGGGGTAAAGAAAAAAGAATCCAGTCCGCGCGCCACTTCGGCCAACGCCTGCCAGACCGCGAGCGCGCGACTGTTTACGCATTGGCGAACAAGCGGATTCAAATCATAGCTCCACGAAGTTTCAGGTGTCACTGACATGGCTGATCCGCATCCCGGACACGTTCCGGCATGGCGGAGTGCATCTATACCAATCCAGTGCCTCATCCGGCATCGTGGACAACGAACATCCATGCACATTCGCAATACGCCGAGTTCCACCAGTTCCTCCAGACCTTGCTTTAATTCTTCTTGTGTCACCGGTGTCACGTTGCCCATGTGAACAATCGTGTCCCCCGCCAAATACTGGACCTCTTTCACAGCGGTAGATTGCTGCCCATTCTTCTCAAGGCTTGCTCTAATTTCCTCCATTTCAGCAAACCTCATTGGAATTCCAGGCAATCTTTCACCGACCAGATTCAAAACCCTTTGGCCAATTCGCCGGGCGGCATTTTGCATGCCGTCCGATTGGATGGGCGGAGAAATCTTTTTCAATTCCTTTTCGATCCCTCCCTCGATGCGTGAGCGGAGGTTGTTGTCATAATTGGTTCCACGCCCTGACATCCGGCAAAAAATTTCTCTCCAGCATGAACGCGCCCAGAAATCCTGTGCCCGCCAAAATCCGCCGAACAATTCAATCAATCCGCGCAGTTTCCGCCCGGCATCGGAGATTTCCATGCGCGTCACGATGGGTTTGACCTTCAAGCGTTCACGTCGCGCGTCGGAATAGTCGAACCACGTCTCCCTATGAAATAAAAGAAGCCCGTGCAACACCGACTCATCGGCGGGCAGTCGCAATTCAAGATGAGGTGGATTTTGTGCGCCGGGCCACATTGAGCTTCTTTCCACCCGGACGGCGAAAAAACCATTGCGGGAAATCCGTGCCGGAGCACGAAACATTGAGGTGACAAGCGGGCGCCCGCTTTTTCGCGGGAGATGCCACCAATCCTGACCCGACAATCCTCCTTCTCTTGGTTCGCGCTCGATTTGAACATCCACTGCCCACACTCCGGCCGGCACTTCGTTCTGAATTATTTCTGGTGGACGTATTTCCCATGTCTGCGTTCGTTCAACAGCCACAAGTCGCTCCGCATTGTCACCATTGAGCGAAGGAATGAATTCTTTTCGGCCACTTTGCTGCGCCAGTTCATTTCGCCAGCGTGATTCGATCTCGGCGGCGGTCGTCAATCGTATGGGAGCGTGAAACTGACCCGCGCGCAGTTTGTCCGCAAAGGCAGACAATTCATCGCGAGAGCGAGAAACGCTGGTCAATTCGACGGTTCGACTGCCGCTGTTCCCTTGGCCTGTGAAATGATAAAGCCAATTTTTGAGCGCCGCTATAAATGTTGTTTCCTGAATCAATTCGGATGGAATCCACAGGCAATAGCGGAATGGCGCATCCCATGCTCCGGCTCCCTCGTTCAGGCAGGAACGCCAGTAGAACAGGAAATCACGCAAGGTTGAGCCGACCACTACCCGGTAAGAATGATCAAAAGCCCCACGGGAAAGATTACGGGTAAGATGAATGCCGGTAAGTTCGCAAGGTGCCGTAAAAGCCAGCGGTGGTTTCCAGCCGGGGCCATGCGGCGTTCCAGAAATGCGTTCCATGCCTGCGCATAAAGAATGCAGATCGTTCACCAGCAAATGTTCGGCGGAAACTTTTGAAAGCAGGTTCTCCATCCAACCGAGTTGACGGGGTTTTCCGGTCTGCAAATCGAACCATTGATAATAAGTGCCAAGATTCCGATGCAGAAAACGGCGCAATAGCACAGGACAATCCTTGCCAAACTCGAAAAGCAACAACGGGCGCTTTTGAAAATTTGCAAGGTTCTGTGCGGTTGGCGGGACCGCAGTTCCCAGCGCTTGGATATTTTCCTCTGTCCAGTGGGCTGGGCTTGGTGCAGGCGCACCTGTGTTTTGTCGCGACTTGTCGTCCCCTTGCCCGGGCCGCGCTTGTTTAGACTCGGTAATCAGCCACGGCGACATCCTTTCATCCAATTTGCCTAAAAGTTCGTCGGATAATGGCGCGGATGAATATATGTGGTCTGGGTCAAAATAGTTCAATTCCTGCCATGCGTCCTCGGCAAGATTTCCATCGTCCTGCAATACTGCAACTGCACTTTGACGACCTCCCCAAAATTCGTTGCTCCACTTCGCCAGGCCGTCGCACACTGCATCAAAGCCCGCTGTTTCTGCAAACAGGAAGGCTGTCCTGACAGGTCTGGCTCTGGCAAATACGTTAAATGACATGGCTTCAATGAATCTCTGCCCGACAGATATTACATTGATTCCGGTCTGATTCGCAATCAGCACTCCCTTCAAAATGGAGCAACTGCGCCGTCTTGAATTTTGGCATCCCACTGCTTCAAACCAAACCGAATTTGCCACTGATGGTCTTGATCAACATACGCCATCAAAAAGCTTCCTGATTTGTATCCTCAAGGGTTGACTCCGGCGCGCCTCGTTTCGTTCATTGTATGGCTCAACTGCGCCTGTCAAGGTCGTCCAAATAAAACGAGGCGCTTCGCGCGGGGTTTTCTTTTTGTGGCTCCACCTTGACAGTGCTCGTCGAGCCGGGGCGTGGCTGGTTAGGAAGGCGCGCCGGGATTTCCAGCCGGAGTTTTCAGCAATTATATTTTGACCGCAGCAGGCTGGGCATGGAGTTGCAACACCCACGAGCCATGCTTGAGTTTATTGCTCGCGTGTAAATTCGAGGGTAAATTCTTTTCAACGCGGCTGGAACACGGCATCATCCGCGATGGTTTCCGGAAATAAGCGACAATCGTTGTAGCCATGAGCGACCGCATCTTCATCAGCAGCGTGCAAAAGGAACTGGCGGAGGAACGCCGGGCAGTCCGTGATTTCGTTCGCGGCGATGCGCTGCTCCGGCGGTTCTTCGATGTTTTCCTGTTCGAGGATTTGCCCGCCTCCGACCGCCGGGCGGATGATGTTTATCTTGACGAAGTCGGGCGCTGTCCCATTTACGTCGGGCTGTTTGGCCAGGAATACGGCTACGAAGATGCCACCGGCCTTTCGCCCACTGAACGCGAGTTCAACCAGGCCACCACCCTGCGCAAGCCGCGTTTCATCTATGTGAAAGGTGCAGTTGACCATGGTCGTCACCCGAAGATGCGCGCCCTCATCAGCAAAGCCGGCGAGCAATTGATCCGTCGCCGTTTCAGTGGGATCGCCGATCTTACCGCTTCACTATACGCCAGTCTCGTTGAGCATCTGGAGCGCACCGGACATCTCCGCACCCGGCCTTTTGACGCCGCCGCCTGCCCCGATGCCACTCTCGCCGACATCGCGGAAGATAAGATAAAATGGTTTCTCGGCATTGCCGGTCGTGAGCGGCAATACCCACTGCACGAAGACACACCGCCTGCTGAGGCGCTGGTTCATCTCAACCTGCTCGACGCCGGTCAACCGACTCACGCCGCCGTCCTCCTTTTTGGCCGTCAGCCCCAGCGCTTCCTGCTCACTTCCGAGGTCAAGTGTATGCACTTCCACGGCACGGAAATCGGCAAGCCCATTCCCTCTTACCAGATTTACAAAGGCACCGTTTTCGAACTCGTGGATCAGGCCGTTGACTTCGTCATGTCTAAAATTTCTCGCGCCGTCGGCACGCGCGCCCTTGGACCACAGGCACCGGTCGAATACGAACTCCCCCGCGAAGCCGTTGCTGAAGCCATCGTCAACGCCGTCGCCCATCGCGACTACACCAGCAACGCCAGTGTGCAGGTCATGCTCTTTGCCGACCGGCTCGAAGTTTGGAATCCCGGAGAACTTCCGCCGCCACTCACTCCCGAGTCTCTGCGTGCGCCGCACGCTTCCATTCCTCGCAACCCGCTCATCGCTGACCCGATGTTTTTGGCCCGCTACGCCGAAAAAGCCGGCAGTGGTATCCTCGACATGATCGCCCGCTGCAAACAGGCTGGCCTGCCCACACCTGAGTTCCGCCAGGAAGGTGGCCAGTTCGTCCAGAGGCTGAGGAGACCCAACCCGGCAGTCACCCCGCAAGTCACCCCGCAAGGTGATTCCAGCCGTAACCTGCTCAAAAAACAATCATTACAAGAACTCGCAAGCGCGCTTGGCCTGACCATTGCGCAAGTCACCCCGCAAGTCGCCACGCAGGTTGAAAAGGTGCTGGGTGCGACCGCCAATGAGGCCAGATCGCGGGAGGAACTCCAGACGGCGACGGGAATGATTGACCGCGAGCATTTTCGGAAAGCCTATATTGAACCGCTGGTGACGGCAGGGTGGTTGGAACGCACCATCCCGGACAAACCCACCAGCCGCCTTCAGAAATACCGGCTCACAGCAAAAGGCCGCGATTGGCTCGTCGGCGCAATGAAAGGAGGGGCGAAATGATTGTTGGCTTCGAGCCTTAATCCATTCACCCCAAATCAACCCATGCACAGGATCGCCGACCCTCAATATCATAAATCTGAAGTCAGCAACGGACACCAAAACGGACACCAAACGGATTAAAAAAGATACGTTCGGATTAAACCGTTTTTGCTTGAATAGCCAATAAAATCAGGCATATTAGTGGTGCAACGGCGGGAAAATATGGCCGATTCCGACCCTCGCCTCCATGCTTTAGCTGTTTAATTACAGCTACTTGCGAAGGCGTTAGGGTCAAAGTTTCACCGGATTCTTCACCTGTTTGGCTGTTCGTTGAGAAATCTCTCATCGCTCATTCATCGCTCGTCCACTGCTCGCTTACGCGAGGGACGCCAGATCTGACACACTCATAACCATGAGTGAAGCCATGAAACAAGTATACGGTCAGCCAGCCGCAGCGGGTTGCCGCTCAAGTCATGGAACTGCTAAATGCGCGGCCCATCGTTGCTCGTCGTCATTATATTCAAACTGGTAATCTTCGGCATTTTGATGTTCTGTATTGCAGTCTTTTGGATCTGGAGAAGACCGTGGCCCAGCCGCCGGAAAAAGCCGATGGCCGTATCGTCATTCCGCTTTGCGAGTCACAGGAAGAAGTTCAGCTTGCTGACGCCATCGCTGCCTCGACCAAACGGAAGGACACCGTTATTGGGATCACCGATCCGCTGGCTTCGCTCGCGGGTTTGCTGCTGGAAGTTCAGCGCTGGACCTGGGTTGAAAAAAACACCTTGGAATTGAAGGATGATCGTTACGCTGCGGAAGAAGTGGCTCGTCAGCTTTCCTCTGCGAAACAGACCCTTGAAAAACGTATCCAGCACTATGTCAGCCTCAATCAGTCGGCTGCTTCCGACGGTATGCCCATCAAGTGGTTTTATCAGGGCCGCCGCAAAAACATCCGCTCGGGTATTGAGTTTATTTCGTATTTGTCGGAATTGTGCGACGAACTGTTTGACCAGGCCCCCAAGATTCAGAACGAATTGGTGAATCGGCGCAATTTGAGTTCGGCGGCTGCTTCCGCGAGAATGCGGGTGATTGAACGGATGTTCAGCAGTGGTGATAAGGAATTTTTGGGGATGGACCCGGCCAAGAAACCGCCGGAGATGTCCATTTACCTATCATTGCTTCAACAGGCACAACTTCATGTTGCTGCCGGTAAAGGTTGGAAGCTCCAAGAACCCGACAAAGAGAATGACCCTTGCCGGCTCCACCCGGTGCTGTCCAAGTTCCGGGAGATCCTAGAATCCAAAACGGAACAAAGAGTTCCAGTTCCGACCATTTTTGCGGAACTGCGTCAGGCCCCTTACGGCGTTCGCGATGGCGTGCTGCCAATTTTACTCGTCTTGATGCTTCTGGAACATCAGCACGAGATTGCCCTTTATGAAAACGGAACATTTGTCAGCACGGTCGCCAGCGAGGAAATTCTCCGCCTGACCAAAGCGCCGGAAATTTTCGAACTGCAGCTTTGCCGGGTTCAAGGCATCCGTCGGGAATTGTTTGATAAGATTTCGGAAATGTTGGGCGTTGGTCACGGCCCCAAACGGGCGGATACGCGCTG